>Ga0255761_10002211_pt1 | contig 18061 bp, 16 predicted proteins | sample 071ome_29_FD_179961 | JGI IMG/M metagenome (GOLD analysis project Ga0255761, IMG submission 179961) | Coastal salt marsh microbial communities from the Groves Creek Marsh, Skidaway Island, Georgia - 071407BT metaG (version 2) | ecosystem: Environmental > Aquatic > Marine > Intertidal zone >... | reverse complement strand
CACTGATTTATTTAAAGATCTAAAAAAAATTGGAGCAACAAGTGGAAATATGGATGACTTAAAAGGTATGAAGGGTAGAGGCTATTTGGAGAAAATTATTCATGAATATTCAAACTACAAAAAAGATAATCTTTATCCAGCAAGCTATGAGGTAATCTATGCGCACGCATGGAAACCTAATGATACTGATAATCTAAAACCAATTAACTTTGTAGAATGAATAATACCTATTTTATAACTGGGACAGATACGGGTATTGGAAAAACATTCATTACTTGCGGTCTATTATCTTTTTTTAAATCAAAGAATTTAAAAGTGGTAGGAATAAAACCAATTTCTGCTGGGGTTCAAATATTAAATAATCAAAAAATAAATGAAGATGTTTTTCTTTTAAAAAAATATTCGAATATTGAAATTGATTATAAGGATATTAATTATTACTCTTTTGACAAACCCGTATCCCCTCATATTGTTGCTAGCTTAGAAAATCATCCTATTGATTTTGATTTGATCAAGGACAACATTAAGAAAATACACTCTAAGGCTGATGTTGTTTTAATTGAGGGTGCAGGGGGCTATGAGGTTCCAATTGATGTTGAGAGGAGAATATCTGATTTAGTTACTTATATTGATGTGCCTGTAATTTTAGTTGTTGGAGTTCGTTTAGGTTGCCTCAATCATACTCTGTTAACCTATGAGGCCATCAAAGCTAAACATAATAAAATTTTTGGGTGGATTGCAAACATTATCGAGGAGGACATGTTGTGCGTTGATGAAAATATCAATTACCTTAAAGAGAATATCTCTGAACCATGCATAGGCGTTATTCCAAAAATTTTATCTAAGATGGAGTCAATTAATTTTGTCGATTATTTTGATTGGCCTGGAATAGAGTAAAGGTTTTTTTCTTCGATGTAGCTTATTACCTTTTGATCAAGGTCATCAAATAAATCCTCACTATTTTGAATTTTTTGTTTTATTTTGGATGATTCCATGGCCATATTTTCAATCTTTAAACAAAATATTCTATGTTTTGTTTTAAATAGCTCTTCTTTATTCTTAACCTCATTATTTTTCAAAAAATTTCTTATATCATTAGGAAGCTCATCAAAGTTAAATCCATCGTCGTATCGATTAATAATTATTAAGTGGCAATAGTTTAAAAAGTTTTTCCAATCCTTCCACAGATTAAAGGTTTTGAATGCATCAAAACCCATAATAAAAAACAAATGATTATCTGGATGAATGTAGCTTTTAATAGTGTCTATTGCGTATGAAGTCATGCCATTTTTTGATTTTTCAATTTCATAGTTACTGATTAAAAAATTTTTATCTTTTATCGCCCGATTTAGCATATTAATTCTATGTTCTGAATCTGTAAGTTGTTTATTAAATACAGATTTCCCAGTAGGAATAAATATTAAATGGTTGAGATTAAAAAAATTTAAACATTTTTTAGCAATGTTCATGTGTCCTTTATGGACTGGGTCAAATGCACCACCATAAAGACCAATATTTTTTGATAACATTATTTTCGAGTTTGACCCGTACCTAATACAACGTATTTTAATGAGGTCAGACCTTCTAGACCTACTGGACCTCGAGCATGAAATTTATCGGTTGAAATACCAATTTCTGCTCCTAGCCCATATTCAAAGCCGTCAGCAAAACGAGTTGAGGCGTTTATCATTACACTGGATGAGTCAACTTCACGAAGAAACCTCATCGCATTTGTATGATTATTCGTAATAATTGCTTCAGTATGTCCCGATGAATATTGGTTTATGTGAGATATACCCGCTTCGAGTGAATCTACAATCTTACAAGATATAGTTGGCCCTAAGTATTCAGTTGCAAAATCATTATCAGATGCTTTTTTTGCATTAGATAAAAAGCTTAAACTTTTTTGGCAGGCCCTAATTTCGATATTTTTTTCATTAAAAATTTTATCTATCTTTGATAAAAAAGCTTGAGCGATATCTTTATGAATAACCAATGACTCAAGGGTGTTACAAGTTCCTAATCTTTGGGTTTTTGCATTATCAACCACGCTGATAGCCATATCTAAGTCCGCATTATTATCAACATAAATATGGCAGTTTCCATCAAGATGCTTAATCACAGGCACTTTTGCTTCATCTGTAATTTTTTTAATTAAACTTTTCCCTCCTCTAGGGACAATAACATCGATATACTCGCCAAGTTGAATTAACTCTGTTACCGCTTCTCTATCAGTAAGCTCAATAATTTGCACCGATGCCTCTGGAAGTCCAGACTTTAATAAAGATTTTTTTATAAGGCTTGATAAATAATTGTTGGAGTTTATGGATTCTGATCCACCTCTAAGGATAATTGCATTACTTGATTTTATAGCTAGACCTGCTGCATCTATTGTTACATTAGGCCTTGATTCATAAATCATACCTATGACCCCAAGAGGTACCCTCATTTGACCAACTTGAATACCAGTGGGTCTATATTTTAGGTTGATAATTTCACCGATAGGATCATTAAGTGCTTCAATCTGATTTAAACCATCAGCCATTAATTGAATATTTTTATCATGAAGCATTAGCCGGTCAATAAATGCAGCATCAAGACCCTCTTTTTTTGCATTATCTAGGTCAATTTTGTTGTGTCTAATAATCTCATCTTTATAACTGATAACTTCTTCGGCCAAATAAGATAAAAAATTATTTTTTTGAACAGTTGTAGCAGATGCTATTTGTCTTGAGGCAGATCTTGCTTCTTGCCCTAAACTTAAAATGTAATTTTTAATATTCATCAATTTAAATTTTTCTTTTTACTTATTATAAAGGCAATACCAGAAATAAATTTATCAATCTCACTCCAAGCATCACCATATTTTATACCTTTTGCAATTTGGTCAATTTCACAAATCTTATTAAAGCTTGCTTCTATTTGTTTTATTGTAAAATGCTTTATAGCAAATCGAATTAAATTTTGTGAATCACCGAAAATTCTAAATTTTATAAGTAAATCACTTGTTAGAGGAAGTCTGTTTAATTTTAACTTCAATAAGGGGGAAAAAAACCATGACAAAAGACCGTTAATAATTACGGGGTCAGTATTTTGTTCTTTAAGATAGTTAATAATATTTTTTGTTTGGCTTATGTTTCCAGTAAAGCATGAATTTATAAGATTGAAGCCATCATATTTTGAGTTGTCGGTTAAACATGACAACAATTCTTTTTCATCAATGGCATTATTATCATGAATTAATTTTAATTTTTTTAGAGAATTATTAGCATAAATTAAGTTTCCTTGACTGAGCTGCTCTAAAAGATTCAAACCCTCTGAGGATAAATTGAGCCTATAGGACACTATAAGGTCAGTAAGTATTTTTTTATATTCATAAGATTTTGGTTCAAAAGCTGATAAACATAATGCATTACTTGATATTTTTTTATATAAAGCAGATTTTAAAAAATCTTTAGATTCTCCCTCGTAATGAAAAAGAATAAAATCATCAACGTTTGATTGAAAGAGATCCAAAATATAGTTTTTAATATCTTCGGATAACCTTAAATCTTTAACGATGAATATAAAAAAAGATTGTTCTTCAAAAAGTGATATTCCTGAAGTAATATCATTTAATTCTTTTAATTCAGTTTTTTTATCTAATATAATTTTTTGAATGTTTAAATTATATTTTTTTCTCGAGCTATATATTTGTGACAGATAATTGTTAGCTTGAATAGGTTCATTACCACTGAGAATAATTTTATTTTTTTTTTCGGTTTCTAATCTTGAAAAAAGATCCATGCAAGTTATTTGGAAACAGAAATTTGGCTAACAATAGATCTTACAATCTCGTCCCTCATGCCACGAACTAGATTTTTTTCTTCTAATTCTTTGGCTACACGATCATTGTCATCATATGTATAGTCACGAGTAACTTCTTTGTTTATCTTTTTGGTCCAATCACCTTCAGATGTCTTATATCGATAGGAAACTAAATAATTTAACTCATATTCCTTAACTGAACCAGAGCTATTTAAAGAAAGTATCCTCTTATTGAGCTGATCATTCAATATCTCAATTGTTTTTTCAGGATTGCTTACTTCTATTTTAATTCCAGATTGCTTAAAGCGCTTTATAAGATGCTTATTTAATCCCTCTGAACCGCCATAAACATAAATAGATTTAAAGTCAGCTTCAATTGACCCACGTAATTGAAAACCGCATGCCAACATCATAATCGACAGAAAAATTAGCGCTATAAACTTTAATTTAAAATTCATTTTGGCACTACTACATAGTTAAGTAACTTTTTTTGAACATAAATAATTTTTTTAATTGATGTTTTATCGGCAAGATATTTTTTTACGCTTTCAACCTTCATTCCAAGCTCTTTAATTTCTTGTTCATTAATTTCAGTTGATACTAACATATTTCCTCTCAACTTTCCGTTTACTTGAATCGCAATATTTATTTCATCTTGGACTAAAAATGATTCATCAAAGGAAGGCCATTTTTGATTTTCAATTTCAGTATTAGGGTTAATCTCTTCCCAAAGTTCTTTTGTAATATGTGGAACAAAAGGATTTAGCATGATGAGTATTTTATCTAATAATTCTTTTTTTAAACTACTTTTAATACCAGTTTCATTATCAATTTTTTGATACAAGTTTATAAGCTCCATAATTGATGCAATAGCTGTGTTAAAACTTGTCCTTCTCTCTAAATCATCTGTAACTTTTTTTATAGTAGAGTGTAGTTTGTAAAGTAAATTTTTATCCTCATTATCATTAATTTGTAAATTCTCATTTAGGTTATTAAAGTCCCAAACAATTCTCCAAAGTTTTCTTAGGAATCGATGAGACCCTTCAATACCCTCATCAGACCACTCAAGGCTTTGTTCTGCGGGGGATGCAAACATTATAAAAAGCCTCGCTGTATCGGCACCATATTTCTCAATTAGTTCTTGAGGATCAACGGTATTTCCTTTTGATTTAGACATTTTTGAACCATCTTTAAGAACCATGCCTTGAGTTAAAAGTTTTTTGAAAGGTTCTTGAGTACTGACAAGACCCATGTCAAACATCAATCGATTAAAAAAGCGGGAATATAATAAATGGAGGATGGCATGCTCTATACCGCCAATATAATAATCAACAGGAAGCCAAGCATTAGCCCTGTCATCCAGCATTTTTTTGGTTTGATCATAGCAAGCGTAACGAGCAAAGTACCATGAGGATTCAAAAAAAGTATCAAGTGTATCGGTTTCTCTTGTTGCATCACCATTACATTTTGGACATTTACATTTATAAAAACTTTCAAGTGTTTTTAGTGGTGATCCTGTTTTTTCGATTTTAATTTTTTTTGGAAGCTCAACTGGCAAATCCTTTACATCAACTGGAATATTTCCACAAACATCACAGTTAATCATTGGTATAGGGCAGCCCCAAAATCTTTGTCGTGAAATTCCCCAGTCACGTATACGGAAATTAACTTTCATTTTTCCTGCACCAATTTTTTCTAGAGCTTCGGCAATTAATATTTTGGCTTCTTCATTAGTATGACCATTAAATTCACCAGAATTAATTAAATTACCGTTACCAGTATGTGCAAATTCATTAATATCTTTGCCATTAATAACTTGCTTGATCGGTAAATTATATTTTTTGGCAAAGTCAAAATCTCTATCATCGTGAGCTGGAACAGCCATGACAGCACCTTCACCATAACTAATCAGTACATAATTTGCGATCCAAATGGGTATATCTTCTTTGCTAAGTGGGTGTTCGGCGTAAAGACCAGAAAAAATACCTTTTTTTTCGGCCTTTGCAAATTCCTCCTCAGAGACCCCAGATTGATTACAACTTTGAATAAATGAATTTATTTCATCATTCTTTTTTGCAAGTGTCTTACTAATATCATGCTCTGGTGCAATTGCAAGATAGGTGGCCCCCATAAGGGTATCTGGCCTTGTAGTAAAAACTTTTATTTTATCTTTAGAATTTAATTGAAAATCAATTTCACACCCATGGCTTTTACCAATCCAATTTTTTTGCATGAGCTTAACTTGATCTGGCCACATATCCAATGACTCTATTCCATCAAGTAAATCATCTGCATAGTCTGTAATTTTCATGAAGTATTGAGGAATATCCTTCTTTTCAACTAGGGCCCCAGACCTCCAACCCTTTCCATCTATGACTTGTTCATTAGCAAGGACAGTTTGGTCGACAGGGTCCCAGTTCACACTTGCTGTTTTTTTATAAATTAAACCTTTATTAAAAAGTTGAATAAAAAACCATTGTTCCCATTTGTAATAAGAAGCATCACATGTAGCTATTTCTCTATTCCAATCAATCCCTAAACCCAATTGTTTTAATTGATCTCGCATATGATCAATATTTTGATAAGTCCAGGTATCAGGGGCAGTATTATTTTGAATAGCCGCATTTTCTGCTGGCAAACCAAATGCATCCCAACCCATTGGCTGCATAACGTTGTAGCCATTAAACTTTTTAAATCTTGCAATTACATCACCAATTGTGTAGTTTCGGACATGACCCATGTGGAGCTTTCCACTCGGATAGGGGAACATCGATAAAACATAAAATTTCGTCTTGGTGTCATTATCAAGGGCTTTAAAAGTATGGTTTTCATTCCAACTTTGTTGGGCCTTTATTTCCAACTCTTTGAATGGGTAATCTTGATTCATTATTTATTCAATAAATTTTCTAGAGCATGATTAATTTCTGCAGGTTTTTTTTCTCCATCAACCTCAATAAAATGAGGCTTATTCTGTAATGATGAATTCTTATAGAAATTAATAAGAGGTTCAGTCTGTTGATGATAGGTATCAAGTCTTTTAACAATGGTTTCTCTACAATCATCATCTCTAATAATTAAAGGTTCACCAGTAATATCATCAACTCCATCAGTTTTCGGGGGACTATATTTAACATGATAAATTCTTCCAGATGCAGGATGAACTCTTCTACCACCCAATCTTTCGATAATAACCTTGTCAGAAACATTAATTTCAATAACTAGATCGATATTAATTCCTGACGCTATTAATGCCTCAGCCTGAGGAATTGTTCGAGGAAACCCATCAAATAAAAAACCATTTTTACAATCATCTTTTAATATTCTTTCTTTCACTAAATCAATAATGAGCTGATCAGGCACAAGCTGCCCGCTATCCATAAACTCTTTTGCTTTTTGACCCAAATCAGAATTATCAGATACAGCCTCACGGAGCATATCACCAGTAGAAATTTGTGGAATCTTGAATTTTGCTTTTAAGAAATTTGACTGGGTGCCTTTCCCTGCACCAGGAGCACCTAATAAAATTATTTTCATTGTATTGCTTTCCAAAGGGAAGAATTATATCAGTATAGAGGTATTTTTTTTTGAAAAATATAATTTTCAATACTAATATAATCCTCAACCGAAAGGCACTCAGGCCTTATTTCCGGGTTAATATTGCAACTACTAAAATCATCTAATGAAAGTATATTTTTAAGATTATTCTTTATTTTTTTTCTTTTTTGTTTGAATGAATGACGCAAAAGTAACTCATATGAGTCATGATTGAAAACTTTTAAATTTCTTCTCTCAATCGGCTCTAATTTTACAATGCTTGATCTTATTTTTGGAGCTGGGTCGAATGACTCTGGGCCAACGTCAAACAAAAGATCAATTTTAAAAAAATATTGAAGGAATGCTGATATTCTCCCATAGTTAGAATTGCCTTCAGGGCTTGAAATTCTATCTGCAACTTCTTTTTGTAACATAAAGTAATAGCTTGTTTTTTGATTAGGGTTTTTTGTTATCTTAATTAGAATTTCTGAAGAGATATAATAGGGTAGGTTACCAATTATTTTTGTATATTCAGAAAAAAAATTATTTTGAATATCTAAAATATTTTTATTAATTAATCTAATTTTCTTATCTTGATTACGCTTCTTAAGAAAATTAATCATATCTTCATCTATTTCAATAACATCAATTGAATCTGTAAATTTTAAAATTTCAAAGGTGAGGGCCCCCATCCCAGGACCTATCTCAAGAATTTTATCTTTAGGTTTAGGGGCAACTGAGTTAATAATATTATTTACTACTGATAGATCAATTAAAAAGTTTTGACCAAATTTTTTTTTTGCTTTGACCATTAAGATAATTTTATTGCCATTTTGATCGCTTCAAAAAAACTGGAAGAATCAATTTTTTTTGTACCCACTATATCGTAAGCTGTTCCGTGATCTACGGAGGTTCTTACAAAGGGCAGACCTAGTGTAATGTTTAATCCTTTGCCAAATGAGAGAGCCTTAAATGGTGCTAGTCCCTGATCATGATACATTGCCAAGAATACATCATATTTTTCTACATTTTTATTTATAAAGGCAGTATCTGCTGGCACTGGCCCATAAATAGAAATTTTCTTACTTTTAAATTCATTAATAACTGGCAATATTACTTTTCTTTCCTCATCACCAAACTCGCCGTTTTCTCCAGCATGAGGATTTAAGCCAGTCACCAAAATCCTAGGATTTTGTATTTTAAATTTTGTTTTTAGATCGCTATATATAACTTCTATTGTTTTTCTTAATTTTGATTTCGTTATTAAAGATGGAATTTCTTTAATTGAATGATGGGTGGTTAATAATGCAACCCTTAATTTACTTGTTGCGAGCATCATAACTTCTTTTTTAATCTTGCATTTCTTGGCAATATATTCTGTATGACCAATAAATTTTTCTTTTTTTGTGGATAATATTTTTTTATTAATAGGTAATGTTACTATCGCATCAAATTTTTTTTTCGAAGCCAAATTAATTGCATAATCAAGAATCTCTAATTGAGTTTTTGAGTTTTTTTTACTTGGAATGCCAGGTTTAACTTCCGAGGGATAATCAAAATCAATGATATTAATGTTACCTAGACCATAATGTTTTGAATTTTCTTTATTGAATGATATTTTTTTTTTTAAAATCTTAGCTCTATCATAAATTACTTTTGAACTTCCAATAACAGTAATTTGCGCATTAAATTTCTTATAGGCCAAGTTGACACATAAGTCTGGACCAATTCCGGATGGGTCTCCACAAGTTACAAGAATTTTTTTCAGATTCTAATCCTCAAAATATTTTATTTTTGAATTTTTAATTAATGCATCAATCCAGTCTTTAAATCTAATTTCAGTTTTATTTCTAGCTATTTCAATTTTTGCAGTTTGTTTTTCTGCTTCATTAGTGAAGTCTTGCTCTCTAAAATCATATATTTTTACTAGGTGCCAACCCATTTCAGTTTTAAAAGGACCAATAATATCTTTTTTTGGATATTCGCTTAAATTTAATCTAAATTCAGGCAATAAATTATTATAATTAATCCATTCTAGTTTTTTGGGATCAATATTGAATTGGTCGTCTGAGTATCGCTTAACTGCCTCTGAAAACTCAAGACCATCTGATACAAGATTATTAATATTTTTTAATTTATTCTCAAGCTCAATATTATCAACTATTGAGCTATTTTTTAGTAAAATTTGTTGGAACTTATATTGGCGTACGAGAATTTTTTCTTGTTGAGAAGTTTTGATATCCTCAACCAAAAGAACATGAGATCCATTGGGTGATTCAATAAAGCCAGATATCTCACCTGGCTTTGCTTGTAAAATAAAGTCAGCAAAAATTTCAGGTAAATCTTGTATTTTTTTCCATCCAAGTTCACCACCATTCAATGCATTTGGACCATCAGAGTATTTTGTTGCTATTTCAGAAAAATCAATATTATTTTTAATGCTTTTTATTTCTTTGATAGCTTTATCTTTATTTGGGTTATCTTGCTTTAATAAAATATGAAAAATCTTGAATTCATTTTCTGAATTTTTCTGCTTATTTTTTATCCATCCATCAATTTCATATTCTGAAATATTTATGTAAGGCATTATTTCACGATCTTTGATTTTTTGAATGGTTAATTTATAACGTAAATCATTTTTAAATTCCTCAAATGAAAGCCCATCATTGGTAATTTCTTTCTTAAGTTCTTCAATAGTTATATTATTATTAGAGGCAATATTGCTCACTACCATTTCAATTTCTTGTTGAGAGGGTAATAGATTTATACTTTCGGCATATTGAAGAATAACTTTTTTTTCTATAAGTTTTTTTAAAACATCAGTACGAATTTTTTTTAAGTCTGAAGTTGGTATTTTGCTTAAGTCTTTAATTTCTAAATTATTTAAAATTTCATTTCTAATTTCACTTTCGGTAATTACATCTTTTTCAGCAGTCGCAACTATTTTGTCAAGAATTTTATAATCATCCGTTAGGGCAGAGTGAAAAAAAATAATGCAAAAGATAGCTAATGTAAGTTTCAAGTGAAAAGAATAAAGCATTAATTTAAATATTTTTGCCTATAACTATCAGGTAAGTCTCTGGATAAATATGATCCAGGTACATTTCTGTGAAGAGCTTCTTCAAGCGCACCATCTCCGCCAGATTCTATTGCTCCCAGTCCTCCTAATTCAAGCATGAAAAAAACTGTATTATTCATTTTATCATCATTTGGGAGTGCAAAGCTGTGGTACAAAATACTTGTTGTCCAGCAACCTGCATCATAGCTTAGCCCTGCTAATGACTCAATTGTTCCATGATCATTTAAATCATATTGGTAACGACCTACTGAGGACCACCCTGGTGCAATAGGCCATTGCCCTGCAATATTAAGTTGTTCAATATCATTGGATGAATTTGGATCTCTAATAAAGCGGTAACTTGCGTCAAAAAGCTTCCCAATGTTGGGTTTATACTTTGTATTAAAAGAGAATCTATTTGTTTTATCTTCATCAACGTTATATTGAAGCTCTGTGTTTAATCTAAGAGCTTCAGTCAATGAAGATCCAATACCCAAAAATAGGTCTGAACTATCACTTTGGTAGTCTGAATTGTTAAATTGTGATTCATCCAAGACATTCCTATCTTCTAAATAGAATCTTTGCGCCAAAGTTATTGAGAGTTTTTCTAAGCCTTTATTATTTATAATTCTTGATTCAGCACCAAAAGTGATCTGATGAGAATCCATTACTCGGTCACCACCTACAAATTGGTTCTCGCTAAAAATAGAATTTTTATTCAAATCAACAAGAGCAGTATCAAACATAGGGAGCATAGATTGATCTTCATAATCTGTATAAGAGTAAAAAATCCTTGGCTCTAATGTTTGGGAAAATTCAATATTATCAAAAGTAAATTGCCTATCAAAATAAATAGCACTATCTAAAGAAAAGGTTGGTATGAAAATATCTTTGGAGTTTTCCGAATTATTTTTGAGATCATAATGTTTAATATCAGCAATTATTTTTGGCTTAATATAGCCGTAACTTGTTTCAAATGGTAATGCTATTGATGGTCGAGCAGTAACTCGCGTTCCCTCCGGACTTGAGCCAACATAATCACTATTTCTATTGAATTCTGTAATTTCAAATCTACTATTGGTCTCTAAAAAATTGTTACCATAAATATCTTCAAAAGTTTTATCATAAGTTACTTGAAAACTTGGCAAGCGTTCATATGGTGATGAGCTGGTTAAGTTTTCAAATTTTTGCGCCATAAGAATAGCAGCAAAATTATCATCATTATATTCAAGCTTTCCCTCCTGAGGAAGGCTAACAGCACTTGTTTGTGATACTAATGATGACATATCAGTAAAATAATTATCGTCTGAAACGTCTTCATATCTTAATGTTCCTGAGAATCCATTTCCAAAAGAGTGGGAATGACCAAGTTTGAAAAAATATCTATCATTTCTATCACTCTTTGCATCATCATTTGGCATGTATTCTATATTAGCTAAACCATAATAATTTTTTTCTAGATACCTATACTCACCCGCTAGCTGCACACCTCTTTTACTAAAATATCTAGGAGTTAAAGTGGCATCTGAGTTGGGGGATAAATTAAAATAATAGGGAGTGGCTAACTCTAATCCACTTTTAGAAGTAGAGCCAATTGATGGAACCAAAAATCCCGATTTACGCTGATCATTAAATGAAAAATTTGCATAGGGCGAGTATAAAACAGGCATGCCAAAGAACTCTAATTGAACATCTTTAGCTATTAATCTTTGAGATTTTTGACTAATCTCAGCCTCTGACGCTTTAATATACCAATCGTCTTGATCAGCTTCGCATGTCGTTACTTTAAAATTTTCGCCAGATTTTTTGTTTTCACCCTGGATAAAAATTAATGAAGCTGTCCCACGAAGAGTGTTGTTGAGATTTGATGATTCATTATTAAGTTTAGTCCAAAAACTGGCATTAGGTATTGTGCCAGTTTGTGTGCTTAAGGAATATTCTAGTTCAGCACCTTCAATATGAGATGATTTGTTATCTAGAATAACATTTCCTCTTGCATAAAGGTTTTCAGAAATTTGATCAAATTCAATTAAATCAGCCTTTATGGTTTGATCTGCTTTAATTAAAATCGCATTCCCTGAGGCTTTTAATTTCCTATCAATCATATTTTCCAATAGATCTGCTTCTAAAACAACATCATCATCGGATAATTCTTCAGCAAGAGCTATACTTATAGATATAGCTAATGTGATAAGCATGAAAAGGCCTAAAAGAATAATTTTATTTTTTATCAAAGTAAAGGTTTGCTAATAATTTTTATTTTTTTTAAAAAACTATCATAATAATCAGATAGTTAGGGATTATAACTTAAGTAGAAAAAAAGATTATATTTTTTTTAAAATATTGAGAAAGTTTTGAACAGAAAACAATTATTAGATACTTGGTTAACAGATTGCATTGGCGACGTTTTTAAAATTAATGAAGCTTCTGTTGATGCAAGTTTCAGAAAATATTACCGAGTAAAAACGCCAGACAATTCTATGATTTTAATGGATGCCCCTCCGGACAAAGAATCAATCTCGGAATTTCTTATTATCGGGCGAGAAATGCTAAATAAAAAAATTAATGTACCTAAAGTATTTTATGAAAATGAAAAATTAGGTTTTATTCTTATGGAAGATTTTGGGAATAAAACATTTCTTGATGAATACCTATCATGCAGATCAAAAAATTTATATATTAAGGCAATTGATAATATTATTAATATGCAATTATTATTAAAAATCAATAATTTAGTTCAATATTCTGAGAAAAAATTATATGATGAAATATGTTTATTTAATCAATGGTATTTAGGTAAATATAAGAAAATTAATTTGAATAGTAAGGAAATTGCAGATCTGGAAATAATTTTTAAAAAAGTCATTACTGAGAATATTTCTCAAAATCAATTTTTTGTTCATAGAGATTATCATTCAAGAAATTTGATGGTGCTACCAAATAATAATCTAGGAATTTTAGATTTTCAAGATGCTGTAATGGGCCCCATGACCTATGATTTAGTTTCTCTTCTTAAAGACGCATACATTGAGCTTGAAGAGGAAGATGCGCTTGATTTAGTGATAAATTTTTGGGAAAAAGCCGTTGAAAAAAATTTGTTGCAAAAAGGAGACTTTTCAGATTTCTTTATGCAATATGAGCTTATGGGTGTTCAAAGACATTTGAAAGTGCTTGGTATTTTTTCCAGACTTTCTATTAGGGATCATAAAAATAACTATCTTGAGGATATACCTCTAGTTGAAAAATATTTACTCAAAGCCTCAGAAAGATATCAGTTTCTATCGCCGCTTAAAAAAATATTATTAAGGTCAATTGATGCCTAACTCTACAATTATGATTCTTGCAGCTGGAAGAGGTTTGAGGATGGGTGAATTAACCAGATTCATACCTAAGCCTTTAGTTAAATTTCATGATAAACCCCTCATTGTTTGGCATTTAGAAAAAATTGCAGCTACAAAAATAAAAAATGTTGTAATTAATTTGTCCTATCTTGGTAATCAAATTAAAAATTATTTAGGTAATGGAAGTCAGTGGAATCTTGATATTCAATACTCAGATGAAAATCCAGTATTAGAAACAGCTGGAGGCATAAAAAAAGCAATTCCTCTTATTAATTCAGACCCTTTTATTGTGATTAATTCAGATATTTTTACAAATTATGATTATTTAAATTTTCATAAATGTGTTTTAAAGTCTAAAGAGGCCAATCTTTTTTTTACAAATAACCCTCCTCACAACAAAAGCGGAGACTATCATATTGATTTAAATGGAAATCTTTCAAAAAATGGTTTAAATATGAAAACATTTTGTGGAATAGGGGTCTATAAAAAGAGTTTTTTTAATGATGTTCCTACAAATATACCAAGTAAATTATCTAACTTGTTTGATAAAAAAATTAAAAAGGGCTTGATACAAGGGCAAATGATAGATGATCTATGGCTTGATATTGGAACGCCCGAGAGATTATTGAGTCCTATTAATTAATAATAAAAGGAATTTTTTTGAAATTAGATATTAGTATTTATAAAAATAGACGCGATGACCTTCTTGATAAGATCGGGGATGCTGTAGCTATTATCTTTAATAACCATCATGTCCCCAGAAATCGAGATAGTGAATATAAATTTCGTTCCGATAGCTATTTTCATTATTTTTCTGGTTTTCCTGAGGCAGAATCAGTGATTTTCCTTTGCGGGGGTAAAGAAAAAAAATCAATCATTTTTTGTAAAGATAAAAATATTGAATACGAAATATGGAATGGTGAGCTTCATGGTCCCTCAAAAGCCGCAGAAGACTATTTTTTTGATGAATCCTATTCTTTAGAGAGATTAGATGAGGTCGCCACTAAACTCATATCAAAATTTAGCAAAATCTTCATGGTTCTTGATGATAATCACAGTAATAAAAACCGAGTCCACTCATGGATAGGAAATAATAAAAAATTAAAAAGATCTGGAAGTAGGTCTCCAGAGATGATTATTGACCTATCATCCATTGCAGATCAAATGCGATCAATCAAATCTGAAGATGAAATCAACATCATGAAATTATCTGGAGATATTGCATCGAAAGCACACATAAGGGCAATGAAAAAAACAAAGCCTGGTAAGTATGAGTATCAAATTGAAGCTGAGCTTTTGTATGAGTTTATGCAGAACGGGGCCCTAGATCCTGCCTACCAATCAATTGTGGCCTCAGGTAAGAACGCTTGTATTTTGCATTACATTAAGAATGATCAGAAATTATCAGACAAAGATTTACTATTGATTGATGCTGGCTGCGAATTAGATGGTTATGCATCTGATATTACAAGGACTTTTCCTATTTCTGGTAAATTTTCATCTTCCCAAAAAGATTTTTATGAATTGGTCTTATCTGCTCAGTTAAAAGCAATAGATCAAGTAAGGCCAGGAAATTTATTTACAGATCCTCATAATGCCGCTACTAACGAGTTGATTAGAGGCCTTATTGATCTTGGCTTATGTCAAGGGTCTTTTGACGAGGTTAGGGACAAACAATTATACAAAGAATTTTTTATGCATCGAACCAGTCATTGGTTAGGACTTGATGTACATGATGCAGGAGAGTATACCAATCCAGATTCGACCCCGATCAAATTAACTAAAAATAATGTTTTGACGATTGAGCCTGGCTTATATATTAGGCCTAATGAAAATGTACCCAAAGATTTTTGGAATATCGGTATACGAATTGAAGATGATGTTTGTGTGACTGATAATGCTCCAAATATTCTAAGTCAAATGGCCCCTAAAAGCGTTAAAGATATTGAATCAATCATTGGTACCGATGGCTAAAGATGTTGTTATCATAGGCGGAGGACCAATAGGCCTAATGACTGGGCTCATGCTTGCAAAGTTAAATATTCCTTCATATATTCTAGAATCAAACCAATCCAAAAAAATTATTAAAGATAAAAGGGCATTGGCCCTATCTAATGGCACACGTTATGTTCTAGAGCAACTTGATGTATGGAGTTTATTGGAAAAATTGCTTGTTAAAGTAGATAAAATTCATACCAGTCAAAAGGGCACTTTTGGCAGAACAATCTTATCAAAGGAAGATATTGGAAAAGAGGCCATTGCTTATATTATCTCCTATGATGATCTTAATGATTCTTTAAAGCTTAAAATTAAAGATAATAAATTGATAAAGATCGAGCAGGGTGCTGAAGTAATTAAAATTAATAATCATAAAACCGATAAAATCATTTATAAAAAATCAAAAAAAAACGTTGAAAAAATATTTTCATTTTTAATACTAGCTGATGGTGGAAAATCAAACATAGAGGGTTTGAATATTGAGAGGAGCAACGACCTGGATGATTATGAGGCTATTGTTACTAATATTAAAGCTGAGCAATTTTTAAAAGATACTGCCTTTGAGCGATTTACAAAAAAAGGGACCATGGCACTTCTACCTTTTCTAAATGATACCTATGGCCTTGTTTGGACTGGAAAATCATCAGAAATGTCATATTTAAAATCATGTAGTGAAGATGATTTTATTAAAATTACCCAAGACTTTTTTGGCGACCGAGTGGGGTTATTTCAAGGCATAGGGAATAAATTAAGTTTTAAACTGAGTCAGTCGAGAGTTATCTCAATAAAGAATAAAAACGTAATTCCAGTTGGTAATGCTGCGCAGATTATGTCCCCTGTCGCTGGTCAAGGTTTTAATACAGGCGTGCAAGACATTTGGTCTCTTAATAAAATTATTTCATCAAATCTGAATTTCTCTTATGAAAAAATAGCTGAGGAATTTTTAAGGCAAAGAGTATTTGTTAAAAAACCAAGTTATCAATTTACTTCAACCCTCACATCAATATTTTCCGATGATTTAGTTTTTATTAATCGATTAAGAGGCCTAAGTTTGACAATTGTGGATAATTTGACCATTTTAAAGAAAAAGTTAGTTAAAAAATTAAGCTATGGAAAATAGTTTTGAGAAAAGAGTCTTTGTATTTGGGTATGGGATAATCTCTAAACTTTTAATACGGATCTTAAGTGACAATGGATATGAAGTCATTAATATCACAAGGCCTACCAATAAATCCAACCGGCTCTTCGCCCTATCACCGACCAATTATGAGTGGATTGCTAGACTTGGTCATGACTTGAAGGAATCAACACCATCATTTCTTTTAAAAAAAATGAAATTATTTTTTGGATCTCATGAGAATCCAATTTCTATAGATGCTGAAAATCATTTCATTGATGCATTGGCTTACATGGTAAGGGAAGATTGCATAGAAAAATCAGTTGAGTCATTTAATTTAGATGTCATTGAGGTCGATAATGATGATTGTGAATTAAGCTATGAAGATGACGCAGTAATTTTAAAATCTTCGAATAGAACTTTCAAAGCCACCCTTTGTTTTTTTACTGAACGAGGATTTAGACATCAATCTATTTTTAATTATGAATTTTTATTAAAATCATACAATCAAACTGCAATATCTTTTTTTTGTGAAACATCCAATTTAGATTCCAACACTGCAATACAAATATTTGATCATGACAGCATTCTTGCCTTACTTCCATTTGACCATAATCATGGTTCGATTGTTTGGTCTTGCAACCAGGACCTATACGAAAAATTTCAGAAGCTCAATGAAGATCAGTTGAGTGATGATTTAAATGAAAGGTTAAAAGGATACGCCACTGTTAAAATTAAAAATTTAAAAACGGAATCCTTTCCTTTGCAGAAAAGAATTGCAAAAAATGTTTATAATCAAAGCTCAATTTTAATCGGTGATGCAGCCCATGTTATCCATCCTATGGCTGGTCAAGGATTAAATCTTGGGTTGCGTGATTTAAGAGAACTTGAAATTTTGCTAAAAAAACGAAAGTCAAATAATCTTGGAATTGAGAGTTTTTTGGCAAAATATAATCGACATCGGAAGAGGGATGTTGTTGAATTGATGTATTTGACAGACAGTTTATATGAATTCTTCCCTGGGAGTTCAGAAGGAAATCGTACATGGATGAATAAAGCTTTAAAGATCTTTGAAAAAAGTGATGCTGTTAAAACATTTTTTATGGATAGGGCCATTCAATGAAACTACTTAATTTAATATTACTTTTATGTTTTATAAATTTTCTTTATGCAGGAGAAAGTGAGCTAAAAGCAAAAATTAAGTCG
>Ga0255761_10002208_pt1 | contig 18071 bp, 18 predicted proteins | sample 071ome_29_FD_179961 | JGI IMG/M metagenome (GOLD analysis project Ga0255761, IMG submission 179961) | Coastal salt marsh microbial communities from the Groves Creek Marsh, Skidaway Island, Georgia - 071407BT metaG (version 2) | ecosystem: Environmental > Aquatic > Marine > Intertidal zone >... | reverse complement strand
ACGCAAGCTTCAAATATTTTAGGACCAGGTCATATAATGAACCATGGCGCATTACCTTCATGGATTGGTGAATATGAAGGAGGAATAACAGAGAGAATTACGGAAATAGCTGATACTTTTACTGCACATAATCTTGAAATGATTGCAGCTGAAGATGTAAAAAAAAGAAAATGGATGAAGCTTTTTGCTCTAACAGCAATAGGTCCTCTTTCAGCTATATTTGATCTACATCACACTGATCTTTACGTAAATAATAAGGCTAATGATGTTTCAAGAGGACTTGGTAAAGAAATCATTTTAGAGACAAGAGAAGTGGCACTTGCTGATGGAGTTAATGTTTCTGAAGATGAATGTCTATTTATGTTCAATAAAATTGTAGATTCTATGCAAACTAACAAATCTTCAATGGCTTTTGATGTTCAGTACAAAAGAAAAACTGAAATTGATTTTATTAGTGGAGCAGTTTCTAAAATAGGAAAAAAACATGGAGTAAAAACACCTTTAAATGACCTGATGTATAAAATGATTAAGGTTAAAGAAGGTATGTATAGTTGATGCTTAAAATCAATCGATTAAAAAAAATTAAAAGTAATTTTCCTGTATTGGTTGGAGATAAAGTTGTTGAGAAAAATACTTGTAATTTATTAATTGATGAGATTAGTAAATCTAAAGCCTTTGACGACATGATTATGGGTGGTCGAAGCAGAATTAACAAAGGCTCAAAAAATTTTAATAACTATATTAAATCTTCAAATAATTCTGCAAAACTATTTAAACTTTTTAATAGCAAAACTTTTTATAAAAAAATTGAAACTCTTTTTTCTAAAAATTTTAAAGATGGATCTTGGACAAACACTCACAAACCAAAAATATTTAATCAAAAAAAATTTACTATTAAAAAGAAACTAAATTCAAGCGAATTAAAAAAATTGTTAGGAAATAATTACACTAACCCAAAAGTTAATTTAGATATTGATTTTTCAGTTTCTAAAGGAGGATATAGATTACGTCCTCATAGAGATGACATCACAAGATTGTATAATTTCTTAATTTACCTGACAGATATTCCAAAAAAAAATGGAGGATCACTTACAATTTATAGAAAAAAATCTAAGAAAAATTTAAGAAAAAGTTTCAGAAGATTTCCAAAAATAGGTGAACTGGAAGTAGTCAAAGCTTTCACCCCAAAGAAAGGGACTGTGGTATTTTTTCAATCTACACCAAATTCTTATCATGGGGTTAAACGTTTTATAGAACACAACTGTCCAAAAAGATTTTTTATTTATGGAAGTTATGCTCTTAATAAGCCAGTTATTTGGAATTATAAAGGAACAGCTTACTATCCGCACATCATCAGTACCAAGAAAAGAATGTTAACTTCTTTTCATGACGCAAACTATTTAACAACTGCTCCTAAGAATTGATATTGTCACTAAATTCTACTAGTTTCTATTAATGGTAAATAATCTTAAAAACAAATTATTTGAACAAGGGTATTTGAAAGTAAAAAACGTGCTTAACTTTCAAAGAGATTTAAAGCCAATCCTTAATGATATGGAATTTGTAATGGATTGTTTAATTCAAAAATTTGCAAAAAAAAAGGATGTAAAAAAAGTTCTTAATTTAGATTTTAAAAAAAAATATTCTTATATATCAAAATTAAAAATTGATGATTTAGACCAGTATTTTAATACTAGATTACCAAGAGATCATGTTAAGAAAGATAGTGATTATTTTGCTACTCAATCTTTATGGAATTTAATTACTAATAAAAACATTTTAGATGTTGTTGAAAAAATTTTGGGAAAAGAAATCATGTCTAATCCAGTACAAAATACTAGAATTAAACAACCTGAAAAAAAACTACCAAAAGGTTCGGTATTTGATGGTTTAAGTGGAAGAACGCCTTGGCATCAGGATGCTGCTGTTCTTAATACTAAAGGACAAAAATTAACTGACATGGTTACTGTATGGATACCTTTTACAAAAACTACTAAAAAAAATGGTTGCATGATTACTGTTAAGAAAATTAATAAAATGGGATTATTAAATCATATTGCTGGATATAGAGGGCAAGTAGAAATTAAAGACAGCAAATTACTGGATAAAATGCAACATATTCACTTAGAAGCAGATGTTGGAGATGTAATTCTTTTACACAAACATTCAATTCATTGTTCTCTACCGAACAGATCAAATGATTTTAGAATAAGTGCGGACCTTAGATATAATGTAGCTGGCCAACCTTCTGGAAGAGATCCGCTACCGAATTTCTATGTAAGAAGTAAAAATAAAAAAAATCTCAAAATTCAGAATTTTAAACAATGGTTGGCACTCTGGGAAAAAGCAAAAGAAAAGTGTATTCCACGTAAATATGCTTTTAAATATCCTCTTCCTACTTTTAAAACAAATAAAAGGGATTTGTCTAAACTAATTTAAAATATCAATTATTAATTATGAAAATTTTGATAACTGAATTTATTGATAAGAATAGTTTAGACGACTTAAATAATAATTTTGAAATCAAATTTGATGAAAAGCTCTGGGAAAAAAAAGAGGAACTTTTAGAGATAATTAAAGATTATGATGGTTTAATTGTTAGAAACAAAACTCAAGTTAATAAAAATATTTTATCTAACGCAAAAAATTTAAAATTTATTGGAAGATTGGGTGTTGGTTTGGATAACATTGATACTGAATTTTGTAAAAGCAAAAATATCCATGTCCAACCAGCAACTGGTATGAATGCAGATTCTGTGGCAGAGTATGTAATTTCATCCTCGATGTCTTTGATAAAAAAAATTCCTATGTTTCATAATGGAACGGTCAAAGGTAATTGGCCTAGAACTACAATTAAATCTGCTGAAATTAATGAAAAATGTATTGGAATAGTAGGTTTTGGGACCATTGGTAGAAAGGTTGCAGACTATAGTTTGAAAAATGGCCTAAATGTTTTGGCTTATGATCCTTACATTAAGAAATTAGATGATAATGAGAAAAATTATAAATTATCTTCATTAGAAAATGTATTTAAAGATGCAGATATTATTTCTTTACACTTACCATTAACCGAAGAGACAAAAAATCTAATAAACAAGTCTTCATTCTCTAAAATGCAAAAACAGCCAATAATAATTAATACTTCAAGAGGTAGTGTTGTAAATGAGAATGATCTTATAGATGCTTATGATCAAAATCTAATTTCAGGATTTGCATTAGATGTTTTTGAAAATGAACCTATTAAAAAAGATTTATACGAAAGAATAACATCTGAAATGAATTGTATTTTAACACCTCATATTTCAGGTGTCACAACAGAGTCAAATATAAGAGTTAGTAATTTTATAGTTAAAAAAGCGATAGATTTTTTTAAGTAATTATCTCGTTTAACTTAACTACTCTTCCAAGTTTAATTGATGTCTCAGCAGCTTCTCCAACTGCAACAGCAATTAACCCATCATTCAAAGATACCTCTGGCTTTAATTTATTTTTTACTGCATTTATAAAGGCTAAATGTTCATAATAAGTTGAACCATGATGATGTCCTGCTTCAAGTATTTTTGGATCCACACTAACACTTTCTTGTTTAGTTTTTCCGTCTCTCATACCAATTCTTACATCAGAAGTAGTTTTCCCAGACTCGTTTGAAGGAACTGAAGTTTCAATTTTACCAATATTTCCTGTTGCAGTTAACTCTTCTTGCATTTCAGAATTTTCGGCAAACATACAAAGCTCAAGCATACTTCTTGAGCCATTCTCAAAATTAACAATTACATAAGCGTTATCAATAATATCTGGTTTTTTACCATCATACTCTTCATCTAAATGATTTACATCTTGTCCCCCACTCGCATAAACACTTACGGGCTCACTCTTAACAATAAAACGCATCAAATCAAAAAAATGACAACACTTTTCAACTAAAGTTCCTCCGGTATTTTTTTCAAATCTGTTCCAATCATTTACTTTTTTTAAAAAAGGAAATCTGTGTTCTCTTATCGTTAATGTTTTTAGGTCACCAATTGTTTTGTTGTGAATTTCTTTGATAAATTTTGAAACAGGAGGCATGTACCTATATTCCATTGCAGTCCAAAAAACTGAAGGGTAATTTTTAGTAAGTTTTTCTATTTCTAAACAATCTTTTGTCTTAGTGCACAAAGGTTTTTCAACCAATATATGTTTCTTGGTTTTAATTACATCTTTTAAAATTTGAATATGAGTAAAATTAGGAGATGAAATTATATAAACATCAACTAAATTTTCTTTGATCAGATCTTGATGATTTTTAAAGCAAATAACTTCTGATTTGAGTAATTCTTGGCACTGTTTCAAAGACTCTTCGTGAGGATCTGAAAGAGCAACTACTTGAGCTTCATCTATTAAAGATAAATTTAAAATATGTTCTCGAGCCATTGTGCCAGCTCCAATTATTCCATATTTAATTTTTTCCATATTTATTATTTATCAGTTTAATTAAATAAGTTTAATCAATTGTTAATCCACTTGGTACTTTTTCTGGTTTACCGAGGGGTCTTTGATTTCCACTTTTTCCAGTTAGAGATTGTAAAAAAGATACCAATTGATCAATTTCTTTTTCACTTAAATCTATTGGTTTAATGTCTATACTCGAAATAATTCTATCCTGTTCTCTTTTGTCAGAAAAAGTTACAAAATCTATTTGCTCTAACCATGGAGCCTTAGGTAAATTTGCATATTGAGGTTTCCAATTTTTATTCATAACTACTGGATTTAAATGATGTTTAATTATGCCTTTAAGTGTTGGATAAGCACCATTATGACCATAAGGTGCAGTTAAAGAAACATTTCTTAGCGCAGGTGTTTTAAATTTATACATATCGTCTACATCATCTGTTTCAACCATTCTTCCAACATCACGTGCATAAGGATCAAAAGGCCTTGTCCTTCCAGGCCCAAATTGAGGAATTCCTATTGAATGAAATTTTTGATCAGACAATAAGGACCCGGAATGACATGAGCTACAATTAGCTTTGCCATAGAATAAATTCATGCCTGCTATCTGATTTGAATTTAAAGCTGATTTATTTCCATTTAAAAATTCATCAAATGGAGAGTCAAAAGAGGTCCATTCATGAATTTCAAAAGCTGCAATTGAATTTACTATATGTGTAATATTTATATCTAAAGCATTATCAACATCCTCAAATGCATGTTTAAACATTTCAACATACTCGGGAATTCCTCTTATTCTATGAGTGATTACAGGCCAAACTCTATCTATTCTCATACTGTCTTTACCAACTTTCGAAACAAGTCCTATAATTTCATTTTCACCTGGATTTCCAGCCATTTCAAATTGTCTTGTCATTGGAAATAAAGCTTGTACCGCAACTATATTATCAAGCCCTTTTGGAAGTAGTTCTTGCGCTGGGGTATTAAAACCATTGCCAAATATATCAGATTTAGTCACTCTACCGTCATGAAGCAATGTTGTAATATCTTTAAATCCTAAATTCCATAATGCTAAAGCATTCCTAGGAATACGTTTTTTAATTTTATCATCCCCTGTTCCAGCTGTTCTTTCTAATCCAATACCATGTCCTCCTTCACCAATCCCTAATGAAAGTCCATCTGAACCACCTAGATCATGACTATGACAGGTTGCGCAAGCAATGTTTCGATTTGCAGATAAAATTTTATCATGAAATAAAAGTCTTCCAATTTTGACTTTTTCTATATCAACTTCATGAAAATCTTCGCTCTTTAATGGTTTTGGTAAATCAATTGCGTAAGATTTATTTACTGAAATTAAAAATGGAATTATAAATATTATTATTTTTAAATGATTAAATATCTTTTTATACTGTTGTTTCTTCCATGCATAGTTTTTGCAGAAATAGAAAATGCTAGAGATTTGATGGAAGAAGGAAAATTTAAGGAAGCTATGGAAGAACTTATGCCAGCAGCTAGATCGGGTAATGCCGATGCTGAAGAGCTTATTGGAATTATGTACGCTATGGGTCTTGGTGTTGAAAGAGACGATGTTAGAGCTTTTGAATGGTATCTCAGATCTTCTATGAAAGGTCATCCTGGCGCTCAATCTGGTGTTGGATGGTATTACGAAATTGGTAGGGGGCTTCCTGCTCCCGATCTTGTCAGAGCTTATATGTGGTATGGTTTGTCTGCTATTGGTGGAGACCCTGATGCTGCAATTTCTCAGGAAGAAGTTATTAAAAAAATGACTCCTGAACAAATTGAAAAAGCTCATATTCTCATAAAAGATTATAAATCTTGGATATATCCTTTTAGATAATAGGGCGAATAACTATCCGCCCTATTAAAATTATTTAGAAATTATAAATCTTTTTTATAAGCACTAGATGCTTTTTTCTCAGCACTTGCTACTGCTTTAGTCAAAGCGTTGAAAATTTCTTTTCCACCTTTAACATTAGATTTAAACCAATCATAAACTGGACTAGCAGCTTTTTTAAAGCTAGCTTTTTGATCAGGCGTTGGAACATATAAATCTCCACCACCTGCTACAAAGTCCTCATAAGCTTTGATTGATTTTCTCTTTGGAGAAGCAAAAGTTGCTTGCTGCAAAGCATAGAAACCATCGGTCACTACTTTTTTAAGATCTGGTGACATAGATTCATATTTTGCATTGTTCATCCACCATAATGCTCCCATATATGCATGTCCGTCTAAAGTAACGTATTTTAGACCTGCATCAGGAAACTTCATGTTCATAATGTCAGTAATTCCATTTTTAGAACCTTCAACTACACCAGTTTGAAATGATGTAAATAATTCAGGCCATGGAATAGGAGTTGGAGATGCACCTAATGCTCTTACAAGTTCCTGAGGTAAATCAGCTACAACTGTTCTGATTTTTAAACCTTTCATGTCAGATGGATTTGCAATTCTTCTTTTTGTATTAGCAAAATTTCTCCATCCTCCAGTGTTTCCAATTGTCATCAATCTAATTGAATCATTAGAATCTTTTAGAGCCATTTTTCTCATTGTTCTTACAAAATCACCTTGCATTACATCTTCAGCAATTCTGTCATCAGCCATTAGATAAGGTAAATCTAAAACTTGAACATATGGAAATACACCTGCAGCACCTCCAGAAGTAGAAATATAAATATCTATACTTCCATCAGATACACCTTGTAAACACTCAGCACCTTTTGAACAAAGCTGTGTTCCTACAAATAGTTCTACAGCTATTTTTCCATTTGAAGCTGCTTCTACATAGTTTTTAAATACTACAGCACCATCATAATCTTCATCTTGATCATTAGAGTTCATTGTCATTCTCAAGTTGTAATCTGCAGCTGAAACAGATGCAGTAAAACTGATTAAGAATAATAATGAAAAAAATGATTTTATTAATTTACTCATAATTATTTCCCTCTCTTTAAATATTTATGTATATAAACTATACTTAAATTGATTTAGAGAGTCTATCGAGTAGTAAAAAAATATTTATTTTGCAAAACCAGTAAGCAAAGGAATAGTCATCGAGATTGATGGAAAATAGGTTATTAAGAATATAACTATAGCCTCTACTGCTAAGAATGGCAATATAGCTTTTGCTATTGTTTCAACTCTTTCCCCAGATACAGAAGATGCAACAAATAAAACAAGGCCCATTGGTGGAGTTGCTAAACCAACAGTTAAATTAACAGACATTATAATTGCAAAGTGCACAGGATGAACACCTAGCTCAACAAATACTGGTCCAAGAATTGGTCCCAAGATAATTATCGCTGGACCTGCATCTAAAAACATTCCAACAACAAATAATAAAATATTTATAAGAAATAACAAAACATATGGATTATCAGTTAATCCCAAAACAAATGCAGCAAGATGCTCTGGAGCATGTGATAAACTTACAACTGTTTTAAAAGCCATCGCAGCACCAACTAAAAGAAGAACTACTGAAGATACCATTGCTGCTTTTGTCATAACCTTAGGAATATCTTTCCATTTTAATGATTTCAGAACAAATAGACCTATAAACATTGCATAGGCAGCCGCTACAGCTGATGCTTCAGTTGGTGTAAAAATTCCTCCAAGTATTCCACCTAAAATTATTACAGGTGTCATTAAAGGGAAAAAAGCTTTAAGAGATGCTTTGCCTCTTTGGCTCCAAGTAGTTTTTTTTGTTACAGCAGGAAAATTATATCTCTTAGCCATAAATTTTATTGTGATCATTAAGCTTACGCCAACTAAAATACCAGGAACTATTCCAGCTAAAAATAATGCAGCAACACTTTCACCCATTACATAGGCGTAAATAATCATAATGCCTGATGGAGGAATAATTGGTCCAATTACAGAACTAGCTGCAGTGATAGCTGCTGCAAATTTTTTTGTATATCCTTGTTTTTCCATCGCAGGAATAAGCATTGATCCAATTGCCGATGTATCAGCTACAGCTGAACCTGATAAACCAGCAAACAACATTGAGGTCAGAACATTGACATGAGCTAATCCACCTTTTAAGTGACCCATCATTGCTTGACTAAATTCAACTAATCTGTGAGTTATTCCTCCCCTGTTCATTAGTTCTCCTGCTAACATAAAAAATGGTATCGCCATCAAAGGAAAGCTATCTATTCCATTGTAAATATTTCTATAAAGCATAGCTCCATCTCTAGCTTGATCATTTAACCAAAGCAAAATTCCTGGTGCTGCCAACAGTCCAAAAAATACAGGTAAACCAATTAACAAAAATAATAAAAACAAAGGAAGAAACCAAACTAACATTATTGTGTCTCCAGTTTTTGTTTATCGTAATCTTCAGGCAAATCTAACTTTGTAAAATTTGTAAGAATATTTCTTAGAATTAATTCTATGTTTACAGAAATTAAAAAAATAATTCCTATTGGTAATGACATGTACATCCAAGCTAATTTTATTGGTTCTGCTTTTCCACCAATTAAATGAAAAGGAATTTTTATTGAAGAAGAATTAAATATCCACCCTGCATTAATATGTTTAAAACCTAATTCTAAACCTATTACTAAGACGAAAAGAGATACTATTAATAAAAATAAAGCTAATAATGTTGATATAAGTTTTGGTAAAAATCTCTCTAATAAATCAATAGAAACAAATCCACCCCATCTATAGGCGGAAGGTGCGATCAGTCCTGTCATCCATAACATTAAAAATCTAGCAACCTCATCAGGCCACGGCAGCGCATTATTTAATACATACCTAAAAAATACTTGTACTAAGATAACAATCACCATCAAAAGTATTGCTATCCATGCAAACTGTCTGCCAATTCTTAAAAAAAAAGTATTTATTTTTTCAAGGATATTAAAAACAAATAGGAGAATATTAATTGTCAAATTCACAGCTAAATTTATTTTAATTATTTAATAAATACAACTTTAATCAAAAAACTAATTTACTTTATAGAATAATTTTCGTATTAAAAATGCTCTCTAAAAAATTGATATATAATTATGAGTAATAAAAAAAAGATATTAATTATTCAAAAAGTCCATGAAAAAGGTATGGAATTAATTAACAATCATCCTGACTTTGACGTTGAGGTAACTGATGACACTTCAGTAGAAAATTTAAAATCAAAATTAAAAGATTGCGATGGTGCATCAATAAGAATTGCAAAGCTTCCTGGTGAAACCTTTGAAGAAGCAAAAAATTTAAAAATTATTTCAAGACATGGTGTTGGTTACGACAATATCGATTTAAAAAAAGCTAAAGAAAAAGATATTAAAATAGCAATAACAGCTAACGCAAATGCTGTTACAGTTGCAGAACATGTAATGTTCGTTTTGTTAAATATTGCAAAAAGAAAAGGCTTATTTGACAAAACAGTAAGAGATGGAAACTTTAAAGACAGAAATAAATTACCAAAAACAATAGAAGTTTGGAAAAAAAATTTTTTAATAATGGGGTTTGGAAGAATAGGAAAAGCTTTAATCAAAAGATGTCTGGGTTTCGAAATGAATGTATTTGTCTACGATCCATTTGTAGACAAAGATAAAATAGAAGAATTAGGTGGAAAAAAAGTAGATGATCTAGCTGAAGCAGTAAAAACTATGGATGTTATTTCACTCCATATGCCTTTAACGGATAAAACTGAAAATTTAATTAATTATGATTTATTAAAAACAATGAAAAAAACTTGCATTATCATTAATGCAGCAAGAGGTGGAATTATTCATGAAGAAGATCTTGATAAAGCACTCAATGAAAATTTAATTTTTGGAGCTGGAATTGATGTTTTTAAAAAAGAACCACCTGATGACAATAATCCACTTCTTAAAAATGAAAAAGTTTATTTAAGTCCACATACTGCAGCTTTTACCGATGAATGTATGACAAGAATGGGTAAAGAGACAATTCAAAATATTATTGATTTTTTTGAGGAAAAGTTAGAAAAATCTAAAATTGTAAAACTTTAATATGAAAATTAATTTAAAAAATTTTGGATTTTTAGAATTTTTAGTATCAGCGTCTGCAATCTTTGTAGTTGGTATGTTAATTTGGACAGCAAGTACAAGACCAGCTGTTGAAGCTAAAGCTAATTTAGTAAAAGAAAATCACAACAAAGTTGTTGATCTAATTAATGATGAAATTAATAAATGTGGAAATAATGATGAAGGTAAATTCACTGTTTGGGGTGATCCATGTAATGGTGAATGGATAGCTGAAAAAGTTGTTAATTATATCAATGAAAATTTAAAAATAGAAAATCCATTTTCTGATGACTCAAAAGTGAAAACTGATCCTGATCCAAGAATAAAAGCTGAAGGTAAAGCAGGTCAAGCCGTTGAAATGGGAGTGATCTTTGTAATGTCTTCGAATTTTTTACCTGATCCTGGTTCTGAATGGATTGTTGGCACTTGTTTCAAATCTCCTTGTGTTGCAGCAGGAAACAACGAACTTACTTCTATTTATAGATAATCAATTTTTAAAAATCTCTATATTACTGCTATTTAAGGTTTCAGTTAAATATTTATAACCAATCTTTGCATATTCAAAAGGATTTGCTTTTGCTGGATCTTGCTCAGCTTCAACTACCAACCAACCTGAATAATTTTTTTCTTTTAATACATCAAATAGTGGCTTGTAATCAATACAGCCGTCTCCAGGTACTGTAAAAGCACCCTCTAAAAATGCTCCTCTAAAACTTAAATCTTCTTTCAAAGATTTTTCTAAAACATTTTTTCTAATATCTTTGCAGTGCATATGAATAAGTCTTTCACTGAAATCTTTTAATATTTTTAGAGAATTACCCTGAGCAAACAACATATGGCCAGTATCTAAAGTAAGTTTAACACTGTCATCAGTATTTTCTAACAATCTTATGGTATCTTCCTCAGTTTCTATAACTGTTCCCATGTGATGATGGTAAGCAAGAGGCATTCCTTCATCTTCTAAATATTTTCCCATTTCAGAAATTTTTGAATAGTACTCTTTAGCTTCATCAAGATCCATTTTTGGTCTTGTGGAAAGTCTTCTGTTTGGATCTCCTTGGATCGAACCTGAAACTTCAGCAAAAACCATACAAGGTGAATTGCAATCTTTAAATAATTTTAGCTGATCTTGAATTAAATTTTTTTCCTCTGTAATGCTATTTTTTCTTAAGTTTGCTCCATACCAACCTGAGCAAAGATTTAAATTAAACTCTTTTAATTTAGGTATTAACTCCTCAGATGTTTTGGGAAATTTTCCTCCAGACTCAATTCCAATAAAACCTGCCTGACTTGCTTCTGACAAGCATTGTTCTAAAGAAGTATCACCTCCTAATTCTGGCATGTCATCATTACTCCATGCAATCGGCGCTATTCCTAATTTTACTGACATAAATAAGTCTTATATATATAAGTTTTAAAAATGAAATCTAAAAAATTAAAACTAGGTATCATTGGAGGTGGACCTAATTCCTGGATTGGTCACGTGCACAGAATTTCATCAAGGTTTGATGACAAATATGAAATTGTAGCAGGAGTTTTTTCAAGAGATTCAAAACAATCAACTTCGTTTGGAAAAAGCATCGGTGTGAGTGAAGATAGATGTTATTCAAATTATTTAACCATGGCCAACAAAGAAAGTCTTCGAAAAGATAAAATTGATGTTGTATCAATAATGACACCGCCAGGAAGTCATCAAATTATTGCTGAAAAGTTTATCGATAAAAACATTCATATAATTTCTGATAAACCTTTTGCCGCTGATCTGAAACAAGCAAAAAGTTTATTTAATAAAATAAAAAAAAATAAAAAAATTAAATATGCTCTAACACATAATTATTCAGCCTACCCCATGGTTCGAGAAGCCAAAGTATTAATTGAAAAAGGAAAAATTGGCAAAGTAGAAGATATTAATTTTGAGTATGTTCAAGACTGGAGTGAAGGAAAAACAATAAATAAAAAAAACTCTAGAAAAATGTTTCGTTGGAAACTTGATAAAAAAATTGTAGGCGTCTCTACAGTTTTAAACGAACTTGGGTCTCATGCTTGTCACCTTGCCGGTTATATGTCTGGATTAAAAACAAAAAAAGTTTTTGCTGATATCACTCAAGTATCAAAAACAGTTAAAATGGATAACAACGCTAAAGTATTAATTGAATTTGATAATGGTGCTAAAGGAATGTTTTGGACAAGTTGTACTGCAAGAGGTGGAGTTTATGGTTTAAGAATAAGAATTTTTGGATCTAAAGGAAGTTTAGAATGGGTACAAAATGATCCAACTTATTTAAAATATAATCCATCAAAAGGAGCTGTCAGAATATTAGAAAGAGGATTTCATGACGCAAGTTTTTCAAAAAAATTTTCTAGAATAAAATTTGGTCATCCTGAAGGTTATTTGGATGCTTTTTCTAACATTTATAGAGAGTTTGCTGAGTCATTAAAATCAAAAAAAAGAGTTTTTTATCCTAATGAAGATGATGGATATGAAACTGCTAAATTTATTGATGCATGTAAAAAATCTAGTAAATCAAAAAAATGGGTTAAACTATGATTAACGTTGCGTTAATTGGTCTTGGAAGAATTGGTCAAATGCATGCTGAGAACTTATTTTCTCATAAAAGTTTTAAATTAAAATATACTTTTGATATCGATACAAAACTTAATCAAAAATTATCGAAAAAATTTAACTCAACATCTATTAACAATCCTCAAATTGCTTTCAAAGATAAAAATATAGATCTAATATTTATTGCCTCAAGTACACCAACGCATATCAAATTAATTGAGGAAGCAGCTAAATACAAAAAGGTAATTTTTTGTGAAAAACCTTTAGATTTAAATATTGATAAAGTTAACAAATGCCTAAGAAAAATAAAAAAACTAAATCCAAAAATACAGTTGGGATTTAATAGAAGGTATGACCCGGGTCATAGTTCGTTAAAAAAAGAGCTTCAAAAAGGAAAAATAGGACGGCTAGAAAAAATTATAATAACAAGTAGAGATCCTGCCCCTCCTCCTTTAAGTTATTTAAAAGTTTCGGGAGGTATATTTAAAGACATGATGATACATGACTTTGATTTAGCTAGATTTTATTTGGAAAAAGATGAGATAGAGTCAATTTATTCAACAGGAAGCAATATTTCTGACAAAAAATTTGATAAAATTAAAGATTATGAGCTTGCCTCATGCATTTTAAGATCAAAAAAAGGTGTGCAATGTATAATTGCTAATTCAAGACATTGTAGTTTTGGCTATGATCAAAGAGTAGAGTTGTTTGGATCTAAAGGAATGTTGATTTCTGGAAATAAAAAAGAAAACGAGACGGAAATATTTACCAAAAATAACACTTCTCAAAAAAAACCTCTTCTTAATTTTTTTATTGATAGATATGTTGATGCATACAAGCTTCAACTGGATGAACTGGCTAGATATACAATTAAGAAAAACAAACCCATATCTAGTTTTGAAGATGGAAGAAGAGCTCTTATCATCGCTAATGCTGCATCAAGTTCTTTGAAACAAAAAAAACAAATTAAAATAAAATTTTAATACAACTAATAATAGAAAATCTACAATAATTATAAACTGTGTATAAAACCTATACATTTTAAAGTTGTCATCTTTACAACCTAGTTTTTTTTATGTTAACGTCCGCGCATTAAAAGTTAACTTTTATTTAAACGAGAGGAAAAAATAATGAAAACATTATATAAATCGTTATTAGCTTTTGTTGCTTGGGTTATGCTTTCAGTGTCTGCTTTAGCGGTAGATGTGATCGTTGTATCTCACGGACAAGCTAACGACCCGTTTTGGTCTGTTGCTAAGAATGGTGTAGATAAAGGATGTGCAGATATGGGAATATCTTGCAAGTACACTGCACCTGCTACTTTCGACATGGTTGAAATGGCTAAATTAATTGACAACGCAGTTTCACAAAAACCAAAAGGTATTGTGATTACTCTTCCAGATGCTGCTGCTTTAGGAAAATCTGTTAAAGCTGCTATCGCTGCTGGTATTCCAGTAATTTCAATGAACTCTGGTTCAGATGACTTTGCTTCACTAGGTATCAGTGCTCACGTTGGACAAACTGAGTTTGAAGCTGGTGTAGGTGGCGGACAAAAAATGAAAGCTGCTGGTGGTAAAAAAGCACTATGTGTTAACCACGAAGTTGGAAACGTTGCGCTAGACAGAAGATGTGCTGGATTCAAAAAAGGTTTTGGTGGATCAGTTGACATCTTAGGAACTTCTAATGACCCAACAGAAATTCAAAAAGCTGTTGCTGCTAAATTAGGTGGTGGATATGACACTATCCTAACTTTAGGTGCTGGTCTTGCAGGTGAAGCTGCTCTTAAAGCTTTAGAAGCTGCAGGAAAAGTTGGTTCTGTTAAACTTGGTACATTCGATATGTCACCAGGAATGTTAAAAGCTGCTGCTGCAGGTAAAGTAGAGTTTTTAATTGACCAACAACAATACCTACAAGGTTACTTACCAATAGCAATTTTTGGTCAGTACATGAGATATGGAACTATGCCAGCTGGAGTAGTTATGACTGGTCCTGGTTTCGTAACTCCTGATAATGCTGCTAAAGTAATTAAGTGGGCAGCTCAAGGTTACAGATAAAAAATACTTTAAAAGGCCTAGCTAACTTTTAGTTAGGCCTTTTTTCTAAACAAAATTCAAAACAAAATGTCTGACAAAGCAAAAAGTATCGCATCAAAAAAAACTTCAGGTCAAGACGAAAGACTTAAAGAAGTATCAAAACTAAGATTGCTTTTAAATAGACCTGAATTAGGTGCTGTTGGTGGTGCAATTTTAGTATTCATATTTTTTGGAATAGTTGCAGGTGACACTGGAATGTTCAGTGCATATGGAACTCTTAACTTTTTAGATGTTTCTGCAAACTTAGGAATAATTGCAATTGCAGCAGCAATGCTAATGATTGGTGGTGAATTTGATTTATCAATTGGATCAATGATTGGTTTTGCAGGAATTTGTATAGCAATACCTGCAATTTATTGGGGTTGGCCTTTATGGATAAGTATTATTTTTGCTTTTGCTATGGCAGTACTAGTTGGTTATTTCAATGGTATCCTTGTTGTTAGAACAGGACTTCCATCTTTTATAGTAACTCTTGCAATGTTGTTTATTTTAAGAGGAGCAACATTAGCAATTACAAGATTAATTACAGGAAGAACACAAGTTCCAGGCTTAAGAGTTTTAATTGAGAATGATCCAATCGCGTGGATGTTTGCAACTGACACTTTCAAATGGTTGTTTACTTGGTTAGGTTCAATGAATTTAATCGCATTAAGAACTGATGGAACTCCATTAGCTACTGGCATTCCTCCTTCAGTAATATGGTTTATTGCAGCTACGCTTTTTGCAACATGGATATTGATGAAGACTAGATATGGGAACTGGATTTTTGCATCAGGAGGAGACAAGAATGGTGCAACAAATGTTGGTGTGCCTGTTGGAAGAGTTAAAATAAGTTTATTTATTGGGACAGCAGTTGCAGCAACTATTTTTGCAACTATTCAAGTTTTAGATGCTGGTTCTGCAGATACTATGAGAGGAAATTTAAAAGAATTAGAAGCAATTGCAGCAGCAGTCGTTGGTGGGTGCTTGTTAACCGGAGGGTATGGTTCCGCAATTGGTGCAGCTTTTGGAGCATTAATATTTGGAACTGTATCTATGGGAATATTTTATACAGATGTTGATACTGATTGGTTTAAAGTGTTTTTAGGAGCAATGATGTTGATTGCTGTAGTGTTTAATAATTACATTAGAAAACGAGTAACAGAGACAAAATAATGTCAGAAAATTTAATTGAATTTAACAACATAAGTAAATTTTTTGGAAAAGTGATTGCTCTTAAAGATGTCACTATGAAATTAAAAAAAGGTGAGATCATGTGTTTACTTGGTGACAATGGTGCAGGAAAATCTACACTAATTAAAACTTTAGCAGGTGTTCATAAACCCGATGAAGGTGAGATAGTAATTGAGGGTAAAAAAACTGTTTTTGACTCACCTAAAGATGCCTTGGATATGGGAATTGGAACTGTTTACCAAGACTTAGCTTTAGTTCCATTAATGAGTGTCACAAGAAACTTTTTTATGGGAAGAGAGCCATTAAAGGGACTACCTTTTTTAAAAACTTTCGATATTGAAAAGGCAAATCAAATTGCTGCTGAAAGAATGGGTCAAATTGGAATTGACGTAAGAGATCCTTCTCAAGCAGTTGGAACAATGTCTGGTGGTGAAAGACAATGTTTAGCTATATCAAGAGCTATATATTTTGGTGCAAAAGTTTTAGTTTTAGATGAACCAACTTCTGCACTTGGTGTTCATCAAGCATCAATGGTTTTAAAATATATTGTAAAAGCGGCTTCACAAGGTTTAGCTGTAATTTTAATTACGCATAATGTTCACCACGCATATCCTGTGGGAAATAGTTTTACTGTTCTTAATAGAGGTAAAAGCTTAGGAACTTTTAATAAAAAAGATATTAGCCGAGAAGAGCTATTAGGAATGATGGCTGGTGGAGAAGAGCTAGATAAACTTGAAGTTGAATTAAAAGAGATGGATAGACTAAGTAAAAATTAGTTAATCATTTTCAAACCATATTAATCCTAAATCATTTTTAACAAATGCGAATTTTGTTATAATTTAAATATAAAAAAGGAGGAATAATGAAGTTTGTTGTACTAGGTAAATACTCAACTCAAGGTCTTGCTGGTTTCGTTAAGAACCCTTCAGATAATAGACAAGAAGCTGCAAAAAAAATAACTGAAGCTGCTGGTGGAAAACTTATAGAAATGATGACTCTTAGAGGAGCATATGATTTCATAGCTATTATTGAAGGATCAGATTTTGAAACTATGGCAGGTATGAAGATGTTAATGCAATCAACTGGCACAATTGAAGACATGAATATCATGGAAGCTGTTGATTTTAACAAAGCTGCAGAAAAAGCTGCAAAAGCTGCATCTTCTTATCGACCAGTTGGAAAATAAAACTTTAATGAAAGGTTCTAAGACTAGAAGTTAGTATTTTTTTTTATTAAGATAAAAATAATAAAAAAAAAATGCTTATAGATAGTTTCGGTAGAACATTTCCATATATAAGACTTTCAATTACAGATGTTTGTAATTTTAAGTGTGGGTATTGTTTACCTAATGGTTATCAAATCGATAAAAGTGACAATAGAAAATTTCTTCATCTTGATGAAATAAGACGTCTCGCAAAAGTTTTTTCAAAATTAGGTGTAAATAAAATAAGACTTACTGGCGGTGAACCAACAGTAAGAAATGATTTTTTTGAAATAATTAAAATCTTAAAACATGAAGCTGGAATAAAAAAAGTTGTAATTACCACAAACGGTTATCATTTAGACAAAAAAGCAAAGATGTTAGTAGATAGTGGGATAAATGGTATTAATATTAGCATTGATAGTCTGGATAGAAATACATTCAAAAATGTTACAGGTCATGATCGATTACCAGAGATTTTAAAAGGAATTAATATCCTACAAGATTTAAATTTTGAAAATATTAAGATTAATGCAGTTCTTTTAAATGGAATAAATGCATCAGACAAAGATTTTGAGACTTGGGGAGAATTT
>Ga0255761_10002207_pt1 | contig 18073 bp, 27 predicted proteins | sample 071ome_29_FD_179961 | JGI IMG/M metagenome (GOLD analysis project Ga0255761, IMG submission 179961) | Coastal salt marsh microbial communities from the Groves Creek Marsh, Skidaway Island, Georgia - 071407BT metaG (version 2) | ecosystem: Environmental > Aquatic > Marine > Intertidal zone >... | reverse complement strand
GTAGGTTGATGAAAGATGAAGGAGTTGACAAATGACTGATAAATCAGAAAAAAAACCAGAGGAATATATCATGACAGAAGCAGAAGCCGAAGAGTTGCGGGACAAAAGCAACAGGAATCCGCCAAAAATCCCTGTTCGACAACTTCGAGAAAAAGCACTTGATGAACTTACAAAACAAGCACAAGATTTAGATATGGGATATTAAAAAATGAAACTTAAACGAGGTCAGAAACTTTGTCCGAAATGTGATGGTATCAATGGTGCTCGTCAGTGTGAATGTAAGCACTGTGGTCATCAGATGCGTCAACGTAAAAACAGAACACAGCCAGTTCATGATTGGAAAGAGTTGGAGAAGGGAGATTTCATTAAGGTATTCCAAGGAACAGGTCCATATTATCTTAATAGTGAGGGTGAGAGGTCTTATCTATCAGTTCCCGGTTCATACATGGTATTAGATACAGATGAGAATGGTATTCATTGTCATGGTGTGGGTAAAAGAAATAGTGGTATGAACTACGTCTACATGGGACCACATAAAAAATCACCTATTTTTAGTAGCATCTATCGTAATCCACACAAAATTGTAAAAATCAAGGCACCGAGAGCATTTATTTCCTAAAATGGGGTATAATTACTTATGTCCCACATATTTTTGGAGGTAAATAAGGATGACTATAACATCTACAAACTCAGTAACTACAGATATTAGTTATGTGATATCTGAGACTTCTGGTAATACTCAAAGATCAGATAATGATTCTTTAGGCTATAGTGTTGTGTATACACAGGGAACTGGTAATCCAAGCGTTTCTGGATATACCGCATCTCAAGTTAATGGTCAGGTAAAAAATACTGGAGTCTTATCTTCTGGTGGTATCTTAACTATAGACTTTGAAGCAATCCCAAAAGAAACTTTTGGTTCTTCTTATACTATTAATATTAAAGAACTAAAACAGTTTATTTTTTACAACGAGGGTACTGGTCTTACGGATGCAGTATTAGTTCAAGCTACTGGTTCAAACGCTTTAACTGGAGTATTCAATGGAGAAACTGGAAACTTTAAAGTTAATCCATACGGATCGTTTGTTTACAGTAACTTTTATGGCGACAATGATATTAGTTCATCAAATAGATATCTTCATTTTGTAAATAACTCAACTGGTGACGACACAACCAGTGGAAATATTAACTATTCATATATTTTAATTGGAGTCACCGGATAAGGAGCGATGTAATGGCAGAGTCAAGAGTAGCTAGTTTTAGCTCAGATATATCTTATAACAATACTCAAACTAATGGTAATCAAACTGATAGAGAAACAGCTAGTAATGGTTTTGGGTTTTCTATGGTAAGTGGAACTGGTGTTAGTGCAGCACCGGGAAACTTTTTTGATACCTATGCAAAATATACTGGAGTTCTACAGTCTGGAGATACTCTACAACTAGACTTTTCTGGATTAACACATGAGTTAATTAATGATAGTACAGAGTCAAGGGTCTTTTCTCATATTAATGGGTTTACATTTGTAAATAATGCTACTGGTAGTGGTGATATTCTTTTAGTTAGAGCTACTGGAACTAATGCATTTACTAATATTCTTAATGGTGAAACTGGAAATCTAAAAATCAATCCATATGGCACATTCCAATATATTGATTATTTTGGTGCAACTAAAGTTACTGGAAGTAATCGACTTTTACATATTGTAAATACTGGGTCTGTAACTGGTATTTCTTATTCTTACATGGCAGTTGGCTATACTGGAGCTACTTCTTAATAAGAGGTTTATAGATGAAGGGTAGACTTAAAGGAATGAGGGCTTATTTGATAGGCCCGATGGATGAATGTAACGATTTAGGTAAAGGTTGGAGATTAGATATACAGAAGTTTTTATGGGGTTTAAGATGTGGTGTTTTAAATCCTTGTGATAAGGCGATCAATGTAGGTATTGAAGATGAAGAACTACATTTAAAGTTGGGAAAATTAAGAGAACTTATTCAGTACAATGAGCAGGCAGGATGTAATAGTCTTGTAGATGACTGTTATACTGAAATAGAAAAGTTAATGAATCCTGTTGTTGCCATTGACTTTGCTATGGTTGACAGGGCAGATTTCATTGTAATGTATATTGATAGAGATATGCATATGTGTGGAACTTATGCAGAAGAAACTTTAGCAGTTTCACAAAAGAAGCCAGTTGTTATTTGTTGTCGTCAGGGTAAGCATTCTATTCCTAACTTTTGTTTTAAAAGAATGGGAAGACACAACATGATGTTTGGTAACTGGGATGGTGTTAAAAGTTATTTGATTAGTGTAGATGCCAATCCACAGTTTGAAGATCCAAGTAACACATGGAAATTTTTTGATTATGATAAAGTATATAATGGGAGATTAAAATGAATGTACATAAGTTAAATCAAGCTTCAGAAGCATATAAAATTCCTAGTCTTGAAGGGCATGATGGATATGCTGTTGGTGTAGTAGGGGATATTGCATTATCTCAAGATTTTGATGGTGCAGATGTTTGTGGTCCTAATGCTTTAGTCTTCAATGCTGCAAAAACTATTGTTATTGTTAATTGTAGCCACTCATTATTTCAAGAGAAGAGTGTGGTTAAAAAAGTTGAAAGGGCTATGTTTAATAGTCTTGCAGTCAACGATGGATTTGCCAAATCTGAAGATGATTCTATTGAGCAATATTTTAGCGGAGATTTGGCTCCAGCACCAGCACCTGAGCCAGCACCTGAGCCAGCACCTGAGCCTGAGCCAGTTGTCGAACCAGAACCATCTGATTTTGAGGTTGAAACGTGGGTTCCTCAAGATGAATTGCCATATAGTGGAGAATAATCTTTACTAATGACAAAAATCATGGTATAATTAGGGGTAGAGAAATCTGCCCCTTTTTTATTGGAGTGATCATGATAAAATATTATGTATATCAAGAGCATAGTTATGATATTCAAAAAACCATGCAATCCATTTCAGACATATACAATACAGAAGAAATCATATCCTTACCGGAAAAATCATATTTACTCAGAGTTCCCTTTATACAGAGATATGAAGGTGTAGCATTGGTAGTATCGTCATCTTTATTATTAACAAATATGATAGATTTAGACAACTTAGATTTCCATAATAGTGTTGGCATTACAAATAGAGACAATACATTGTTTATTATTAATTGTGGGCATGAGTATGCGAGCAATAATCTTAATAAAACTAATATGGTAATATCTCCTTTAAGAACCTCTGATGTATTAAAGATAAGGTGGGATATTCAAAACTTAGATGATTTTGTTTCCAAGCAAGAGGATGACAATGTAACCTTCTTAGGACAGGCTAAAAATGAAAATATTGTTAGTGAGTGATTTTGGAATACGCCACAGTCTTGGTGGTGCTCAAAGAAGCAATCAGCTTATTTTAGACCGAGGGATTCAAAGAGGGCATGATATATCTATTTATCATTACGATACTGATCCCTCAGTATTATGGGATACTTATGATGTAATCATCTCGTCTAATCTAGAAGTTATTTCTAAAACAAATCCAATGGTTATACAATATTGTGCAACTGCTAATAATCATGTAAGGCTTGAACACGATTTCTGTAGATACTTAGATAATAATATAAGAGAGTATCTTTATACTAGTTGTAAGAAAACATTCTTTCTAACTAACTATCATTATAGGAAGTTTGTTGAGTACTATGGAGATTACTTTGTTAATGTTGAAATAGTGCCAGATCCCATTGACATTAAAAGATTTTACAATATGGAAATGGATAGGAGTGACGATATACTTTATGTTGGATTCATGCATCCACTTAAAGGAACAAATAACTTTATTAGTTATGTAAATAATAACCCAGACAAGACATTTAAAGTTGCAGCTTGGGGTGATAATAAATACGAAGATTTCATGAGAAATACATCAAATGTAAACTTTCTAGGAAAAGTTGACTATATGGATATGCCAGCACTGTATAATATGCATAAGCAAATGTATTACAAGCCAGATTTTGATGAGCCATTTTGTAGGGCTGTTGGCGAAGCATTGATGTGTGGAGTTGGTATACTTGGAGATCCTGACAATATTGGCTCTTTGCACATGTTAAAAGAAGATCCAGTAAACTTTGCGCATAAATGTAACAAGGCGGCACAAACCTTTTGGGAGATATTAGAATGTCTATAAGTATTGTTTGTTCTAACTACAACTCAGATAAATGGATAGATGGTTATTTAGAAGCATTGAATAAGCAAATACATCCAGAGTTTACTGTCATTTTTGTAGATGCAAACTCAACAGATAACTCTTTGAGTACCATAAAGAACTATAAGTTTAGGGAAGGTATCACTACAAAGATTATTGAATGTAAAGATAGAATCAATATCTATGAGGCATGGAACTTAGGTATTCAAAATGCTGATACTGAATATGTAATGAATCTTAATACCGATGATCGCTTGTATGATTTTGGCTTGTTAACATACAATAGATATATTACTATGTTTCCAGATGCAGATATCTTTTATGGTCCTTGTGATATTATGGATAATGTAGAGCATACTAATCAAATCGGAAAGTATGACTGGCCGGAATATTCACATGCAAATCTTATGCAGAGATGTATCTGCGGCCCGTTTCCTTTGCTTAAAAAGTCTGCTGTTGAAAAAGCAGGATACTTTGATCCTATTTATCCCTATTCTGCTGATTACGAAATGTGGATTAGAATGTCTTACCTTGGGATGAACTTTGTTCGTATCCCAGAGTCTGTTGGAAGTTATTATCTTAATCCAACTGGTAATAGCACTAATCCAGAGAATCTAAAAACAGCACAGGCTGAAGATAGGATGATTCAGGCTAAGTATAGTCATTTACCAACTAAAAAACTATCTATACTAGTTTGTAGCTTAAAAAGAAGAGAACATTATTTAGAGAGATTAATGTCAATACTTAAACCTCAAAGAGATAAATTTATTAATGATGTTGAAATCTTAATGGCGACAGATGAAGGGCAAACTCCTATTGGTGCCAAGAGAAACGCATTGATTGTTAATGCAAACGGCGAATATATTACTTTTGTAGATGATGACGATGTTGTTAGTGAAGATTATGTAGAGCTTATTTTAAAGGCTATTGAGAATAAACCAGATGTTGTTGGCATTCATTTACTTCATTTTGAAGATGGTTTTCACAGGGGATTAACCTATCATTCTTTAAAGTATGATCACTGGTGGGATGAAACAAATACAGATAACCCTCAGTTAAAAAACTATTATAGAAACCCTAATCATCTTAATCCAGTGAGAAAAGAATATGCAGTCAGAACCATGTTCCCTGAGATTAATATGGGTGAAGATAAGCAATATTCTATGGGTATTTTAAAATATTTAAAAACTGAATCATATATTGAAAATCCAATCTACACTTATTTATTTAGAACTAGGAAGGAATGTTAATGATCACCTATCATGATCCAAGGGCATATGAAACCATACAACGAGATGTTGAAAATGGCTTTTATACTCATATTAATAAAGGTAGAAATGACCACTTAAATATTTTTGTTATTGGTGCTTTCCATGGATATGAAATCGCACGATTTTTAAATATGTATCCGAATGCAACCATAAATGCTTTTGAGGCACATCCACAACACTTTGCGATTCTTCAACAACATTTTGGCAATGTAGATAGGGTTAATCTACACAATAAAATAGTATCTGACAGTAATGGTATAGTAGATTTTTATGAGCTTTCTGCTATTGGAAGCGGCTCTATATTGAAGTTTCAAGGAGATAAGTTTGGTCATCCTCTAAAAATACAAGAAAGTTTAAAGTTAGAGTCCATTAGATTAGACTCTGTTTTTCCAGATACTGAAATAGACTTATTATGGGTCGATGTTCAAGGTGCTGAACTACATGTTTTAAAAGGTGCAAATACCGAAAACTGCTTGTCTATGTTTTTAGAGATACATACCCACGATTATATTAAAGAATGGGATAAGGAACCATATGAGGGACAATGCTATAAGGAAGATTTAGAAGAATATTTACAGGGGCATGTGATACATTCCATTGGACTTGATAATGAACACGGCAATGGTCAAGGTAACTCTTTTTGGCTTAGAAAGGATTTTGTATGAAGTGTCTAATCGTTCAGCCGGGAGCATACGGAGATATTATTTTATGTGCTCCTATTGCAGAATACTATGCACTTAGGGGATATGATGTGTATTGGCCTGCTAGGGCAAAGTTTCATCCAACCCTAAGCAAGTTCGATTATGTCAAACCTTTATTACTCAATGAGGATATATTACATGAAGATTGGTTACGATCAGATGTCATGAAAATATTACCATCTACAGTAGATTATGATTTAGTGATTAATATGGCAGATCGAGGACCGCACCCAACAGCACAACAATATTGGGAAAACTTTGAACAATGTAAATATAGATTAGCTCAAGTGCCTATAATGCACAAGCATAAACTCACATGGACTAGGAATACAAATAAAGAAAACGAACTGTATGATCTTGTTGTGAAAGATAAAGATTATATTTTTTGTCATTTAGAAAGCTCCAGAAATGACAGGGCTGAAATGCCAGAAACAGATTTACCTATTGTAGAATGTAAAGAAATAGATGGTTATTCTATTTTCGATTGGTATAAGGTAATAGTCGGAGCAAAAGATATTTATTGTGTGGAAAGCTCTATTCATCAGTTTCTTGATGGCATAATCCCCCATATAAAAGACAAAGGAAGATATCTTTTATCTAGAAGCACATTAGCACAAGGTCAAAAATATACATATTCTCCATATTGGAATACGGATTATATGAAATGAATATTTGGACAAATGGTTGTTATGACATATTACATGTCGGTCATATCGCTCTTTTTAAATATGCTAAATCTTTAGGTGATAAATTAGTTGTCGGCATTGATAGTGATAAAAGAGTTAAAGAGTTAAAAGGGAATGGTCGTCCTTTTAACAATGAGAAAGACAGAAAAGAGATGTTGGAATCTATTAGGTTTGTAGATGAAGTAGTCATCTTCAGTACAAAAGAAGAAATGTGTGATTTTCTAATCAAAAAAAATATTAATACTATTGTTATTGGAGATGATTACAAACACAAGCCTGTCACTGGTTCAGATATAATAAAAGATATTGTCTTCTTTCAAAAAATAGGAAACTATTCTACTACCAACTATCTGAAGTAGAAAATACAAGGTATAATTAATCATGGAAAATATAGTAAGTAAAGGTTGGGGATATGAACTTTGGATAGAGAATAACGAACTCTATTGTGGAAAACATTTACATGTCCTACCTACTAAATGGTGTTCTATTCATTATCATAAAAATAAGAAAGAAACATTCTATGTTATTGATGGTGAGTTGAAATTAGAATATTCTAATAATTTAGAATGGAGTAGTGAATATGATATTGAGACTATAATATTAAAGAAAGGTGACTGTTTTACTTTAGATACTATGATTGCACATAGATTTACAAGTAATACAAGTTACCCGTGTGATTTTATAGAAATATCAACTCATCACGAAGATTCAGATTCTTATAGAATAATAAAAGGCGATTAGATGAAGATTGCTGTTGTTGGAGATGCATGTATAGATAAATATGTTTACGGATCTTGTGACAGGCTGTGTCCAGAAGGTCCAGTTCCAGTATTAAATCACAAGCATAAAGAACATGCTGGTGGTATGTCTTTGAATGTATTTAATAATCTTCAAAATATGTTAAATGATGTGTCTGTATACCATTATTCTAATGATTTTAATAAAATGGAAAAAACAAGATTCGTTGATCAAAAAACTAATCAATTATTATTAAGGGTTGATACAAACGATCAATGTGATAGAATTAGAGAAACTTCTAAACTCGCTATTAAGCAAAACAAGTATGATGCTGTTGTTGTTTCTGATTATTGTAAGGGATATATGTACGATGAAGATATCATAGAGTTGGGCTTGTCCAGCCCGATATCTTTTTTAGATTCTAAAAGAAAGTTGACTAGGGATATCGTAGGATCTTTCAACTTAATAAAACTCAACGAGTATGAATATAAAGTTAATAAAGAATTAGTAGATAGGTATATGAAAAAGTTTGTAGTAACTCTTGGTAGTAAAGGTGTCATGTTTCTTGGAGAAATATATTCTCCTCCAAAAGTTTTACAAACATATGATGTATCTGGTGCTGGAGATACTTTCCTATCTGCTATTGTATACAAGGTAATGAGTGGAGAACATATAATAAAGGCTATTGAGTTTGCACAAAAATGTTGTAACAAGGTTATTCAAGAAAGAGGCACTTGCGTATATAAGGGAGATATTTAATGAAGTTTTTAGTAACTGGTATTACTGGTTTTGCAGGTCCGCATTTAGCTAAACTTTTATTAAAAGAAGGTCATGATGTTCATGGTGTTCTTAGAGGTGCTAATGGTAGAGAAACTGACTTATTGGATATTATGTCTGTAGAAGAACTAGAAAGTATTCAATTTCATTATGCTGATCTTAAAGATTTTCATGCTATGAGCAAGGTTTTGTCTGAAAACTTTGATGGGGTTTTTCACTTAGCGGCACAAAGCCATCCTCCAACAAGCTTTAAAAATCCTATTATGACATGGGATGAAAATGTAACTGCTACTATAAACTTGATTACTCTTTTGGAAGATACAGACACAAAGCTTATGTTTTGTAGTACATCAGAAGTTTATGGAGATACTTGTAAAGATGTTGGTTTACTATCTGTAGATAGCAGAATACTACCTAGCAATCCTTACGGTGCATCAAAAGCAGCAATAGATCTTTACCTACAAGAAAGGTTTGCTAATAATAAGCTTAATGGCTATATTACCAGAGCATTCAGTCATACAGGCCCAAGAAGAGGTAAGATATTTAGTATTAGCTCAGACGCATATCAAATTGCTAAGATGATGCTGGGTCAGCAGGAAAAAGTTTTAAAGATTGGAAATCTAAATACTGAACGGGTTGTTATTGATGTTAGAGATTGTGTTAATGCTTATTATAAGCTAATGATGACCAATAACAGTAATGGGAAAGTATATAATGTTTGTGGTTCAGATATTCATAAGATGCAACATTATACAGACGCACTTATTCATGCTTCTTCTTTTGAATACAATGAAGTTGAGCAGCAAATATATGCTCCATATTACAGAGATATTGATATCCAAGTACAAATTGGGGACACCTCAGAGTTGGTAGAAGATACTGGGTGGGAACCGACAATCGAACTAGAAAAGACAATGGAAGATTTATTACAATACTGGATTAAGAAAATAGGTGGATAAATGGGAGATTTAAGAATTTTTAATCTGAGAGAGCTAAAAGAAAAGTTCAATTTAAAATACTTTATTGAGACTGGAACCCTTTTCGGAGAGGGAACAGATCATGCTATTGCTCAAGGTTTTGATGATGTTTATTCAATAGAGATTGATGATGATTTATATCAGAGAGCAGTAACAAAATATGCTTTTCATGGAGGAGTTAACATTATTCATGGAAGTTCTCATGAAAAGATTAAGGATCTACTAACTTTAGATGGCAACTGTCTATTTTGGCTAGACGCTCATTTTCCAAGTGCTGATTGTCATAAGAAATCTTATACTGATGAAAAAGATATGGAAGTTAGGGCACCGCTGCAAACAGAGATAGAATTGATATCTCAAAGAAAAAATAAATACAAAGATGTTATTATCTCAGATGATTTTTGGCTATACAATATAGATCATCAATATGAATCTGGAGATATTGAGAGCCACATGAAAAGTATTGGTCAAAATATCACTAGGCAAGAACTAGTAGGTGATGTTAGCGATAAGTTCTTTTATGATAACTTCTCAGATACTCACAACCTACAAGTTATTCCTAATCATCAGGGCTACATGATTATTACCCCTAAATAAGGATAAAAAGATGCAGATAGTCATACAAGGACCAATACATGATGGCACAATAGAAACTGCTCATTATTATAATCAACTGGATTTTGTAGAAAAGGTGATTATCTCTACATGGAAACCAGAGTTCAACTTGTATTATGATAATATTGATTTCATATTTACTGAGCCGCCAGTAAATGAGATAGATAGTCCATGTAGGATGAACTGGCAGATTATATCTTCTAAAATAGGTATTGAGAATACAACTTCTGATATAGTTGTTAAGATGAGAAGCGATCAAAGGATTGATCATAATAGCATGATAATGATGTATGATTTTTTTATTAGAAATAATAGTAATAATATTTCATATATTAATGGAGATGGTCCAGTTGCACCTATTTTTGTTTTAGGATTAAATTGCTGTGTGCCATATCATCCACAAGACCATGTATTTTGGGGCTACAGAAAAGATTTATTAAAACTATTTGACATTCCGTTGATGGATGGCAAAATATTAAGAATTGATAATAATTTTGATCACCAACTGAGAGAACCAATCTATTTAGGTGCTCATTATTATAAGCATTTTGATCCTATTATCCAATCCTATATTGATAACTTTAAAGAATACTTAGTTGATCTAGCACCTAAAAGACAAGAGGCTATGGATACTTATGATAAAATAAGAGATAAAGTATTTAAAGTTTTTCCAAGGATCAATATGTGGTGGGAGAAATATAATATGGGATATCCATATAATGGGTATGCGGAGCAGGGTGAATATTACGCTGAAGACTTACCTATCACTGTAAATTGTATTAAGGTTCCTCAGACATTTAAAAGGGTTTAAAGATGGCACATCAAGAACAAAGAGATTTTTTAAGTAGAGTAAAAAAGTTATTCCCAGAAAGTTTCTTCTCTGTTAAAGTACTAGATATTGGCTCATTCAATGTCAATGGAACTGAGAGAGATTTCTTTGGTAATGCAGATATTACAGGATTGGATATCGCAGAGGGAGACTGTGTTGATGTTGTTTGTCCTGCACAAGATTATGACGCACCAGATGGTTCATTTGATACTATTATCTCTTGTGAGTGTTGGGAGCATAATCCATATTACAAAGAAAGTATTCTTAATGCTTTGAGAATGCTGAAGTCTGGAGGACTATTTGTATTTACATGTGCTACAACTGGCAGGGCAGTACATGGTGTTCCAGAGTTAGAGGCAGAAGCCAAGGCAACTAATGAAAACTGGACAACGATGCCTAATGTATTAACAGAACTTTGGGATAATACATATTATAAAAATGTAACTATCTCAGATATTGCGGAAATAGTGGATCTGCATGAGGTATTCTCAAGGTATAATTTTGAAGTCGAAGTTGATCATGGAGATCTTTATTTTTGGGGAGTTAAAAAATAATGTCGAAAAGAGTTTTGGTTACTGGTGGCACTGGGTTTATTGGTCATCACCTTATTGATCATCTATTGATGAATACAGATTGGGAATTTGTTTGTCTTGACAGACTTGATACTTCTGGAACTTTATATAGATTGCATGATGTGTTACATGGTGAAAGAGGTTCTAACTATCCAGATAGGATTAAAAGAGTATCTTTTGTTTATCACGATCTTAAATCTGAGGTTAATAGTTTTGTAGCTAATAAGATCGGTCAGGTAGATTATATTTTACATCTTGCTGCCGGTTCTCATGTGGATCGTAGCATTGAAGATCCAATGTCATTTGTTATGGATAATGTTGTTGGTACGACTAATCTACTTAACTTTGCTAGAACATTAGATAGTCTTGAACTATTTGTAAACTTTTCTACCGATGAAGTCTTCGGGCCTGCACCCGAAGGAGTAAACTATAAAGAATGGGATAGGTATAACTCTACCAATCCATATTCTGCCTCAAAAGCCGGTGCTGAAGAAATGTGTCTTGCTTTTGCAAATACATATAGACTTCCATTGATTCAAACGCATTGTATGAATGTTTTTGGAGAGAGACAACACCCGGAGAAGTTTATTCCCATGTGTGTCAGCAAAGTACTAAAAGGAGAAAAGATTACTATCCACTCCAGTCCTGAAGGAGAACCGGGAAAGAGACATTACATTCACGCTAGAAATACTTCTGCTGCTGTTCTATTTTTGATGCAAGGTAAGTGGGAGCAAAGGGAAAAATATAATATTGTTGGTGAAAAAGAGGTAGATAATCTTCAACTGGCACAACTGATTGCTGAATATGTAGGAAAACCTTTAAACTATGAGCTTGTTGATTTTCACAGCAGTCGTCCCGGTCATGATTTACGTTACTCTTTAGACGGGGAGAAAATGAAATCTATTGGGTGGGAACTTCCAGTTAACTTTGAAAAGAGTTTGGAAAGTGTTGTTCATTGGACCTTAAATAATAAAAGCTGGTTGATGTAATGAATATTTTAATCATTAAAGGAAAAGATAATCATACTCAGCATAGAATCGTGCCGGGATTTATACATTATGGATGTAATGTAACTGTAAAGTATAGGTATGAAGATCTGACGAATGAAAAGTTTGACATGATCTTTGTAGATCCGAGTGTAGACTTTGATCCAAGCAGTAAGCTGAATACGGATGTGTTGATGTTTTATGACTGCGAAGACTCTCCGTATGATTTTCATTCTGGGGTAGCTTATGAGGTTCTGAAAGACAAGGTTATCGCTTATGCTAAAATGAACTGGGTAGAGGATGATAGGAAAGATGGCATTAAAAACATAGGCTTTCCGTTGTATTGCTATAAAAATCTTTATCAAATAGCTAACGCTGATATACCTGATTTTTCCCACCAGTTTTCTATTCCTTTAATGATATGTAGTCCTACTTTTATTGGCGGTATAAAACCAGAGCCAAATGGTATTTATAATAAAGAAGAAGATGTATCGTGTTTGGCTAAACATGAGACAAATGATCAAGATAGCTTTATGTATAATCAAAGAATTGATTGGCTATGCTCATTAAGAAAGAATAATATTTTTCATGTTGGTGGGTTGACATTTGGTATTGATAACCTAACATTAGAGTGGCAATCTAAATATTTTGGTAGCGGTGTTTCTAAGCTTGGAATCGGTAGAGTTTCTTATGGTGATATGATTAACGCTATGGTAAGATATAGGATTGGATTATGTCCAACTGGTCATGAAAGAATCAGTTGGAGAACTTTTGATTTAATGGCTATAGGATCTATCTTGGTATGGACAGATAATAAAGAACAACAATCTATGATCATGCCAAAAGAATATATAACTGTAAAAGATGGGGAAGATCTTGGAACCAAACTGCTTTCTTTACAAAAAGATTATAAAGATATCTGGAAAGCCTGTCAAAAAAATAGAGAATGTTTGCGTTTAGACGATCAAAAAGTATTAGATATATTTCATAGTCAATATAAATAAGGGTATTTAATATGAAACTTGCTTTAGTTTGTGGTGCTGGTGGTTTTATTGGTGGGCATCTTTGTAAAAGATTGAAAAGCGAAGGCTATTATGTTGTTGGTGTTGATTTAAAATATAATGAATATTGGCCCGATCCAGATAGAGATCCTATTGGCGATATGACATTAGATGGATATTATGATAAATTTTATGTTGCAGATCTAAGAGAAACGGATACTGTGAGAAATCTTATTCATAAGTTCAGTCCTAATGAGATTTACCAACTTGCCGCTGATATGGGTGGTGCTGGATATATTTTTAGTGGTGATCATGATGCTGATGTTATGCACAACTCATCTATGATCAACCTCAACGTATTAGATGCTGTAGCACATCATTCAAGCTTTGAATGTCAACCACTTATTTTTTATTCATCATCTGCATGTATCTATCCAGAACATAACCAGCTTGATCCAAACAATCCTAACTGTGAAGAATCGTCTGCATATCCAGCAGATCCAGATTCAGAGTATGGTTGGGAGAAGCTATTTAGTGAAAGATTGTATCATTCCTATATGCGAAACTATGGATTAAAAGTTCGTATTGCTAGATTCCATAATGTTTTTGGTCCAGAGGGATCTTGGAACAACGGTAAAGAAAAATCCCCTGCCGCTATCACTAGGAAAGTTTTAGAGGCTGGTGCTGGTGGGGACGTAGAAATCTGGGGAGATGGTGAGCAAACTAGATCTTTCTTGTATATTGATGAATGTCTTGATGGTGTTAGAAAGCTAATGCAATCTGAATGCACAGAAGTTTTAAATATTGGGTCTGATGAAATGATTAGTATTAATAATCTTGCTTATCTGGCAGCAGATATTGCAGGTCATGAAGTTAATCTTACACATGTTGATGGTCCACTTGGAGTTAGAGGAAGATGTTCTCACAATGACATGATAGAAGATAGGCTTGGTTGGCGACCAACCAGACCACTAAGAGAAGGATTAGAAAAACTTTCCGTATGGATTAAGGAGCAAATGAGTGAGTAAGATAGGCATAGTATCTGGTTATTTCAATCCTATTCATCAAGGACATATTGAATATATCAATGCCGCTAAAGATGAATGTGACTATCTGGTTGTTATCGTTAATAATGATGATCAGGTAAAGTTAAAAGGTTCTGCGGTTTTTATGGATGTTAAACATAGAGCATTTATAGTTAAAAATCTAAAAGCAGTAGATGAAGTATTAATATCTATTGATAAAGATAGATCTGTAGCAGAAAGTATTAAAAGTATTATTTTATTTTATCCTAAAGCTGATATAGTATTTTACAATAGTGGTGACAGAAGCCCAGATACTTACGAGAGTAAAGAAGATGCTGTTTGTAGGGAAAATGGTGCTTCAACTAAATTTTTAGACTTACCTAAAGTTTACTCATCAAGCGAACTTAAAAAACAATGATTAAATTAATAATATTAGATATTGATGGTGTCATGACTGATGGCACTAAAATGTATGATGTGAGTGGTAAATGTTTCGCTAAAAAATATTGCGATAGAGACTTTACAGCTATCAAAAGATTTAAAGTAGCTGGTTTAAATGTTTGCTTTCTATCTGGCGATTCTGTAATAAATGAACAAATGGCAAAGAATAGAAATACAGATTTTTATCTAGCTAAAGGTAAGGATAAAGTAGATTACCTGCCAGATTTGTGTGCTATTTATAATACAACACCAGAAGAGACTCTTTACATTGGAGACGATCTTTTTGATTATAAGATTACAAATGCAGTTAAATATAAATACTGCACATCTGATGCCGTTAGAGAACTGAAATCTATTTGTGTGGTACTACAATCTAAGGGTGGCGATGGTGTTATTCAAGAGCTATATGAAAGACTTGTAGAAGATGGTTTAGTAGAAAATGTGACACTTCAAGATATCCTTAAGGTAGATTCTTTAGAGACATGGTAATGAAGCTAAATCTTATTGGTCAAACTTATGTTGATAATATATTTAATGTGAAAAACATAGTATATGGAGATACAAATAGGCTGGATAATGTTGTAAGTAATCTTGGAGGTGTTTATAATATAAGTAAAAATATTAACTCCATGAACTATAATATTATCAGTACTGGTAAAACCGAAGCTACAATTATTAACGACATAAAAAATTCAACTAGGACATCATTTACTCGCAGGGTTGCAGACGTTGTATCTTTTGAAAAATTCCCATATGCATCATGGACACACATTGCATATTTGGATGACATAGAACATTATGATAAATTGGATATAGATACTCCATACAGTATTGACTTTTGCACCTGTCAAAATAGAACCCCTTATTTAGAGATGATGAATAATGCGGATCTAATATTTGACTCAAGAGAAAGAAGTTACCTATATAACTCGATAAAGATAAATACTCCAATAATCTTGCACCAACCAAATAGAATTGATTGTATAATTAATGGTCAGCTATCTTGTTATGTAGATATGAAGCCTATCAATAATCTTAAAGTTAACGGTGCAGGAGATATCTTTGCTGCTTATTTTATCTTGTTACATAACGCCAAAAAAATATTTTTTATAAATACAAAAATACGTCGCAAAATGATACTGGCTCATCATCTTACCGTAAAAAAATTAAAGGAAATAAACAATGAAAAAATATAATCTACTTATACCAATGGCAGGTCTAGGTAAAAGATTCATTGACGCAGGATACAAGGTGCCTAAGCAGTTTATCTATGTAGATAAAAAACAACTCATTGATATATCTTTAAATTGCTTTGACTTAAGCGATTGTAATCTGATCTTTGTGGTTAGAGATGATCAAATATCAAATCATAATGTCGATCAGTTACTTAGGACGAAATATGGAAATGATATTAAAATTGTTATAACTGATGGACTTACAGAGGGGTCCGTATGTAGCTGCCTTTTAGCTGAAGAGTATATCAATAATGATCTTCCATTATTTATTCACACATTAGATATTGAATTTGCTCCGCAGGTCATACCAGAAAACTTTGTTAATATAGCCCATGTCGATGGAACAATTCTCACTTTTAAGTCAAACTCTACTAACTATAGTTATGTGTCTTTAGATGATGATGGATACGCTACTCAAACAGCGGAAAAGAAAGTCATTAGTGATCATGCCTGTGTAGGTATTTATTATTTTAAAAATGGTAAAGTTTTTTGTGAAAATGCAAAAGAAATGATCTCTCGTAATCTAAGGACAAATGGGGAATTCTACATTTCTCCACTTTATAATGTACTTATTGAAAAAGGTATGAAAGTAGATACAGTACCTGTAGATAAGATGCATATTTTTGGAACTCCGAAAGAATTTGAATTCTATAAGAATAATGTAGTAAAGAAGATGGGTGAAAAACCAATCGCTTTGTGTTCTGATCATTCTGGGTATAGAACTAAGCAGATGATTAAAGAAATTCTGGAAAATAGAGATATAGATTATATAGACTATGGAACTAGTCTGGAGAATGATTGTGATTATAAATATTTCATAGAACAAGCAGTTCAGGCTAAAAGAGATGGAACTTGTGATTTTATTTTTGGCTCCTGTAGGACTGGTCAGGGTGTCAATATGTGTGCGAATAAATTTAATGGTATAAGAAGTGCGTTGATTTATGATCTTTATTCAGCATCTATGTCGATTAGGCATAACTGTGCAAACTTCTTTAGTTTTCCAGCAAGCTTAGAGCTTGATTTAGAGATTATTATTGATACATTATTACATGAAACTTTTGATGGTGGTCGTCATCAGGCTAGGATACAGGATTTAGAAAATGATTGTTAAAAATATCTCAGAGTTTACTAATGGTTGGTTTATAGGTAACTTTAATCCATCTATATTTAAAAATGAATATTTTGAAGTAGCTCATCATAGGCATCCCTCTGGTTATAAAACCCCCAAACATACTCATAAAATAGCTAGAGAATTGACATACATTGTTAGTGGTGAGTTGATTGTACATGGTCAGCACTTAAGATCTGGTGATATGTTTATTCATGAGCCAAATGAAATAGCTGACGCAGAAATATTGAAAGATGTAGAGTTAATTGTCATTAAGTGGCCCTCTGTGCCTTCAGATAAATATATGGTTGAATAATGAAGCTAATATCTCACAGGGGAAATGTATCTGGTTCAATCCCAAATTTAGAAAATGAACCCTCCTATATAAGTGATGCTATAAGTGATGGATATGATGTAGAAATAGATTTTTGGTTTAACTCAAATGGCCTATATCTTGGGCATGATTTGCCTACCTATCAAATAACAGACGACTTTCTTAAAATACATAAAAATAAAATATGGATACATTGTAAAAATCTATATGCCTTAAGATACCTATATGGAACTGATTTTAAATATTTTTGGCATCAGGAAGATGATTTTGCCCTAGTTTCTAATGGGAAAATATGGACTTATCCAAATAAAGATACATTAGATCAAAGTATTATTGTGTGTAAAGATGAAGAATCGACACAAAAAATCATTAAAGAAAACCAAGCTTATGGTGTCTGCTCAGATTATGTCGGTGTATATTAATAGTGTAAGATTTCTTTTTTTATAAGGAATAATGATATGCCTTTGAAAAAATGTTCACAGGATAAGAAAAGTGGATGGAAATGGGGAGATTCTGGAAAATGCTATACTGGACCAGAAGGTAAAAAGCAAGCTATCAAGCAAGGT
>Ga0255761_10002177_pt1 | contig 18189 bp, 13 predicted proteins | sample 071ome_29_FD_179961 | JGI IMG/M metagenome (GOLD analysis project Ga0255761, IMG submission 179961) | Coastal salt marsh microbial communities from the Groves Creek Marsh, Skidaway Island, Georgia - 071407BT metaG (version 2) | ecosystem: Environmental > Aquatic > Marine > Intertidal zone >... | reverse complement strand
CTTTAGCAAGATCACTTAAACGTTTAATTTCATCACCAATTTCTAAAATACCAAGATGATGAACATTTTTTATACTTGGAACAATTAAGCCATAGGGAGTATCAACCGCTACGCCAATATTAATAAACTCCTTAATAACTACTCCTTCAAGAGATGAAGATAGTGAGCTATTAAGTAATGGAAAATCTTTTAAAACATTACAGATGGCTTTAATAAAAAAAGCTAAAGGGGTTATTTTGGTATAGCGATTTTTTTGAATTTTTTCACGCAAAGCAAGCAAGTCAGTAATGTCAGCTTCGTCGTGCTGAGTTACATGGGGAATATTGATCCATGAGGTGTGTAAATTTTTAAAAGCAGCTTTCTGAAATTTAGTTAGCGGTTCTTCTTTAACGGATCCCCATTGAGAGAAATCAATGTCATAACTTTCGAAATGAAACTCTTTTTGAGATTGCTTAGAGGCATTTAATTTTTCTTTGACAAACCGATGCAAGTCCTCTTTTAAAATTCTGCCCTTGGGACCGCTTGAGGAAACCTCAGAAAGCTTAATACCGAACTCTCTTGCTAGCTTTCTGACTGCAGGCCCAGCATAGACCTTTCCATGATTAGACACAGTGGGTTGAGATGAAGATAAGGTTGGTTGGTTAGGTTTAGGTAAATCCTTTTGGGGAGGAGCCACCTCTGCTTGCGCTCCACTAATCTGTGCAATAATTTCCTCTTCCTCAATTTCAAGGTCTATAAGTTGCATCCCTTCAGAAACTTGCGCTCCCAGGTTTTGATGAATTTTTATGACAGTTCCTTTTTTAGGAGAAGGAACTTCCATAGCTGCCTTATCGGATTCAAGTACCACTAAGGGATCCTCAGCATTGACTGTATCTCCCTCTTGAATGCAAACCTCAATAACTTCTACTTCAGCAGTGTCTCCAAGGTTTGGTATTGGCACTGAAATGATGCTCTTAACACTGGTAGGTTTTATTTGAGAAGAAATAAGACCGCTTTCAATCGCTGGCTCTTCAGATAAGGTGGATTGCTTATCTTTGGTTATTTGCTCATTTTGATCTGCAACTTCAAGTTCAATGAAATCCATGCCTTCGCTAACCCCATCACCTACTTTAACTAGGATCTTTTCTACCACTCCATCAACATTGGCAGGGAGCTCCATAGCTGCTTTATCTGATTCAAGCACTACTATGGGATCATCAGCAGAAACTTTATCGCCAGGTTTGACACATACTTCAATTACTTCAACTTCTGCGCTTTCTCCAAGATTAGGAATGGCAATAATTTTTTTAGACATTGATCAAACTTCCCAAGGGTTTGGCTTTTGAGAGTCATTGCCAAGCTCTTGGTAAATACTGTCTAATCTTTCTTTAGATAAATTACCATCTTTGAACAAGCTGTAGGCAGCTGCTTTGGCAATAGAGGCTGCATCTACTTCAAAAAATTCTCTTAGCTTTTTTCTGGAATCACTTCTTCCATAACCATCGGTGCCTAATGTTAAATATGATCCCCTAACCCAAGGTCGAATCTGTTCTGCGTACCCCCTAACATAATCGGTTGCTGCTACAGAGGGTATAGCTGCTCCTTGAAATTTTGCTTCAATGAATGTTGGACTTGGCTCAATATCTGGATCAAGTAGATTTTTTCTCTCAACCTCCATCCCATTCTTCCTAAGTAGGTTAAAACTGGTCACACTCCAGAGTTCTGAACTTATCTCAAAGTTTGCTAATAACTCCTCTGCCTTAATTACCTCGTTCATAATTGATCCAGCACCAAGTAAACGTACCTGGGGTTTTGAGGTTGGTTTAAAAAGATACATCCCCTGAATTACATCTTCTTCTTGCTCAGGGGCAAGAGCAGGATGCAGATAATTTTCATTCATCACGGTGATGTAGTAAAAACAGTTCTTGTTATTGACAAACATTTCTTTGATCCCATGTCTTAATATCACCGCAAGCTCTGAACCAAAGGCTGGATCGTAAGATACGCAATTAGGGATCAAAGCAGACATCATATGCGAATGCCCGTCTTGATGTTGAAGCCCCTCGCCGTTGAGAGTGGTTCTCCCTGAAGTTGCACCAATTAAAAAACCCTTGGCTTGAGCGTCTCCTGCAGCCCAAGCGAGATCCATGATACGCTGGAATCCAAACATAGAATAAAATAAATATATGGGAATCATAGGGAAGTTGTAATTGTAGTAAGCTGTTGCTAAGGCTATCCATGCAGAAAAAGCTCCGGCTTCAGTAATACCTTCCTCAAGCATAACTCCTTCTTTACTCTCCTTATACCACATGACTTGGTCAGCATCCTCGGGTTCGTACTTTTGCCCCTCCGCTGAATAAATACCAATTTGGCGAAATAAGCCCTCCATACCAAAAGTTCTGGCCTCATCAGGAACGATGGGAACCAAACGATTACCAATCGATTTATCTTTAATCAAATCGGTCATCATTCTGACAAAGACCATGGTAGTGGAAAGTTTTTTGTCCTCAAAGCCTATTTGGTATTTCTTGAAAATATCGCTAGCAGGTTCGCTAAGCGGTTGAACATCAAATTTTCTAATCGGTAAGAATCCACCAAGTTTTTTTCTAGTGTTGATTAGGTACTTATGTTCAGGCGAGTCTTTATCAAATTTGATATATGGCAATGTTTCCAATTCATGATCATCTATGGGGATATCAAATCTATCTCTAAATGCTTGAATATTCTCAAGGGTAAGTTTTTTGACTTGGTGAGTTGTATTGTCCGCTTCTCTTGAACCTGTCCCATAACCCTTAGTGGTCAGCGCTAATACAACGGTCGGAGCACCCTTGGTATTAACTGCTTTATGATAGGCGGCATAAACTTTATATGGATCATGGCCGCCCCTATTAAGTTTATAAATATCTTCATCGGTCAGATCACTTACCATCTCAATAACTTCAGGATGCTTGCCAAAGAATTTTTCTCTAGTGTAGGAACCTCCTTTGGCTTTAAAGTTTTGCAGCTCTCCATCCACAACTTCATTCATAAGTTCTTGCAAAAGACCTTTGGAATCTCTTGCTAAAATTGGATCCCAATGCCTTCCCCAGACAACCTTTATAACGTTCCAGCCTGAACCTCTAAATTCCCTCTCTAGTTCTTGAATGATTTTATGATTTCCACGTACAGGACCATCAAGCCTTTGAAGATTGCAGTTGATTACAAAAATTAGATTTTCCAGCCCTTCTCGCCCAGCAAGACCAATAGCTCCTTTAGATTCAGGCTCATCCATTTCACCGTCACCACAAAAAACCCATACTTTTCTATCATCTCTTGATACTAATCCTCTTGCTGATAAATAGCGCATAATGTGAGCTTGGTAAATTCCCATGATTGGACCAAGTCCCATAGAAACTGTGGGAAATTGCCAGTAGTTTGGCATCAACCATGGATGAGGGTAAGAAGATATACCTGGTTTTTCAACTTCTCGTCGAAAATTATCAAGGTCCTCCTCAGTGAGCCTACCTTCTAAGAAACTTCTTGCATAAATTCCAGGAGAGCTATGACCCTGAAAATAAATCATATCCCCAAGAGATTTATCATAGCCCTTAAAAAAATAATTAAAGCCAATGTCATAAAGAGTTGCTGCAGAAGAAAAAGTAGCAATGTGGCCACCTAATTCATCATTATTTTTATTGGCACGAAGCACCATGGCCAAGGCATTCCAACGGATATATGAACGTATCTTTCGTTCCATAAAGAGCTCTCCGGGCATACGAGCCTCTTCATTCAGTGGAATTGTGTTTCTGAATGGCGTAGTAAGATTAAAAGAGGGAATCGTTCCCTTTTGTGTTAAACGCTCTGCAAGCTTGCTAAGAATATAGGAAGCTTTATCTGGGCCATCAGATTGAACAATATCATCTAAAGCTTCAAGCCATTCTCGAGTTTCGTCATCATAAAAATTATCTTTATTATCCAATATTTACTCCGACCATCCCAGCCGGTTATTATACTTCTTTGCTTATAAAATTTAACTATTTAAAGGAATAGAAATATGAGATTTGCTTATCATCCCTCAATGTGTGATCCATCTTTTTACTTAGAGCTTGGAAAAGCTGCTGAGGCCGCAGGATTTGATGTAATTACTTTCCCAGATAGTATTTGCTACCCAAAAGAATGTGATTCTACCTATCCCTACAATGATGATGGTAGTAGAGAATTTCTTGATGGAGTTCCTTTCCTTGAGCCTTTTAGCATCATCCCCGCAATTGCAGCAGTTACATCTAAATTAGAATTCTCTACATCAGTCTATAAGCTAGCCCCTAGACAAGCCGTTACTACTGCAAAATTTGTAACCACTCTGGGAGTAATTACCAATAATAGATTCCACTTTGGAATAGGAGTCAGCCCATGGTATGAAGATTTCTTAGCTACTGGTGAGCGCTGGGAAAAAAGAGGAAAAAGAATGGACGAACAAATTATGATTTTAAAAGGATTGATGAATGGTGATTACTTTGGGTTTAAGGGTGAATTTTATGATATTCCTCAAATCAAGCTATGCCCAGTCCCTAAAAAATCAGTCCCTATATTAATTGGTGGACATTCAAACTTAGCATTAAAGAGAGCTGCAAAATTAGGAGATGGATGGATAAGTGCAGGTCTCAGCCTTGAGGATACTCAAGTCATGGTTGATAAAATTAACCATTACAGAGATGAATTTGGAACTATGAATCATCCCAACTTTCAATTTCAAGTTATGGGAGAGGCTGCATATTCACCAAACGGGGTCAGAGAACTTGAAAATATTGGAGCTACCGAGGTTATAGTTGCATTTAGAAATGCTTACGAAGGTGGTCCAGACAATAGAACTCTAGAGGGAATGATTGCAGAAATTAACTGGTATGCAGAGGAGGTAATTAGCAAAGTTAGGTAATTGGTCGGGATGGCCGGATTTGAACCGACGACCACCACACCCCCAGTGTGGTACGCTACCAGGCTGCGCTACATCCCGAAAACTTTCTTACAGATTCTAATTCTAATTTATTAACTTTAAAAACCTTAAATTTAAAAAGCTTAAATTTTGAACTTATTAAATATCTATCTTCAATCAAAAGAAAAGTTTAGAAATAAGTATATTTTTAACATATTATTTGTATAATGATGTCAATCACCATTTAGTATAGCGATTAAATATTTTTGCTATATAATATTGGATAATTCTGCTTTGGTTGGTATTATTAGCTTTAGCATAATTTTTGTTATTAATTTGTAGGGAAAAAACATGGCAAAAAAAATTAAAAAATCATATTTGTGGCTTGCTTCAATTTTTGCATCTCTTAATACCTTTGCTCAATCTGGTGAAGGAGTTGCTTCCTCGTCGGATGAACCAAAAAAAGCTGATTCAAAAGAACAGGCTCAAAATGCATCTAAGGGACAATTATCAGCTGGTGCGATTGCTGCCGCTGTTGCAGCTGCAGCTGCTGTAGCAGCAATAACTGACTCTTCTGGTGGTGGCGGAGCTGCTCCAGAACCTACACCTGCACCTACACCTACACCTACACCTTCACCTACACCTGCACCTACACCTGCACCTACACCTGCACCTACACCTGCACCTACACCTGCACCGACTGAAGTGTATGAATACGAAGAAGTTGTAGAAGAAACAGAAATTGTCGACGGTACTACTGAAACAGTTGAAAGTGTAACAACTACTGCAACTAGAGCAACTGGAACCGCTACTGCAACTAGAGTAGCTGGAACCGCTACTGCAACTAGAGCAACTGGAACCGCTACTGCAACTAGAGTAGCTGGAACCGCTACTGCAACTAGAGCAACTGGAACCGCTACTGCAACTAGAGCAACTGGAACCGCTACTGCAACTAGAGCAACTGGAACCGCTACTGCAACTAGAGTAGCTGGAACCGCTACTGCAACTAGAGCAACTGGAACCGCTACTGCAACTAGAGCAACTGGAACCGCTACTGCAACTAGAGCAACTGGAACCTCTACCGCTACAAGAATTTCTGGTACTGAGACATCTATATTAACAGGTACCGCTACCAGAACAGCAACTGCTACTGCTACAGCAACTGCTACTGGAACAGGCACCCAAACTACTACCGAAACCTTTACCACAACCTCAACAGACCCTACTGATGATTATAGAAAAGGTGGAGCTCAAACCAATGTTGGCGAAACAATCGGTGGGGAACAAATCTATACTGTTGAACAGATTAGAGAAACTACTGAAGTTGTAGAAGTTACAAATGAAGTTGTAGTTGAAAATGAGATTGTAGAAGAATACGAAACATCTGAAGAAATAACTACTAATGTTGTCGAAGAGTACGAAGTAGAAAATACTGAAGAGTACGAAGTAGAAAATACTGAAGAGTACGAAGTAGAAAATACTGAAGAATACGAAGTAGAAAATACTGAAGAGTACGAAGTAGAAAATACTGAAGAATACGAAGTAGAAAATACTGAAGAATACGAATATGATGAAATCGAAGAAGTGGAAGAGGATATAATTGAAGAAATAGAAGAAACTTCAGATGTAACCACAACCATTCCAACACAAGAAGAAGTTACAAGCACATCGACTGTGACCGCAACAGGAACAAGAAACGTTCAGTAATATAGCGTTTCTTTTATTTATAATAGAAATCTAACACAAAATACCCATTGATAACATGGGTGTTTTGTGTTGATCTAATAACCCTACCATCCTTGATATAATAGAAATTTGAATAAGTCTTATTGAGTACAGGTATATGATTAGTTTCTTTATAAACATTTACTTCGGTATCATTTCCAAGATTAGAAATAGTTTCCTCTCCAATATATTCTAGATTATATAAAACTTTAACTATCGCATCTGGAGAAAATAGGCGAAGATAGTAGAAGCCATTATCAGCATCTTTTCTCAAATTAAAATCAATATTAATTGTTGCTATATCATTCAAAAGTCCAATGGTCTTAATAATTTTTCCTGATTGTGTAATTAAAATCTCGCCAGATGATGATGTCCAATAAAATGTGTCATCTTTAACGCTGTAAAGGGTTAATAGGGCAGAAGTTTTATTATTAAATCTTGCGTTTAAGAATGAAAAATCACTTTGAGCATATAACTCAGGAGTAACTATGATCTCCTCTTTCCCTAGCACTGCATCAGAAACTAATCCTGGTATCTGTGAGTAACTAATAGTTGAACAAGATGTTACTATCGATAAAATAAACAGTATATTAATTTTATTAGTCATAAAGCCAATCCCACCCTCTATCAATGTTAAACTTTTGGGCCTGGTCAGTAATGCCATATAAACTATGACCATGACTCAGAAAAGAAGCTCCATCCCTGGTTAATGGTCTTAATCCAAAACCACTGATACCTTTTTGATAATTAGTAAAGAAGCTTTGAATAGGAATATTAAAATAAAATCCTTTATCAAAGCTCCCTTCCCCAAATTCTTTTTTACTTATGTCTGTTAATGAGAAAAATGCTCCAATTCTTAATCCATTATCAAAAACTCTTGCAAAATCAAAGTTAAACCCTGAATCTTGTGCTAAAAACTTTCCCCCTCTTAAAGTAAATAATATTCTTGTAGCTGGATGTTTGTAGTAAAAATTAAGATGTCCTGTAGATGTCATGTAATCTAAATGATCAAATAACATTTGATAACTTCTTTGCCTCACTCGCCATGCTTCTATCCCAACTGCAAAATCCTTTGTAAATGGTCTAAACAGTAATTCTCCACCAAACCCTGAGAACATAGACTCTAGGTAACCCATAGAAGCTTTAAAATAGATATTCTTACTATATGATCCAAAATAGTTAGCTTGAAGTCTATTTAAAGCTATGTCATTTGATTCTTTTAAATATCTAACAATATCAGTTCTTACATGAGGAAGTTGGCTATCTGAAGCAAGCTTTAACTCTCCTAAATTATCCACAAGACCGCTTGAAATATCAGTTAAAATTGAAAAGTTTTTATTTAACTGGACCTCGGAATTGTATCCAATCCTAAGATCTCCAAAGAAAAAACCATCTGGGCCACCAATTTGAGATCTCAGTACTGGAGTTAATCTCCAAAAATGAGCAGGATAAGGTACGATAGGATTATATTTAAATTCCTTATCTCTTAAATTTACTGGGTTTACTTCAGTATAAGATTTAACTAAATTTACTGATTCATATGGTTGATATTTCTTAAAGATTTCTCTGGGTATAGAAACGGAGAACATACCAAGACCTGCATTTGTTTCAATAAGTTCTAGGTGCTTGATTGAGTCAGGTAAAATTTCATCAAGGATATCTACAATGCGACCGTTAGCCTGCATATAGCTCAAATATGTAGCCTGAGAATAAAGAATTGTCATTGTATCACCATCAATTGAAGCCTTCTGAAGAGCTAGCTTATTTTCCTTTAAGGCATTTAAGGATGTTCTGTATGTAAAAAGTTCTTCATTTTCTGTATTAACTTTCTTAATAATTTTTGCGTTATCCGGTCTCTTTATAGGGTCTGATTTTTTAAAAAAGGGATTTTTCCTTCCAAAAGGAGCATTCATAGAAAAACCAATATTAAATGTATTGCCTTTGATGAAACCAATTGAGAGCTGAAAATTATTTGATATGGGAAATAACAGGCCCACATTAAAGTCTGAATTAGGTTGTTTTACTGGGTAAAGGCCCAACCTATCTGAGTCTCTTCCAAATGGGAATCCTTCAAACTCATAGTCAGTTGTATCATATTCTAATTTGAGCCTAGCGCCCCTAAAGTTAGGAAGAGTATATTCTATGCCGCCAAAAATACTTGCCTCAGCCCCACTAAAAAAAGAACCAACATTAAAATCTCCACCTTGAGTATCTCTTTCTCTCGTTCTAACTCTAAATCTTTCAGAAAGACCTATTAAGGGATTTTTGAAACCATTACCAGCCAAACCGCCCCATCCCATTCCTAGAGTAAAGTCGATATTTTGAAATCTTTTTGAAGAAACTATGTATTCTCCAGCAAATCGTCCGCTACCTGCAGGGTCCCTTGCTCCAACAGCAACTGCTGGGAGGTATCTACCCTCTTTTAGCAACCTAGCCTTAAATTCAAATCCTTTATCTTTATAAGTTTGATTCCCGCTGAAAGCAAACGAAGTACTATATCTTGCATTATTAATATCAGTATAGTAGTAAGTAGCCTCTAGCCAATCAAAGGGGTAAGCAACAATAGATCCTCTTGTATAAGGCTCAGCTTTTGTCCAATTAAAGGCGATAGAGCCAGCTTCATAAAACCTGGCATTAGGATTTTGAATTAAGCCAAGAGTTCCATAATTTGAAAAACTTGGATTTCCATAAGGGAAAATATAATCATATACAGAAGCATTAATAGGAAGTGTAAATAATAAAGCTAGCTTTATGAATTTAGAATTCATGCATGAGTTAATTATTATTAATTGAACTCAATGAAGCCAGAGATAATGCAAGGCTGCTTAATATTGGAGAAATAGTTGCAGCAAACTCAATATTATTAAGTGATTCTAGTTTAGAAGGCACATATATCACTGATCCGGGATAAATATCATAGTTCTCTCTGGAAGCTATAGACTTTAAAAAGCTCTCATTTAAATTAATTGATCTAACAGTGCCATCTGGATTAAATAAATATACAAAATCTTGGGTATATCTACCTTGAGCACCTGCTAGCTTGACATAGTCTCGAATATCACGATCTGATTCAAGTGATATTGAAACTGGATTTGTAACTTGACCAACTACATAAACAACATTCTCAAATTTTGGGATTATTATCATATCGCCATCTTGCATAAGAATGTCCTTAGACGAATCTAATGATAATTGATCTATATCAAATTCTGTTATAACTCTTCCTTGGGGTAGATTAGAGAATCTCTCTTTCAGAATAAAATCCATAGTTGTATCAGATAGAGTTGAAAACCTACCCTTTGTGAGACTGGAGGCTAGAAAGTCAATCATGTTTTCTTTCAATTTATTATTAAACTCTTGGCTGATAGTTTTATTCTTTTTTCGCAATAGCATGCCTCCCATCGGGAATGCATTTTTTGTGTATCCTCCAGCTAGATTTAACAAATCAAGAAGAGAAGATTGATCAGAGACAAAATAATCGCCTGGAACATTGACTTCACCCAGTATCGACACTTTTGCAGATGCTTTAAAAATTGGTGCCCTACCAAGAACTTCTAAAGTATCTCCGCTTTTTAGATTTATTGCATCATACTGGTCAAATTTAAAGCTTTCTTTTACTAATGTTTCATTCTCTAGAGAAGATTTAATGATTCTTTCATTATAGTTTGATCTCAATCCAATATAATTTGAAAAATCCGATAGGTTTTCTCCATCAATGAATTCATATATACCTGGATTAGCAATATCTCCATTAATTCTAATCTCTGAATTCATTGCATTTACCAAGAGTACATCTCCGCTTCTCATGGGTTTATCAAATGTAAGGTCTCCCTTAATAAGAATGTCATATAAGTCAATATTTTGGATTAGCTCCCCGTTTCTTTTGTGAGAAATTGATCTATAAGATCCTTTGCTATTTATACCTCCAGCTGCGTAGATAAGTGATAATGGTGTACTGCCACCATGCAATGTATACATTCCAGGTCTATTAACATTCCCTACAATAAGAAGATTCATATCTCTTACTTCAGTTAATGTTACAAATGAATTGACTCCTATTAGGGTTTGATCGACTGTTTTAATTATCAAATCTTTTACTTCGCCTAGACTCAAACCTGCAACCTGTAAGTTACCAATCTTCGGAAGCCCAATAGATCCATCGCGTTCAACTCTAGTATCTACAATATCAGAGAACTGTCCAACAAAATGAACTGTTAGTAAATCGCCTGAATCAACTAGATATTCTGTATTCCCTGCTGGCTCTATAATTGGGAGATATGTTGATTGAAATGAATTAAAAAAACTCTCCCCAATTCTTTTCAGATCAGGAGAGGGTTGAGATGTATCAAGCTCATATCTAATTCTGTTGAGCGTTTCTTCAGCTTGACGAAGAGATGCCTCCAGAGAAAGAAGTTTTGTGTCAGGATTTTGGATATTCCTTGGATCATCTTCTGATAATTCCATATCACCTATAAGCGCTTCAGGCAAAGAGGCTATAAAATCTTCGGCTAACTCTTGAGCAGAAGCATGAAATGCAAGTAAAACAAAAAAAAGTTTAAGAAAATTTTTCATCAGCAATGTCCAAAATTTATCTTTAATTTTAACACAATGGCTTGCTTAAAGCATTTGTGCATTTTCTATTTTTGCTCTTGGGAACTTATACAGAAAAGACTATTTAGATAATGGAATTTTATATTCTATATTAACCTCTTTTATATATATCAAGGTGTTTTTCAATTACTTGATTGATATTAAAATTCTTTTCAGCATATCTTCTGCCAGCTTTACCCATTTCAATGCATTTACTTTTATCCTCAGCTAAAGTCTGAATACTATCTGCAAGGGGTATAATGCTTTTTACAGGAACTTTTATTCCTGTAATGTTTTCAATAATGGCATCCCTGCAACCAGGAACATCGGTTGTTATAATTGGCCTTCCAACTGATGAGGCTTCTATTAATACTTTTGGAAATCCTTCTCTATAAGAAGGCAAAACAATGATTAAAGATTTAGAAATTTCTTGAGAAATATTTTCTTTAAACCCCCAATGCTCAATAATTTTAGAATCTTTATATTCTTGAAGTTCTTGGACTGAAATTGAGTTTGGATTATTTAAATCAGCATCTCCTATGACAACAAATCTTCCTCTAAAGTTCTTAGATTTAAGTAATTTTGCTGATTTACAAAACTCTATCAGCCCCTTATCTTTTAATAATCTTGAAATAAACATGATAATTGGAGGATCTTCATTTAGGTTAATTGGAATAAATTTATAATCGATAAGATTAATTCCAGAACCTTTTATGAGATGTGTAGAGAAATAATTTGTGATACCGCTCTCTAAGAATATTTTTTTATCATCATCATTTTGAAAAATAATGGAACTAGATTTGTTGTTCAATCCAAATTTGTAAAAGATAAAGGCTATCTTTTTTAGGATTCTTGCTTTTATGCCATGATCGATATAAATGAATCCAAGACCTGAAATAGAAAAAACTCTTCTCTTAATAGATAGCAGCTTTGCTGCAAGACTTCCGTAGATAACCGGTTTAATGGTAATGGCATGAATTATATCTGGTCGAAAAACTTTTAAAACCCTTACAATAGATATAAATGAGGATAGCTCTTTAAAAATATTTATTCCACTTCGAGAGAGAGGTATGTCATAAATCCGGATTCCATGTGCTCTAATTTCATCTTCACGCCCCGTGAAATTACAAGCTAATGCAACATCATATCCTTGATTGATAGCCTCTTTAGCAATTGGCAATCTATGAGAAATAAAAAACCAATCTACATTAGTTATATATAAAAGTTTCTTCACAGAGACTCACTCTCTACAGGGATAGATCAGAATCATTATAAATTCCTTTGATATCATAAATGACCTGATTTACTGATTGTCTAATTTTCAGATTTCTAAATTTTTTGTGAGCAACTGCAATTAAAATTCCTTGATAGATTTCAAAAGGAGGTAAATTGCTGCTATCAAGTAATTCTAATCCATGCTCAGACCTTATTTCATCAATATCTGCATGGGGATCATAAATATCTATATCAAGACCAAATTGCTTTAATTCATAAATAACATCAAAAACCTTTGAATTCCTAATGTCCGGACAGTTCTCTTTAAAGGTAACACCCATTACAAGTATGCGACATGATCTTAAAGAAAAGTCTTTCTTAATAATAAGTTTTACTAATTCACTAGCAACAAACTGCCCCATACCATCGTTTAATTTTCTTCCCGAGAGTATTATTTCTGGGTTATAGCCTACAGATTGCGCTTTGTGAGTTAGGTAAAATGGATCAACACCTATACAGTGTCCACCCACAAGCCCAGGCTTAAAATCTAAAAAATTCCATTTAGTAGAGGCAGCCTTTAACACTTCTGATGTATTGATATTTAATTTAGAGAAAATAATAGCTAGCTCATTCATAAAAGCGATATTGATATCCCTTTGTGAATTCTCAATAACTTTTGCAGCCTCTGCAATTCTAATACTTGGAGCCTTATAAGTTCCTGCTTTAATAATTGTCTTATAAAGCCTATCAATTTCAAGAGAAATCTTGTGGTTTGAACCTGATGTTATTTTCTTTATTGAAGTCAAATTATGTGTCTTATCTCCTGGATTAATTCTTTCAGGAGAGTAGCCACAATAAAAATCTTTATTAAATTTTAGGTTAGAAAATTCTTCCAGAATTGGAACACACTCCTCTTCAGTAGCTCCAGGAAAAACAGTTGATTCGTATACAACAATATTTCCCTTTCTTAAAAGCTTGCCAACCATTTTAGAAGCTGATAGCAAAGGAAATAAATCAGGTTTTTTATTCTTATCAATTGGAGTTGGAACAGTAATAATGAAACAGTCAACATCAGACAGATCTGAGTTATTGTTGGTAATCAATAATTTATTCTTCTTTATTGCTTTTTTTAGTAGCCCCTGTGAAATTTCATTTGTTTTGTCATAAAAAGAATTTAATTGTGAGGCCCTGGTCTCAGAAATATCAAATCCAATTACATTAAATTTCTTAGAAAATTCTACTGCCAGGGGTAATCCCACATACCCCAAACCTATAATTGCAAGCTTTTTGATCATTTATTAAATTTCTAAATCCTGTAAAACTCTCGATACCAAGAGATAAAGTTATCAATGCCCTGCTGCACAGACATACTTGGTTTATAGTTAAAATCATTGAAAAGATCAGCAATATCTGCATATGTTGCTTCTACATCTCCAGGTTGAATTGGTAAGAATTCTTTCTTAATTTCCAGGTTCAAGTTATTTTCTATGGCTTTAATAAACTCAATTAATTTGACAGGGCTACTATTACCAATATTATAAATTTTATATGGAGCAGATGATGAGGATGGATTGGGCTTTTCCTCGCTCCACTTAGGATCTATAGAAGCTGGTTTTTTCACTACTCTAAGCAACCCTTCGACTATGTCATCAATGTATGTGAAGTCTCTTAACATATTGCCGTTGTTAAATACTTTAATACTTCGATTTTCAAGTGCAGCCTTGGTAAACAAAAATAACGCCATATCAGGTCTACCCCAAGGACCATATACAGTAAAAAATCGGAGCCCTGTACAAGGAATATTGAATAAATGTGCATATGTGTGAGCCATGAGTTCATTTGATTTCTTTGAAGCAGCATAAAGGCTTATTGGGTGATCAACATTATCGCTTGTAGAGAAAGGATAAGACTTATTCAATCCATATACAGAGGAACTAGATGCAAAAGATAAATTGGATATCTCAAAATGTCTACAAGCTTCAAGTATATTAGTAAATCCAATAATATTAGAATCAATATATGCTGATGGATTTTCAAGTGAATATCTAACCCCTGCTTGAGCTGCTAGATTAACAACTGCATCAAACTTTTGGGTTTTGAACAAAAGATTAAGATTCTCTTGATCAATTAGATTAAGTTTTATGAATTTATAGTTACTATACTTTGATGAAGATATTAGCTTATTATATTCAACCTTTTGAATATTAATACCAGATGACTCCAATCTCCCATATTTAAGATTAACATCATAATAGTCGTTAATTATATCTAGACCAACTACATTATTTCCTTCTTCAAGAAGTCTATTAGCTAGGTGAAATCCAATAAATCCTGCTGAACCAGTAACAAGTATTTTCATAATTACTTATTATATATTTGAAGAAGTGTCTGGGCGACTTCTGTTTTCCAATCAGTTTTTATGATCTCAAAAATATTCTCAATTTTTTCACAATTTAATCTTGAATTAGAAGGTCTCAATGCAGTGGTAACATAATCTTTTGAAGTAATAGGGATTAGAGAGGGAATTTTAGTAATATATTCAGCTGAGTATGCTTCTGAAAAAATAATGCTAGCAAAATCATACCATGATGCATAAGGAAAATTTGAATAATGATACACTCCCCAGTCATTAAAGTTATGTTTGTCACTAATAAGCTGAATAATTTTCATGCATGTGTTTGCAATGCTTGATGTAGAAGTGGGCGCTCCTAATTGATCGCTTACAATCCTAATTGAATCTTTGCCTTGCAGAGCAAGCATGCTTGTTAAGAAATTTTTACCTATATTACTAAATAACCATGATACTCTTAGGATGATGCTGTTAGGGTTATATTGAAGTACCTGCTCCTCACCAATTAATTTAGTTTCACCATAAAAATTAATTGGATTAGTATTGTCACTTTCTTTGTAAGGCTTATTTAGTAAACCATCAAAAACATAATCTGTAGAAATATGGATTAAAGTTCTTCCAAAGTGATTTGATACTTTAGCTAAATTTCCAGCACCCTCAGAATTTACCATAAGCGCTAATTTTCTTTCTGATTCTGCTAGATCTACATTGGTAAAGGCTGCACAATTTATTACATAATCAGGTTTGATGATTTTAAAACAACTCTTAACTGAGTCTAAATTGGTAATATCCAGTTCATCTTTAGTTAAAAAAAAAGCCTGCAAACTTTTGTTAGCAAGCTGGTCTTTAAATGCATGCGCCAACTGACCATTGGCACCAGTAACTAACACTTTCATTCAGAAAATTTCTTTTATTAAGGGATTATTTCTATCTTTTTCAGATAGTATAATATTAGATGATGGCCATTCTATTCTAATATCTGGGTCATCCCAAGCAATACCAGATTCATCATTGGGATCATATAGTGCACTGCATTTATATAAAAAGTCTGCTCTTTCAGTCAATGTTATAAATCCATGAGCATATCCAGGAGGAATCCAGATTTGAGTATGGTTTTCTTCAGAAAGCTCTACCCCTATATACTTACAAAATGTTTGTGAGTTTGGATTAATGTCTACCACTACATCAAAGACGCTACCTCTAGTACACATAACCAACTTGCCTTGAGGGTTTTTTTTCTGAAAATGAAGGCCTCTTAGTACATTTTTTTCAGAGCAAGAATAGTTATCTTGAACAAAAGAGTTGTTAATATTATGGTCAGCGTATTTCTTATGATTGAATATTTCTTTAAAAAAACCTCTTTCATCTTTATACACCACGGGATTAATAATTATTACTCCTTCTAAAATAGTGCTAATGATATTCATTTGATTATTTAATAATATTAAGAATGTATTCCCCATAACTGGAGTTTTCATATCTTTTGCCCTGCTCCTCAAGCCTTGAGGCATCAATCCATTTATTGTTATAAGCAATTTCTTCAATGCATGCAATTTTAAAACCTTGTCTTCTTTCAATGGTGCTAACAAATTGACTAGCATCTAATAATGAATCATGAGTGCCAAGATCTAACCAAGCAAAGCCTCTTCCAAGAGGCACAGCTTTCAATAAATTATCCCTAAGATAGGCTTTATTAATGTCTGTAATTTCTAATTCACCCCTATTAGAAGGTTTAATCTCTTTAGAAATTTGAACTACATTTTTATCATAAAAATAAAGTCCTGGGACTGCATAATTAGATTTAGGATTTAGAGGCTTCTCTTCAATTGATTGAACCTGACCAACTGAATCAAATTCAAGAATGCCAAATCGCTGTGGGTCTGATACATGATAACCAAATATTGTTGCTCCATCAGCATCCTTTACAATTCCATCTAAAATTGCACTAAATCCATATCCATAAAAGATATTATCTCCAAGGATTAAGCAAGAAGGATTATTTCCAATAAATTTTTCTGATATATGAAATGCCTGAGCGATGCCATTAGGTGTGTGTTGTGTAGCATATGTTAATGATATGCCTAGTTGACTGCCATCTTTCAGCAAGTTTGAGAAGCGAGGTAAATCATTCGGAGTGCTTATTATTTGAATATCTCTAATACCAGCAAGCATTAAAACAGATAATGGATAATAGATCATTGGCTTGTCATAAACTGGCAGCAGTTGTTTAGAGATTCCCATGGTCAAAGGATGCAATCTTGTTCCTGACCCTCCAGCTAAAATAATACCTTTCATTCTTTTGTTCCTAATCTCTCTCCGCTGTATCGAGATGCCACAATTGGTTCCCACCACCATTTATTATCAATAAACCAGTTAATAGTCTTTTTTAATCCTGAGTTAAATGTTTCTTGGGGCATCCAACCTAAATCTTTAGTTAACTTACTAGAATCAATTGCATACCTAAAATCATGGCCAGGACGGTCTGATACAAAAGTTATTAATTCCTTAAAAGAATGTATGCTGGTTGGTTTTTTAATATTTGACTGGTCAAGAAAATCACAGATTTCTGATACAACCTCAATATTTTGTTTTTCATTATTGCCACCAATGTTATATTTTTCCCCTACTGCTCCCTCAGTAGCAATTTTATATAATGCTTTCACATGATCTTCAACAAATAGCCAATCTCTTATTTGATTACCATGGCCATATATATTGATTGATTTTCCTGCTAGTGCATTAATTATTGAGAGAGGTATAAGTTTTTCAGGAAAATGGAACGGGCCATAATTATTCGAGCAATTAGTTGTAATTGTTGGAAGCTGAAATGTTTTATTCCAAGCATTCACCATATGATCTGCAGAAGCCTTAGAGGCAGAATATGGTGAGTTAGGAGAATAAGATGTTAACTCAGTAAATACATTAGATGGGTTATTATCCAATTCTCCAAAAACTTCATCAGTAGACACATTTAGAAATAAAAAGGAATCTTTTTTAGCAGAAGGTAAGGACTTAAAGTATTCTAGCGCAGCCTCGAGCATATTATATGTTCCGATGATGTTTGTATTGATAAAATCTATTGGTCCATCAATTGATCGATCAACATGTGTCTCAGCCGCTAAATGAAAAATTTTATCTGGCTTGTAAGAAGAAACAATATTTTTTAATTCATTTAAATTACAAATATCCAGTTGATGAAAACGGTGAAGACTTTTGTTTTTAATTTTGCTGAGCGAGTCTAAATTGCCAGCATATGTTAGCTTATCAATGTTTAAGGTTTCATATTCAAGCTCGTCTACTAGATACCTCACTAAAGCTGAACCAATGAATCCTGCGCCTCCAGTTACGAGCATCCTCATGACTTATATCCCCTTTGAGCAATAAATTGCCTTATTTCGTAACTTAAGAAAATAAAAAATAG
>Ga0255761_10002176_pt1 | contig 18192 bp, 9 predicted proteins | sample 071ome_29_FD_179961 | JGI IMG/M metagenome (GOLD analysis project Ga0255761, IMG submission 179961) | Coastal salt marsh microbial communities from the Groves Creek Marsh, Skidaway Island, Georgia - 071407BT metaG (version 2) | ecosystem: Environmental > Aquatic > Marine > Intertidal zone > Salt... | reverse complement strand
TCGATCTCGTAGTTTCTTAAGTTCGTTGAGCAGCTTGCGGAGCCGACGTTTGCGCATGGACCGTTCCTTCTGGATCCGATTCCCGCTTTGAGCATAGACATAGATTTCATCTCCATCGGACAGGAGTTTGACTGAAACCCCTTCTCGAACCGCTTTCCACGGTTGTTCGGTCAGTCGTTGTTCGTAACGATTCAATCTGGCTTTGGGCGTCCCAACCAAATAGGAAACCGGTGTCGAGGATTTTCTCATTTTGGCCAATACTTCTTCGGTTGGGATGCCTCGATCCATCACCCAAACTCGATCTGCCTTGCCATATTGATCTTCAATTTTCTTCAGAAAACCTCTGAGAGTGGTATTGTCCGCTGTATTACCGGACATTACTTCGTAGGCCATGGGAAAGCCTTCAGTCGTGACGACCAGCGCGATGACCACTTGTACACAGTCCGATCGCTTATCGCGGCTGTATCCAAACTTCCGTTTGTCATCAAAAGGAGGATCGCTCTCAAAATAGGTGCTGGTCAAATCATAGAGAAGGATCTCGAATTTTGCGCTAAAGAGCGTTTCCCATCGTTCCCTGAGATGAGTAAAAACATCTTCCTTGTGTTTCAAAATCAAGTCATGACACCGGTAGAGAGTGTCCTTCTGTGCCAAGCGAAAATCATCCCCCAAGAGGTCCGCCATTGCGCTGTGATCAAACCAATACCGATGCAAACGCCACTCGCTGCCTGGATCAATCAATCGATACGTCACCAAGGTTTGCAAAACCAAATGCCACGGCGTGCCTTTCCTGCTTTCCCTCAAACGTTGTTCCCAAAACTCATCCAATTTCAGTTGGCGCCAAAGATCACAGGCCATCCAACACGCACCCCATTGTCGAGGACGGTGCAGTTGGAGTTGGCTGAGTTTTACTTGAAGCCCCACTTCAATCCCTTCGGGTATATCTCTGTCCTCAGGAAATAGTGCAACCTGTCGATGGCTGCGTTCGTCGATTGCATCAATTGTTTTGGTCCAACTGGCCTTTTGGGTGTCATTGATTTCTCCCAAATACAACAAGGTCTTTTGAACATGTTTGCCACTGCGGATGCGGCGGTTTTCAACCACGCTGTAGTATCGATGATCTTTTCCGTTCTTTCGACGATTGCTGGCTCGCAAAAACATGACTCCTATAGAATCACAGATTCCAGAGGAGGGTGCAATAGGGTGGGTCTTCACCACAGGCCATTTTGAACCACGACACCCCGTCGTTATTGATCAAAACCTCTCTCCCACCCCCGAAAATAGTTGATTTCACTCCCGAATAGCGAAAGTCGGGTTAAGCGAAGCGGGAGAAGCATTTCAAATGAAAATTTTGTCCTCCGACGGAGTATTAGCCCCCCGAATGAACCCACGCCTGATCACTTGACCATGATTCTTGAGCACCCGCCAATCAAACTCAGTGACGAAACATCGTTGACATCCTGGCAAAAACCACGAACAAATGAGCTGGATATGGGGCAACTTAACGAAAAAATTGCGGTCGTCACAGGTGCCGGACGAGGAATCGGCAAAGCCATCGCTCTTCAATTTGCAAAAGAAGGAGCCGATGTGGTCTGCCTTTCCCGAACCGCTGCGAATGCCGAAACGGCGGCCAAAGAGGTCAGAGAACTGGGTCGAAAAGCCTGGGCTTTTGCCGTTGATGTCTCCAGCAGCGAACATACCCAGCAAGCCGCTGCGGACATTTTGAAGGAGACCGGCCGGATCGACATCCTGGTCAATAATGCAGGGGTCACGCGAGATGATCTCCTCATGCGCATGAGTGACGAAGCCTGGGACACGGTGCTGGACACCAACCTCAAAGGAGCCTTTACCCTATGCAAAGCCTTCTCACGCCCCTTCATGAAGCAACGCCAAGGCCGCATTATCAACATCTCGTCCGTGATCGGTCTGATGGGCAATGCCGGACAAGCCAACTACGCCGCGAGCAAAGCTGGTTTGATCGGCCTGACCAAATCCATAGCCCGCGAGCTCGCCGCCAGAAACATCACCTGCAACGCCATTGCCCCGGGATTCATCGAAACCGATATGACAGCGGAACTGAATGATGATCAAAAACAGGGTATCCTGAATCAGATACCATTGAAGCAATTGGGACAACCTGAGGACATTGCCCTGGCAGCCGTTTATCTCGCCGGACCGGGAGGAAAATATGTTACGGGACAAGTCCTGACAGTGGATGGCGGCATGGTCATGTGACACCGGTCACTTTTATCTTTTCAAATAAACACCTAAAACCTAAACCTATTGGCAACCGGTAAATCGTCGTCTGGCCGAAAATTTATTTTTCTTTTTTTGGATTCGAAGCTTGACGGTGCATCCAAGGTTGTTAAAGACACAGATAGTTAAACGTTACGGAGAAACTCATGTCTGAAAAATCAATCGAACAACGTGTAAAAGACATCATCGTCGAACAGCTCGGCGTCAACGCAGATCAGGTCTCCCCCGAGGCCAAATTTATTGAAGATCTCGGGGCTGATTCACTGGACACCGTGGAGTTGGTGATGGCTTTGGAAGAAGAATTTGGCCAGGAAATTCCTGACGACGAAGCCGAAAAACTGCAAAGCGTCGGCGACGTCATCAAATACATTGAGGAAACTCAAGGAGAATAAAACCAAGATTAACTTGATTCCATTTCGATGGATGCGGTTGCCGTTCGACAAACGGCAACCGCAGATTTTTTTATGTCCGACTCCAATTACCAACGCCGCGTAGTGATCACCGGCATGGGCGTGGTTTCCCCATTGGGAAACACCCCCGATCAACTTTGGAACAATTTGCTGGAAGGCCAGTGCGGTATCGACAACATCAAAGCTTTTGATGTATCCGCCTACGATTGCCAAATTGCAGGAGAGGTCCTCGATCTGGACCCCGTACCCGCCTTCCCCACTCCCAAAGAAATCCGCCGAACCGACCGATACGCTCAATTCGGCATCTACGCCGGTTACCAGGCCTTGAAAGATTCCGGTCTGGATCTTGAGAAGTGCAATCTGGAGGAAGTGGGTGCATTCATTGGATCCGGAATCGGTGGATTGTCCACTCTGGAGAAACAACACAGCATCCTTGAAGCCAAAGGACCCGCTCGTGTATCCCCTTTCCTGATCCCCATGCAGATCCTGAACATGGCGTCCGGACTGTTTTCCATGTATTACGGATTGAAAGGACCGAATGTCGCAACCTGTTCTGCCTGCGCCACCGCCACCCATGCCCTGGGCGAGGCCTGGCGAACCATTAAAATGGGGGATGCCAAAGTCATGTTTGCAGGCGGAGCCGAAGCTGCGGTCACACCAGTGGGCATAGGGGGCTTTTCAGCCATGAAGGCCATGAGCACCCGCAACGACGAGCCCAAACGCGCTTCTCGCCCATTCGACGCCGAACGCAACGGATTCGTCATGGGAGAGGGAGCAGCCGTTCTTGTACTGGAAGAACTCGAACATGCCAAAGCTCGCGGTGCCACGATTTACGGAGAACTGGCAGGCTATGGAAACACTGCAGACGCACATCACATGACGGCACCCTCGCCCGACGGTGAAGGGGCTGCCCGATGCATGAGGATGGCTTTGAGATCTGCCGGAATCCCTCACGAGAGCATCGACTACATCAATGCCCACGGCACGTCCACTCCTCAGGGAGATATATGCGAAACCTCCGCCATCAAGACCGTCTTTGGAGATCACGCCAGGAAACTCTGTGTCAGCTCCACCAAAGGGGCCACAGGCCACATGTTGGGAGCTGCGGGTGCTGTCGAGATGAGCGTATGCTTGATGGCTTTAAAAAACCAGAAAGTGCCCCCGACCATTAACTACGAAAACCCCGATCCGGCGTGCGACCTGGACTATGTGCCCAATGAAGCGCGGGAGAGGAGCGTCGGAGCCATCATGAACAATTCCTTTGGCTTTGGAGGACACAACGCATGTGTGATCGCCAAAAAATTGGATTGAATCTACGTTGCCTGTAAATCCTGACATTTAAAAACAAGAAGAGCCGGATCAAGCGATCCGGCTCTTTGCTTGGCCATTTGGATATTATCCAAAAAAATTATTTCTTCTTGCGACCTGCTTTTTTCTTGGGAGCCGCAGCTTCTTTGACAGCGTTCGCCATACCGAAAGTGTTGCCGACTTTGACAAACTCCCTGTTGGAATACAAAGCCGCTGAAAGCGAATTCAAAGGATGGCTGGTGGAAAACTTGTAGCCAAGATCCTGAACTGCTTTGAGAATTTCTTTGCGCCCCATGGGCTTTTTGGTAATGACAGTGGCAATCGCAGTTCTGAGATTCATTTCGTTGCGAGCACGCTTGGCACGACGACGAATACCGATACCACGAACCCCCAAACCGGCAGGTACGCCCAGGGCTTCATCAATTTGCTTGATTTGTTCTTCGAGATTTTTGCGCTCTTCCAGCAAAGATTCGCGCATTCCCATGAATTCTTCTAACTGTTTATTTATCATTAGATTGGATTATTATACTTGGTTGCTTGCATACAAGATGCAACTGAATACTCCCATCATTTCATGAAAAGTCAAATCTATTACACTCTAAAATACAGTTAATGGAAATCAATTACCCTTCTTTCATAGGATTGTAACTGCTCCGGATCTCAATCAAACAAGTTGAATACATCAAATTCTAATCTCGAATATTAGCATGGATTTGATCTTTTTTACATTCATTTCAAACGATTTCCAAAAACGTATTATCGAACAATTCCTCTCGCCTAGTTACCAAGACAATTTCCCATGAAGCAAGTTTTCACTGACTATTCTAGTGTCTCAAGTATTTCTTTACGGTCCGGCGATCTACTTTCATTAGTTTTGAAACTGTTTCATAATTTGAATGGGTTTCGTACAAATGAGAGGCATAGGTATGTAAAAGAGATTCCGCTGTCACGGTCCCCTTTCTGATGGCATCCACCATTTCCTCGGACGATTCTTTTGGTGTTGCGCTCCAATCCTGTGGCAAATATCGCCCTGTAAGAAGTATTTGACGGATGGATTGTTCCAATTCCCGAACGTTTCCCGGCCATGAGTAGTTTTTCAAAGAACTCAACTCATCCATCACCCAATCCAAAAGATCCCCACTTGCCCCACCGGTTATTCTTTCCAGCAAGTGACCCGCCATTAACGAAAGTTCGCTCTCATTTTCTGCAATGCGTTCCCGCAAGGTCGGAATTGCAACTCGATCTGAACAAAGTCGATAGTAAAAATCCGAGCGAAACGATCCATCACGAATATATTGATCAATCGAGGCATGAGCAGCGGCAATGACTCGCCCACGAAACCGCTGAACCGCTCGCCCCCAACAGGGGTAAACTCACGCTCTTGCAGCAAGCGCAATAACTTAATCTGAACATGCGTGGACACATCACCAATTTCATCCAGAAACACCGCACCAAATTCCGAGCTGCGCGCAAAAAGCCCATCATAATCCGACAAGGCCCCCGTAAATGCCCCCTTCCGATGTCCAAAGAGTTCCGACTCCAACAGGGTAGAACTGTATTGAGACAAGTTGGTCGCAATGAAGGTGTCATGAACTCCTGATGCAAACTGTTGTTTATCCGGCAAATACGGAATAAAACAGGATCGACCCAACACCGATGCGGCGCTCCCCTTCCCCGTCCCGGTTTCACCTACCAAAAGGATCGAAAAATCTTCCATGCGATCCCACATACAGATTTCGTAATGGCGAATATCGTTGGTAAACATGTTATTCCACAACCGCCGCTTTAATTCATTCATGCAAGGTGCATGACCAATCAATTGCCGGGTGATGAAATGATAAGCCCGCCGAACCTGGTAAAAGACCGCAATAAACCAGGCAGCCTCTTCTTCGGAAAATCCACTTTGAATCAAAAAATGCATGCACGCTGTTCCTTGTTTGAAACGTCCCACTGAAGTTCCCATGCGGTCCTGTGAGGTAATATGAAGATCCATATCATTACAAAGATCGTTAAAGGCTACAAAAATCAGAATCATGCGAACTGTTTCAGCATCCTCTCCGGAAAACTTCCGGTAATCCACTGAATCACCCCCACCCAGTTGCTCCAATTGAAGCTTTGCCTTATCGACAAGCTTATTGGCCATGTCCGGATCATTTTCATCCCAGCCTGAACCAAGAATCACCAAGTGCAACTCAAGCCACCGCTCGCTAAAGGGATTGCAAAAGGCAAACTCAGCCACAGCTTGACAAAGCCTACGAGAAGAAGAGGGAATACGTTTCATAAGCATGCATAAAATGTCCACCGATATACAAAATTTGTCGAATCAATTCATACCACTCAACAACATCTTTTGCGCGGCTTGATCCAGGGACAAAAAACCAAGCCCCCACAAAACACCACAAACAACTGCACTCGTTAATCTTATGTTACACGAAACTCACGTCAACACAATGACCCAAGCCAACGAAAGCGACCTTCCGGGATCAAAAAGCAATTGGCATCAGAAATGATCAAGTGTTCACCATGAGCACCCGTCCATTACATGTTCGATTAGAGCGTTTCACACAAGTTGGCGAGATTGATGAAAAGAACTCGCCTCCAGAAGGAAAAGAGACAACAATCGCTCCTGATCACCCTATGAAGACACAGCCAAAAGCATCTCTGAACCGCGATTTTCATTTCTTGAATATCGCTCAATTTTTAGGCGCTTTTAACGACAACGTTTTCAAGATGTTCCTCATTTTTGCTCTACTGCAGATCAAGGGCATGGACGCAAAGGTAGAGATCAATTCACTGGCGGGAGCCATTTTTGTTCTGCCATTTTTACTGTTTGCTTCCTCCGCCGGTTTCCTGAGCGGCATCCGAAGCAAACAATCCATCATCAAACACGTCAAACTGGCGGAGATAGTGATCATGTCGGCCGGCGGACTGGCGTTTTACTTTCAATCCGAGTGGGGACTCTACGCGGTATTATTTTTGATGGCGGCGCAGTCGGCTTTCTTCGGCCCCGCAAAAATGGGGATCATACCTGAACTATTACCGAGCCAATCCCTTTCCAAAGCCAATGGTTGGCAACAAGGTTTTGTTTACATGGCCATCGTATTGGGCATCGGCCTCGTGCCCTGGTTCGACAGAATATCACAAGGTCGATATCATCTTGCATCCATTTTCTGCATAGGATTGGCGATCCTGGGATGGATTTTTGCCAATCTCATCCGCCCCACCAAACCAAGTGGCACAACCCAAACCCTGAAAATCAATCCCCTGTCGGGTGTGACCAGAACATTTCGTAGTATCATACCGGACCGACCTCTTCTGCTGGCCGTTTTGGGCGCTGCTTTTTTCCTGCTCATTGGCGGGTTCCTGCAGATGAACCTGTTGAACTACGGCCTTGAATTCATGGGGTGCGAAACCGACACACAAGCAGCCTACCTTTTCCTTTTTGTGGCGGGAGGCATCGGCGTTGGAGCCCTCGCTTCAGGGAAAATGTCCGGACGCAACGTTGAATTCGGCCTGGTTCCGATCGGCGCGGCAGGTTTGGCATTGACCATGACCCTGGTCGGACTCCGGATAGGGCAAGGCGATTGGATGACCACCGGCGCAATTCTTTCAATCATGGGACTGAGCGCGGGATTCTTCATCGTTCCACTTGTGGCGTTTATTCAATGGCACACTCCAAGACACCAACTCACCGAGGTGTTGGCTCTCGACAGTTTTCTCAGCTTCACCGGTGTGCTGATCGCCGCGATCATGTTGGCCTGCCTTGGGGCGGCAGGCATGGATCCGGCACAGTGTTTTCTTTTTGGAGCTTGCCTGACTGCGGTTTTGGCCATCCTCGCCTTCAAATCATTACCGGATTTCCTGGTACGGTTTGTCGGGGCCATTCTGTTGAAATGCGTGTACCGCGTGCGGACCACCGGACTCGAAAACCTGCCCACCAAAGGCCCGGCATTGTTGATATGCAATCATATCACTTACGTCGACGCACCGCTTTTGATGGCGATCCAACAACGCCGCATCCGGTTCATGGTGTACAGGGAATATTACGAAACCCCCTGGCTGAAACCTTTATTAAAACTAATGGGAGCTATTCCCGTTTCGGAAAATGATCCCCCCCGCCAGATCCTCAAATCACTACAAGCCGCCCGTCAGGCACTAAAGGACGGTTACATGGTCGCCATTTTCGCTGAAGGCAAACTGACTCGATCAGGACTCATGAGCGCCTTCCGGCCAGGGTTTCAGAAAGTGGTGAAAGGCACCGGCGCCCCAATCATCCCGGCATATCTGGGAGGAGCCTGGGGAAGCGTGTTCAGTCGTGCTGGCCGTGGTCGTTACCGCAATCACCGGCTGCGCATCCCCTACCCAATGGATATTCACATCGGGGAGCCCCTTCCCTCAGAGGCCGAAATCCATGAAGTACGTCTCGCCGTGCAGGAACTGGGCAGCCAATACCACAATGATTTCCGAAGCAAACCCGGTTCCCTGGCCACGGATCTGATTCGAACCTCACGCAGATACTGGGGCAGACAGGCAATGGCCGACACCACAGGCAAACGACTCACTCACGGAAAAGCTCTCATCGGAGCGTTGGTGTTGAGAGATCGATTACGCCAACAATTGGATGATTCGGAAGAGCGTGTGGGAATCCTGCTTCCATCGTGCGTCGGAGGAGCTCTGGTCAATCATGCGCTCACTTTGGATGGTCGGGTTACGGTCAACTTTAACTTCACCGCCTCGCCCCAGGCTTTCGACTCAGCCATCCAGCAAAGCGGCATCAAAACCATCATCACCTCCAAGGCTTTTCTCGAAAAAATAGATGCTTATCAACTGACGAATAAGGTCATTCTCCTTGAAGACCTCGGAAAAGACATCCCGGCACAGGACAAAATCAAAGCGGCATTGAAAGCTAAACTGCTTCCCATGTCCTGGTTTCTGCCGAAAGCATGTTGGGACCGTGAACGACCTGCCACCATTCTGTTTTCTTCAGGATCAACAGCAGAACCCAAGGGCATCGTGTTGACCCACCACAACCTGACGGCAAATATCCAATGCGCCCTGGAAGTGATTCCTGTGGGAGATCAGGATCATTTGTCTGCAGCACTCCCTTTCTTCCACTCCTTTGGCCTGACCGGCACAATTTGGCTGCCTGCGCTGGCAGGGATGCCGGTTCACTATCACACCAATCCCCTGGAAGCGGCCAAGATAGCCGAGATGGTGCGCGAGGAAAAAAGCACCATTCTTTTCGCCACCCCGACTTTTCTCATGGCCTACATACGCAAGGCGGCACCCGACGATTTCAAAACACTCAAGCTGATCATCACGGGAGCAGAAAAGCTCAAAGTCAAGTTGGCCGACATGTTCGAACGCAAGTTCGGTGTACGTCCACTGGAGGGATATGGCACGACGGAACTCTCCCCGATCGTTTCCTTGAATCTGCCCGCCCCCCCCGTCAAGGATGACGAGGTTTACACCCATAAAAACGGCACCGTCGGCCACCCCATTCCAGGTGTCAGTGCCAAACTGGTGGATCCCGAAACACGCGACCTTCTCCCAACGGATACGGAAGGGATGCTGCTGATCAAAGGACCCAACGTCATGGCTGGCTATCTTGGGCCTCAGGAAAAAACGGACAAAGTGCTTCAGGATGGATGGTATGAAACAGGTGACATCGCCAAACTGGACGAAGACGGTTTCATCACCATCACTGGACGCCTGTCCAGATTCAGCAAAATCGGTGGTGAGATGGTGCCGCACGAAGCTGTGGAGCAAGTCTTGATGGACGACGGCAATGAACATGCCGAACCGGTCGTAGCGGTGACATCCATCCCTTGTGAACGCAAAGGCGAGAAACTGGTGGTTCTTTATGCCGATGGAAAAGGAGACAAAGATGCCATGCTCACAAGACTCAAAGAAGCAGACATCCCCAACCTTTGGAAACCCAACGCCCAAAGTTTTCTTCCCATCGAAAAACTACCGGTTCTGGGAACCGGTAAACTGGATCTAAAAGCCATCAGAACCATGGCTGAAGAACTCTCACAAGCAAGCTGAGCATGAGTAACGTTGCCCGGGTAGGACGTGTCGCCCCCGAAGCGTCACCTTGTGGCTATCAGTATAAGTGTCAATACTCAGAAGCGACTTCGGATCAAGACACAAAAAAACAGGGATGATTGAAACAACCATCCCTGTTTTTAATTTGTTAAGTGAACGAGCAGATTCGTCTTACGAACAACCCAGGCTTTCGCCGCAGTTGAGGCACTTGTAACAGGCTCCGTTGCGAACGGTCACATGCCCGCAGTTCGGGCAGGCTGGTGCATCTGTTTGATTCACGAAGGACGTTCCTTCAGCAACGGCTGGTTTCTGCTCGCGTGCAGTCGGGCCGTTTTCGCCACCAGCCTTGATGTCCAAACCCTGTTTGGCGCGTGTCGCTTCTTCACTGAGCGGAAGTTCAGCGATCGGGCGATTCACTTTTTTTTTAACCTCATCCTCCAGACCGGGCATTTCAAGTTCGGCCTGTGGATTGATGTCACCCGTTGCGGATTCACTGGGCTGGAAGGTTTGTGACATCCAGCGGAAAACGTAGTCCGGAATGGATGAACAGTTGCGAATGCTCGGATTCTTGGTGAATCCGGAGGGTTCAAAACGTTGATGCGAAAACTTCTTCACCAACGCATCCAGAGGCACGCCATACTGCAACGCCATACTGGTCAAAGTCGCCACACTGTCCATCAGTCCTCCGATGGTTGAACCTTCCTTGGCCATGGTGATGAACAATTCGCCCGGACTGCCGTCTTCGAACAATCCAACGGTCAAATAACCTTCATGACCGGCGATATCAAATTTGTGGGTCACCGCTTGACGCGTTTCAGGCAGACGACGACGCAATGGCTGTGTGGCCTGCTTGCTGAGCTGCTCAATCTCTTTTTCCATCGCAGCAATGCGATCATCAGAGACTTCGCCACTTGATTCGGTTGAGGATTGATTGGTGTTCAGCGGCTGTGACCGCTTTGACCCATCTCGATAAATGGCCACGCACTTGAGTCCCATCTTCCACGCCTGCACGTAAGCGTCCTTGATGTCTTCCACGGAACATTCGTTCGGCAGATTGACTGTTTTGGAAATGGCCCCACTGATAAACGGCTGGGCGGCTCCCATCATTTTCAGGTGGGCCATGTAATGGATACTGCGAGTGCCACGATGTGGTTTGAAGGCGCAGTCGAAGACACTCAGGTGCTCGGGGTGCAACCCGCTCTCAATCACCTTGCCTTCTTCGGTCACATTTTCAATCGTATCATATTTCTCAATGTGAGCGATGATGCGATCGGATTCTTTTTGTGTGTAATCCAGTCGCTTCAGCGCCTGGGGAACAGTGCGGTTGACAATTTTCAGCATACCGCCACCCGCAAGGAGCTTGTATTTGACCAATGCGATGTCGGGTTCAATACCGGTCGTGTCGCAGTCCATCAAAAAGGCAATCGTCCCGGTAGGTGCCAGCACGGTTACCTGTGCGTTGCGATAACCATGGTCTTCTCCATGACGCAGCGCGTGTTCCCAGCAATGCCGGGCTTCCTGTTTCAGGTAATCGAATTCATGGCTGGGATGAATGTCTTCAGCCGCCTCCTTGTGCTGACGAATCACCTCGAGCATGGAATCCACATTGTCTTTGTTGAGTGGATCCTTCACTCCGGCGCATCGGGCATCCTTGTATCCGGGAAACGGCCCCATGATCCGTGCCAATTCGGCGGATTGCTCGTAGGCATGCCCCGTCATGATGGCGGTGATGGCCCCGGCGAGTGAACGTCCGGCATCCGAATCATAAGACATGCCGTAGCTCATGATCAATGATCCCAGGTTCGCATACCCCAAACCGAGCGTACGGAAAATGTGGGAATTCTCGGCAATGTCGGGAGTCGGGTATGAAGAATTGTCGACCACGATTTCCTGTGCGGTAATGAACAAACGCACGGCGGCCTTGAACCGGTCCACATCAAAACGACCATCCTCACGCTTGAACTTCATCAAGTTCAACGATGCCAGGTTGCAGGCGGTATTGTTGAGGAATACGTATTCGGAACAAGGGTTGGTGGAATGGATGGGTTCGGTTCCTTTGCAGGTATGCCACTTCTGAATGGCTCCGTCATACTGCAAACCAGGATCACCACAAACATGGGTGCCTTCGGCAATTCGATGGAGCAGGTCGGATGCGCTCTTCTTTTCAAGCGGTTTGCCGGTTGTCACGGAACGGGTCCACCATTCCTTGTCATTGAGGGCGGCGTCCAAAAACTCATCGCTGACTCGCACCGACAGGTTTTCATTCTGATACATGACACTGCCGTAAGCGTCCCCGTTGTAAGAACCGTCGTAACCCTGCTCGATCAATGCCCAGGCTTTCTTTTCCTCGCGTTGTTTGGCGTCAATAAAATCTTCGATGTCTCCGTGCCAGTCTTTCAAGGTGTTCATCTTGGCGGCACGTCGGGTTTTGCCACCGGATTTCACCACGTTGGCAACCTGGTCATACACTTTCAGGAAGGACATCGGTCCGCTCGGACGTCCACCTCCGCTGAGTTTCTCACGGCTCGAACGGATGGGAGACAGATCGGATCCGGTACCGGAACCGTATTTGAACAGCATGGCTTCACTGTAAGCCAGTCGCATGATATCCTCCATGTTGTCATCCACGGACTGGATGAAGCAGGCGCTGCATTGAGGATATTCATACTGGGTTGGAGCACGTTCGGCATGCTGGGTATCAGGATCGAAATACCAGTTTCCTTTGGCGGAATCACGGCCCACCCCATACTCATGATACAATCCAACGTTGAACCAAACCGGTGAATTGAAGGCGCCATACTGATTCAGGCAAAGCCAGGAAAGTTCATTATAAAAAACCTCGCCATCCGCTTTGCTGAAATATCCGTCCTTGATCCCCCAATCGGTGATCGTTCGACAAACACGATGAATCAATTGCCGAACGGAAAACTCACGTTCGCTGGTTCCCTGTTCCCCATAGAAATATTTGGAAACAACAACGTTGGTGGCAAGCATGGACCAGGACTTGGGAACTTCCACGTTTTCCTGGCGGAAGATGATCTTTCCTTTTCCATCGGTAATCTCGGCCACCCGCTTGTCCCACTCCACCTGATCGTAGGGTGAATCTTGTGCGGTGCTGAAAATACGTTTAATTTTGAGAGCGTCCTTCTTTTTGACGCCTCCACGTTTTGATTTGCGTGCTTTGGTCGCACGCGCTCGTCCCCCTGCGCGGGTGCCGGTTGATTGGGTTACTAAATCATCCTGTGCGTTGATCATTTGCTATGCTTTCTTCTATCAGATTAGTCTAAAATTCATTGATATCTCCAGGTACATAGAGCACCCTGAGATGATCCCTACGGGATTTGTTTGGAACGACAGTTTGCGGACACACCGCGATACGAAATACGACGAAATTGCTTCCCCTTTTGAGCCCCTAGCACACTAGCTGTTGGATACAGATGAAAACAATACCACAACAGATTGTGCTTTCAATACCAAAGGTCAACTTTTTGTAAAAAAATAGAAGAGCACCTGAATGCTCCCCCGAATCCTCACCAAGCCAAGCTTTTCTATTTAGCCAAAACCACTTCATCCGAAGGCGATGTGCCTCGTTTGGATGATTGCCCCGAAACGGCATCCGCCACAGAAGCTGCTCCGTTACTTCCATCACCGGCGGCCTCCAATCGACCCCCGACTTTTTTCAATCCGGACTCATCGTCCTTATTGAACTTCACACTCACAATCCGACTGACACCTCGTTCCTGCATGGTCACCCCATAAAGGATGTCCGCGATCGAGATGGTACGTTTGTTGTGAGTAATGATGATAAATTGTGAATGATCCAGAAACCGCTCCAGAATCTTGATGAAACGATTGATGTTGGATTCATCCAGGGGAGCGTCCAACTCATCGAGCACACAAAACGGACTCGGACGCACCTGGTAAATCGCAAACAACAGCGAAACGGCGGTCATGGTCTGCTCCCCACCGGACAACAAGGAAATACTTTGAAGCTTTTTGCCCGGAGGTCGCGCAACGATGTCGATGCCGCTTTCCAGCACATCCTCATCGTCGTGCAAAATAAGATCGGCCATCCCTCCACCAAAGATCTCAGTAAACGTCGCTTGGAAATTCGCTCGAATCTTGTTGAACGTCTCAACAAACATTTCGCGCGTCTGGGTATTGATCCGGTCCAGAACCGTCATCAATTCTTCCTTGGCCTTCACAAGGTCATCATACTGCTGGGTCAGGAATTGATGGCGTTCCTCGGTTTCCTCATACTCCTCGATGGCAACCAGGTTGACCGGCCCCATGCTGTCGATCTTCTTCTGTAAAGTCTTCACCCGTTCGCCCACGCCATCCCAATCGACCTCGCCTTCGAGAGTGACGGGAATGGGTTCGAACTGATCCTCGGCATCGGTTTCTTCATCGACGTTTGAGAACAATTCCAATTGCCCGCACTCCACTTCGTGCAAAGCCACTTGATACCGCTCCTCAATCCGTCGGCAAAGGTTCTCCAGTTTGGAAAGTTTTTGAGCCAGCTCCACCTCTATGACACTGCGGCGACTCTGGACTTCATTGAGTCGCTGACGGTGCTCTGTCAGGATGGCATCACGCTCGTGGATGGCCCCATCCTGGGATTGCCGATGTTCGACCAATGATTCGGTCTGCTCCCCCACAACAGCGCGTTCCTGACGCAGCGTTTCAATGGCGGCTTCCGAATCGGAAATCTCTACTTCGCACTGCTCGCGCTTTTGCAGCACTGCGCTGGTCTCGGCACGTCGTTGCTCAATCGCTTGATCCAACTCGCGAATGCGTTGTTCCAAAGGTCCTTTCTGCCCCTTCAGGGCCGCCACGGATTGTTCTTCGGAAGCCAAGATCACTTTGGATTCGGTCAATGCGGACTGAGCTTGATCCCTCTCCTGTCGGAGTTGATCCAATTCCAGATTCAACGCTTCCAGTCCCGATTGCACCGACTCTTCATGATCTGTCAGTTCCTGCAAACGTTTCTCAAGAGTCTCTTTATCCTGAGCAATCTGCTTGTCCTGATCAGAGAGGTTCTGGATTTCATAGACGACCGTGTCTATCTTCTGTTCCAAGACCTGAGTGGACGATTTCAAGGCACGGTATTCGCCTTCACTGGTCGCAATGGAAACCTCACGCGCCTTGAGTTCGGATTGGGCCTCTTGCAATCCTGCCTGCAAGGAGGTGATTTCAGCCGAAATCCTGCCCTTGTGCTGACTGGCGGCGGTGACCTCGATCTGAATCGCCTCCACTTGTTCTTCAAGTTGGGCAATTTTGTTTTTTCGAGCCAGAATAGACGTGGTCAGGTTCTTCCCGGAAGCAACGTCCCCCCCTCCGGTAAACACGCCGCAAGGACTCAACATTTCACCCTTCCTGGTCACAAATCGAACATTCCGCCCCGCCTCTTTCCAAGCCGAAACGGCGGAGGCCATGTCTTCCACGATGTAAACAGCCCCCAATAGACAATCCAGCAAAGGCTGAACAATCGGATCACTTTCCAGCACGGATAGAGCCGGTGTTCCACTTGGGCTGAAGGCCGGATCAAAAACCGTTGGCCGCTGGAGAAAATGTCCATTCGCAACCATTTTCATCATGTCCACCGAAGCGATGCTCGCGCTACCGGAGTTTTTCTCCTGGAGATGGTTTAGAATTTCCCGGGCTGATTCAGGAGTTTCAGTGATGGCAACTTGAAGAAACTCACCCAAAGCCGCCTCGATAGCAGGAATATAAGCCTCTTCAACTTGGATGTGATCCGCAAGCGACCCGAGCAGAGCATCCGCTTCTTTCAGTGCGGCCACCGCCCCTTCGCTGAATCCCTCGTGCGAAGACTCCAGATCCTTCAAGACATGCAACTGACTTCGCTTCTCAGCCTGGGAATGCAACACGGTATCCAGTCGCTCGCCGGCTCCGCGAATCTCTTCCTGCAGTATTTTCAGGCGATCCTGACGTTCCTCGACGGAAGCACGCTGATCATGAGCAGCTTTCTTATCAGCCTCCACGGTGTCCGAAAACTCGGCCAGTTTTTCCTTCTGCAGGGAGCGTTCCTCCTCGAGTTGGATTTTTTCAGCTGAAAGCTTTTCGAGGCGGGTTGCATGGCTTTGAAGTTGAAAGTCCAGTGCGCTGATCTCGTTGCGCACCTTGCCAACCGATTGCGTGGCTGCCAAAGAGTCGCTTTGAGCCTGCCGGAATGCTTCACGCTTTGAACCGATCGTGGCCTCCACTCGCCGCACTTCTTCCTGGTGACCTTCCACCAGTTCACGCTTCTGTTGAAGATGATCTTCAGCACCTGCAAATGACTGATGCAGGGATTCCAGATCGATTTCCGCCTGCTTCTTGCGTTCTTCGGACTGATTGATTTCGCTGAGCGCACGCTCGTTCTGGTGTTCCAACTCGACCAATCGCTCGCGATTGAACTGAATCCGCCCTTCGTTGCGATCCGCCTGGTTTTTCAGCTCCATTTCGCGCTGACGAGACTGGCTGATTTCACCATCCAATTGAGCCAACCGGGCACGCAACTGCCTGATTTCCTCCTCATTAACTTCAACGGTCGAGGAGGACTCGTCCTGCTGCTGCTTCAGACCTTCGAAGGCGGACTGACGATCCTGAATCTCACCCTGCAGCACATCATACTCATAACGCGCCAACTGGGTTTCCAAATGCTTGAGTTCGGTATGAACCTTCTTGTATCGCCTCGCTTTACCCGCCTGACGCTGCAGCGAACTGATCTGCCGTTTGACCTCGCCGACCAAATCCGCCACTCGCAACAAATTCTGATCCGTGTGATCCAGTTTACGCAGCGCTTCCTTCTTCTGAGCCTTGAACTTGGTGATCCCCGCAGCTTCTTCAAAAACGATGCGTCGATCCTCGGGCTTACTGCTCAGAAGCTGGGTAATATTTCCCTGCGCCATGATGCTGTAACTGGCACGCCCCACGCCGGTCCCCATGAACAACTGCTGGATGTCGCGCAGGCGGCATTGAGTCTTGTTGATGTAATACTCACTCCCACCATCACGGATCACTCGACGCGTCACTGTGATTTCATTGAAAGAAAGATCCACACCCGCCGCCTGGAGATGTTCTTCATCCACATCGGTCAAGGTCAACGACACCTCGGCCATGCCGTAAGGTTTGCGTTTGTCGGTACCGTTGAAAATGACATCCGCCATCTCACCGCCGCGCAAGGCCTTGGCAGACTGCTCTCCCAGTACCCAACGGATCGCATCCGCCACATTGGACTTGCCGCAGCCATTCGGTCCAACAATGGCGGTAATGCCGGGTTCAAAGTTCAGGGACGTCTTGTCCGCAAACGATTTGAACCCCAATACCGTCAGGTTCTTGAGATGCATGGCGGCTATCATGCAAATTACATCAAGCGATGTAAAGCCCAAAACCACCAGATATTGTGGCATTTTTCCACATATACCCCACGGGCAGTATCCGCACCTATTTAAAAGTAACGATAAAGTCTCATTCTGACCGCTTTTTAAAAACAATAATTAATCAATAAAGGAACTTTTGATTAGGGTGCCTAATACAAAAAAGACGCCCCCCTCCAAGATGAGCGATTGAACAAATTGATCGCTATGCCCTGCAGAATTTCATTACAGCAATGGATGATGGGCATTGAACCATTTTAAACTTTTCGGGAAGTAGGATGATTTCTCTACCAATTTACGCGACATGACCACGAAACGGGCCCGTGTGTCAGCCTTCAAAAGGGATTGCCGTCGGCTGATGTTGTGGGATGATGCCAATCAAACCATGAGACACGCTTTGGCAGTTATTCTAATCCTTGATCTTGGCCTTGGCCTGCAAGCATCCGAGCACAAGGAAAAACACGGCATCCAATGGGCCCCTTTTGTCGAATGGACCATCGAAAACCCATCATTCGAGGACAACCCGTTCGACCTCGAGGCAATGGTCCGGTTTGAGCATGAAGACACCAAAACCACAATAATCACCCCTATGTTCTATGCGGGTGAAAATCGTTGGCGATTCCGATTCTGCGGAACCATCCCCGGACCTTGGGATTGGACTTCCATCAGTCAGGATGACGATCTGAATGGGCACCAGGGAAGTGTCCTGATCGAACCGAATGATCACGGCCATGGTTTCGTCGTCCCGCAGGGAAACAAATGGGCCAGACAGAAGGGGCGCAATGGAAAGCCGG
>Ga0255761_10002171_pt1 | contig 18223 bp, 21 predicted proteins | sample 071ome_29_FD_179961 | JGI IMG/M metagenome (GOLD analysis project Ga0255761, IMG submission 179961) | Coastal salt marsh microbial communities from the Groves Creek Marsh, Skidaway Island, Georgia - 071407BT metaG (version 2) | ecosystem: Environmental > Aquatic > Marine > Intertidal zone >... | reverse complement strand
CGAGAGAAGCTGCTTCCCAGATGGGATAGAAGTGGAGACCAATAGCGTTAGAAGAAGGAACAACAGCACCAGAGATGATGTTGTTGCCATACATGAGCGAACCAGCGACGGGTTCACGGATGCCGTCGATGTCCACAGGAGGAGCAGCGACGAAAGCGACGATGAAACAAATCGCTGCAGCAAGCAGCGTAGGGATCATCAGGACACCGAACCAACCGACATAGAGACGATTGTTAGTAGAGGTGACCCAGTTGCAGAATTGCTCCCAAGAATTAGCGGAGCGTTGTTGTGAAAGAGTAGCAGTCATTGTTTTGAACAGTTAGTAGGTCCATCAGGGAAATGGTGGAGATACTATTTCCTCGCCACCCTCAGGCGAGGATATGAGAGACGGATTGTTAGACCTGCCTAGTCTCGGTCAAGCGGCAGGTGTTTGTAACAGATCCGTAAAGGTCCGTTACATTTGTTTACCTATTTAGTATAACAGGTGGTCGGGTATCCGTCAAGCCCCTAAATCCTTAAGAATTTCTTTAGGGTTCAGAAGGAGGCATCCGCGACTTCGTAAGAAGTATAGCATGGTTGGACCTCCCAGTGCAACCAATCCACCTTCCTTTCTGCGATCATTTGTTCCAGTTCATCAACTGTCAGACAGACCTTGACAGGTTTGCTGGTTTCCTTCTCGTAGATGTGGAACATTTGAGTGTCAGTCATAAAAGTTCTTTGTAAACAATAAAAAAGGGACCTTTCTGTTAGTTGGCAGAGGTCCCTTGGCTTGCGCCGACGATATTCAGTTGTATTTAGTCTCTTCTCCAGATTGCGTCAGCATAGCTGCACCAAAGAAAGTGCCTAAAAGAATTGCTGCTGTTGCTAGAAGTGCCATTGTAATGGTAGCGATTATAAATCTATTTACACTTTACAATAAGTGTAAATACTCATTTGTGTTAGTGATCCCTCACCAAACTCCAGGGATGATCTGACCAGTGGTGAAGTAAGTGCCAACAGCAATGACGAAACCGAGCATTGCCAGACGTGCGTTGAGGATCTCTGCCTCAGGGGTCCAACCGAATTTCATTGTTCTTTCTCCTGTGTAGTGTTGTAGATTACAACTCTGCCATTTTCATGAGTGAACACCAGTTCGTCATCATGTGCCCAGCAGAGTTCTTCGTATAGGGCATTTAGTTTTCTCATGTCCTCCCAGAGGGCATTTTCATTCGACATGGTGTGCTTTGAGATCGGGGTTGTATTTAGATGGTTCGAAGGGATCGCGTGAACGATTCTTGATAACGATGAAGGCATCCTTGTTATACTTGCGAACACCATAAGGTGTTGCCCACTTCTCATTATAATTTTCACCTTGGTGGATGCCAGAAACAGCAGTGCCACCAATCTCAACTACCAGATCATCACTACGGATGTCCCAACCGAGTGCTGCCGTTGCCTCGATCAGGGATTCTTGTGTCCATCGCATCAATACAGTTCCTCTTCCTTGTCAGTCTCAATCACACAATCGCTCGTGGGATATGAAACACAAGTCAGAATGAAACCTGCATCGATCTGGTCGTCATCAAGGAAAGATTGATCGCTTTGATCTACCGTACCCGAGATGAGTTTGCCTGCACAACTCGAACAGGCACCAGCTCGGCACGAGTAGTTGAGGTCGATGCCTGCTTCTTCAGCAGCATCCAGAATGTACTGATCGTCAGCACACTCAAAAGTAGTTTCAGTTCCATCGGGTGCTTTGGTGGTGATGTTAAACATTAATAAGTTTCGCAGATTTTTTCAACAGACGCTGCAAGGAGTACGAACCAAGCAACGGATATGATTGTAAAGGAAAGTGGAATCATTGTCAAGTGTCAGAAGATACCGAAAAAGAATTTGCCGTTGATGGCATAGGCAACAAAGCCCATGACGATACCCATCATCGCCCAGCGTCCATTATACATCTCCTTCTGTTGCCAGGGAGAGAAGAGACCCTTCTTATTGTAGTCTTCAACCACCATCTGTGGTTCCACTGCCCACATATTCTGTTGTCCTTGCTCGTTTGTAGTGACGGTCATGTGTTTTGTAACGAAGTGTGACAATAGTATATAGCAAATGTAAAGATCTGTCAAGCGCCTCTGTCAGCATAAATAAATATGGATCCAAAATATGAGTGATATGAAAAAGCTATTACCACTCGCTATGCTTCTGATGACCGCAAGTGCAGCAAATGCTGGCGGACTTGTTACTAAACATGCTTCTTCAGTCCAACTGACCGTTGATGCTGCTCGCTCTACTGCGGTAAGAATTGGTGGTAGTTATTCTGCCTCTGGTTCTAACATCACAGCAGGCACGATGGGTGGTGCTACCTCTGGTGCTGGCACATACACTGTCACTACATCTGGTCAAGATTGGTCGTTGAGTGAAACATACAACGCAGCAGATAGTGTTCCTGCCTCTGCTGTTAGCACAGGTGATGTTCCTAACTTCGGTAACGTTACCTCTTATGCTGCTGGTTCTGCTGGCACACTCGCAGGTACGATTGACAGAACTCATGCTATCACGCTGACTGCTGGTGGTGCTGGTTCATCTGCAACAGGACAGTTCGTTACCGAGATCACTGTTATTGACTGAGACTATATACCATGAAGAGATTATTTCTCGTGGCATTACTACTGGGATCTCCTGCTATGGCGGTTCCAGTAGTCCCTAACTTCACTCAGGGGTCGATGACAAGCCACACAGAGACGACACAAAAAATTACAGAGACCATCAACTCGATGGACTATAACACAGGGTATCAATACTCTGTAACAGGGAGTGGAATTACAGCATCAGGTTCACTACAACCAGGCACTGGTGCTAACAATGTAACTATAGACGGCGTGACATCATCATGGACAGGAATAACAAGCAGACCAAACTTCACACAGACGACACCAGGAGCAGCGTTTCAGTTCACAGAAACGTATCAAGGTCCTGGTTTAAGTCAACAAACAATTATCCAGAGAGTAACCGAGGTTACAAGCGTCACGGACACTACAAGTATCTTCTCGCAGTAGGTCTCAGTGTTTTATTCCCGTCTCAAGCATTGGCTAATGTTGGCGGTGTTAGCGCCACAGCTGCTCCTGTTGCTAACTCTAGTGGTTCTGTTACAAATCAAGCGATACAGGTATTACAAGGCCCATATATCACCAACACATACGGAGGAGGAATTCAGTGTCAAGGTCCCACTAGAAATTTCACCCCTTACGTAACAGGTAGTGGTTCTTGGACTAAACCTTACGAAGCATACTATGATTCTCCTGTTTATGACATGAGAGACTTAGATGAAGATGGGGCACCTGATAATCCTGGGGACATTTTATACAATGTTCCGACAAGAACAGGACAAAAAGATAACTACAATCTTGGCATTGGTTTCTCTATGACATGGAGCACACCAACTGACAAAGAGATGCAGGCATTGTGTAAGAAGGCAGCACGAACTCAGATTGAATTGAATGCTCAACTCACTGCTAATAAGAGATTAGATTTTGAGATCGCAAGACTCAAGAATTGTGGGGATTTGATGTTGCGTGGAATCCAATTCCATCCCAAGAGTCCTTACTATAAAGTGTGTGCTGATGTCGTAGTGAATAATCCACCAGGACACAAGCACCCACACGTACATGCTATCCCTTCTTCTTCCTCCTCGGGAACACAGAACGAAGCTCCTTCACAGCGTGGTTCATCTGACGCTGCTCTGCTTGGCGCTCCCCTTTCGACAAAACTGGGACAGTCTTCCCCCTTATCGAAGCAATCTTCTTCATCACTTTCTTCACAGCAGGTTTCACCGCTTTTAACAGAAGATCAGCAAGAGGTTTTGCGAGCAGTGCAGAAGTCGTCGCAATAACAGCAACGCCACCAACCTGAACAACCTGACCACCACTAGGCAGTCCTGCTACTATCTGTTGAGGTAGTGGGACTGCTTCTGTTATCTGGACACACTCGTTGCCCATCAGTTTATATTCAGTAACCTTCTTTCTAAATCCTTCTACTAATGTACCAACAGGTTCCTTTGCTTGCTGTGCTGGTGTAGGACAATCTACTTTGGCAGCAGAGACAGGAGTCCTTGGAACCTCTGGTGTCTTAGGAACCTCTGGTGCTGGTGGTTGTCTAGTGTCTACCTTTGGTGTGTAAGTAGGAACTATCTGTTCAGGTTCAAAATTAATAGGATTATAACTGGGAATGCCAGAGTCACAATACGTAACCAGTCCTGCTTTGTCATCTTGACCTACGGTTTTAGATTTGCTGTTGCTTTCGTGTGCTTCTACACAACCAGGAATGTCAACAACAGGGACACCAATATTTACCACTACAGGTGGTGCCAATGGTATTGGTGGTGAAGAATAGTTACGAGGATCCACGATAGTGATGTCGGGTATATTGACACCACTAACATTTATTTCTTTGATTTCCATTAGCAATCATTAAATACTTGTCCTACTTCAGATCCAATTTCAGATCCTGCTTTCTGTCCTAAAAGTAATGCCCAACCACCTGCTAACCATCCGATGTAAGGAATGTTGACAACAGCAGGAACAATAGCACCAGCAGCAATAGCACTACCTGCCATCGCACCTTGTGTGCGTGCTCCAGCGTCCGCCACTATGCACTCGATGTCTTTTACAGACTTTCCCTCAGCATCTACTGAAGCGCCTCCTAGGTTGCGTGTGCCTTCTCTGGTGTATTGATCACGACGATACTCATTACGATTTGTATTACTACCACCAAATAAACCTCGCTTCTCTTGATCCAAGCGTAGAGATCTTTCTGATTCTAATACTTTAGGATCGTCAGCACGATACTCAATCTCATATCCATCCTTACCAGCTTTGATTCTGTAGGATGAATATGGACCGTGAGGAATATTAATTGTAGGAACTTGTTGTACTTGCTCTTGTGGTCTAAGCACATAACCTAGAAGTCCGATGTGAGATACACCAACCAGGGCACCTAATGCCAATGCCGCTACTTTTATTGGCGATCTTTTCTTTGTTGGCATTTCCACTGGTGGTTCCTCGGTAGGTGTTACATCAGACTTCCAGAATTTCATGGCATTGGTAGAGCAGGACCAGTTGTAGTTGGCATAGCAGGACCAGTAACTTTAGGTAGTTCTGGCATAGCATCATCCAACATACCAGGGAGTGCCTCAGTGATTGCCTCAGTAGCAGCCTTCGTGACATTCTCTCTAGCAGTTTCGATAAGTGTATCTTTGTTTAGTAAAAGATAAGCACTACCACCGATCAAACCCAAAGAGGTAAGACCAGACAGTAGTGCTACAACATTAATCAGTTTTTGCATCTTTTCTTGGCTCCACAGCAGAAACAACTTCAGGTTCTTTTTTCGCTACTGCTTTACCATTTCCATTGCCACCACCTGCTTTAGCAGGAGACAGTCCGAAGGCAGCTAGCGATCCAGAGAAGACCGAAGCGATGAACGTAGGGTCAAAGTCTAAGATCTTTTGACCGTTTGGTAGTCTTACGTAGCTAAACGTTAGGAGAGATGCGGACCAAATAAGTACAACAACTTTCACTAAATTACCAAGAACTTCACTCTTATCTTCATCATGGTCCTTATGCTCTTCTACTTTAGCTTTGGGTTTTCCAAGCATGAGTATAGAGTAAGGCAAAATTATTTAGGATAAATAATTGAAATTATGTTTTGAATTATGTCTGTCTCTATTGTTACTCTAATAAATGGTGATCATATTATCTGCGATCTCCAAGAAATGTTTGATGATGAAGAAAAAACCAGAGGAATTGGGTTTGCTTTCAAACTTCCATACGTTATGACAACAGAAGATGTTGATGGTCAAGACGTTGCAGTAAGATTTGATGTATGGAATCCATATAGTGTTGATAAACTATATCAAGTTCCATACGAAAGGGTTGTGTGCGTCTCCGCTCCACAACCCGATCTAGAAAACTTATACCGAGAGAAGACTGGTCTAGTCAGGTCCCCAGACGACAGCGGCGATCTGTTGCACCCTGAGGTCTTGAGAGGATAAGTCATCACCCTTCTGTAATACATGGCGATGGAGATTAGATGAAATCTCCACGCCATTTTTTAATACCTGATATCTTTCTCTAACTTGAATCATATCATTAGATGTGATTTCAATTTTATCAACAAATGTTTTTTCTTCAAAAACGTCTTTCTTTTTTCTAGCCATAATTATGATCCTTTATAAATGATAGTTCCAGCAAGTCTTTGCTGTGATATTGAAGAGTTTGGAAGATCAAGTCCACCAGGAAGTGTCATCTCAACATAAGATGCACCAGGAACTGCTCTAACAAAAATGCTATCAGCACCAGTGTACTCTTGGAAGGTTATAAAAGCTCCCCATGCTTGATCAGTACCAGTAGATGCTAGCACACCAAAAGGTAATCCACCAATCAGAACTTGCTCACCAGCATTAGGAGTTCCTGCTGTGCCTTCGTAAGTAATATCAAAGGTACAAGATACCATATCACCAACTCTAGTATACGTTCCTTTAGGGAACACTAATGTATACTCTGCGAGTGTAGCGGGATTAGTAGCATCAGGAGAATCAATTGAAATAATATCTCCATCTGCATATCCAGTTCCAGCACTCAGAACACGAACATTTACTGGATTACCTCCACCATCAAGACTATCATAAGTAATTGTCAAATCATTATTACCACTTCCAGTCACAACAGTTGTTGTACCATTGACAGTAGAAGGAGCCGTATATCCTGCTCCATTAGTTTGTACGGTAAGAGCAACATACTTATAACCATATGAATCTACTGGAGTCCAAGTTCCCTCCTCATACTCATCAAGAATTTCATTTACAACTTGAACTCCAACACCAGTTGCATCATTACTAGCAGAGAAATCAATGCCTTTACCAGCAGCAACAACTACGTTGCCATCAATAATTTCTAGGTCTCCATCTTGAGCAAACTTAGTATGCTCAGACATTGTTCCTGCAGTGTCCTTACAGTAGATTTGGATCTTACCAGCACCACCTGCACCATCTCTAGAACCTTGGATGTAAGCATTCTCTTCATTAGTATCCCAGAAAGCAATCTTACCTAAGTTGATACCATCAGTGATGCCTGATGTTCTTTGAACTCTAACTTCTAGGTTATCACCTTGAGCAAGATGAACATAGGACAGTGGATTGTTTGTACCATATCCAAGTGCTGTATTAGTAAGGCGAATCCTTTCTCCATCAGCAGTATCCAAACCACCACTAGTATGAATAGTGAGTGTATTATTAGCAGGAACTTTTAGTCTAGGACCACCATCATTCATTTGGAATTCTGGATCTGCTCCAGACATTCTAATATCACCAGCTACATCTAGAGTTGCTCCTGGTGTTGCTTGGTTAATACCAACACGAGTATTTGCAGTATCTGTTGCTATTAGAGACGTGGCAACAGTAAGATCACCACTAATTGTTGCTGCTGCTGTGTTGTTTACAGCAAGAGCAGTAAGTGTACCAACAGAAGTTAGTGAAGATGAAGTAACACCAGCTCCAAGTGATGCCGTACCAGTAGAAGGACCAACTTGAGTAGCACTCAGTACAACAGCATCGTTGATTCTATATGACTTTCCAGTGAAGAGGTTGAAGTTTTCACTAGAGGACCATGATGTGACTGAGTTTACATACTTGATACTCTTATCAGTCGTTCCCTTCAATATAATTCCACCATCATCAGCTAGTGCATCAGTTGGTGTATCTGCTTTTCCTAGTTCAATATTTTTATCTTCTACCTCAATCGTTCCTACATTGACAGTAAATGTATCTCCAGATACCAAGAGATCACCAGTAACTGTGAGATCATTATTAACAGTAACAGTGCTAGTATCATTACCAAGAGACAAATTATAACTAGAGTCTCCAGTAATCCATGCGGTAGGACCAGAACCAATGATTAGTTGACGATCTCCTGCTGCTCCATAAGTAGCACTATCAGAAACAGTTGCTTCATCAGCAGGTCCAATGACAACGTTTCCAGTACCAGTAATATTATATCCAGCACGATAACCTATGGTTACGTTAGCATCACCCGCGCTATTTGTATATTGTGATTCAAATCCAAGAGAGGTATTGTTAGCACCAGAAAGAACAGCTCTAGCAGCACTAGAACCAACTGCTGTATTTCCAGCACCAGTGCTAGCAGTCAGTAGTGCATCATTTCCAACAGCAGTGTTGTCATCCGCATCACTATTCAATGCTGCTTGAGATCCTACTGCGGTTGATCTAGCACCAGTTGAATTATTATTCAAGACAGCATATCCAACACCAGTGTTGGTAGATACTGCTCCACCACCTCTACCCAATGTCATTGGGTTCGATGTATTTCCTCTGATAGTAATATCATTATTTTGGAAATCAGTTTGTCCCTTGACAGTAAATGTATCGGTAGAACTAGCGTTTGATGTGAAGTCTCCAGTAACTTCAAGATCATTATTGATTGTAGTAGTACCGCTAGTAGCACCGATATTGATATCAGTTCCACTACCAAATGCATTTACTGTAGTAACAGTAGTGTTCAGAAGATCGAAAGATGTACTGGATGATGTAATACTCGTAGAGATAGCAGGAGATGTATTAAATACTGCAACTCCTGTTCCAGTTTCATCGGAAATAATTGCTCTAAGTTCTGCAGAAGTTCCTTCCGATAAATTAGTAAAGTTTAGATTGCCATCATAAAGAACAGAACCACCCGATCCAAAGTTTACAGATGAAGAATCTGTTCCAGAAAAAGATAACGTATTAGATATTGTAACTACTTTTGCATCACCAATGGAAAGAGTTCCACTGTTTATTGTGCTGATTGTAAGACCGTTGATGCTTGTAGCACTAGCAACTCCAAGGTCTGGTGTTATTAGTATAGGAGTATCTAAAGTTTTGTTAGTTAGAGTTTGTGTTCCTGTAACGTACACATCACCAGGATTATCCCATAGAACCGTGCTTCCATCTGTTCTCAAATACTGTCCACTAGTACCGTTAGATCCACCAATAGCGATACCACTACCAGTGAGGTCTAAACTATCACCGCTTATCAGTTCTTCAATTTTCTTTGAAACTGCATTAACAATAAGAGGAAAACGATCAGCCATCTAACTTAACCAAGTGGATACTAGTGCTCTTGTTTATTTATGCCTCATACCTCCCTTTGAGAGCATTATAGTTTTGTGCGACTTCTGCTGCTGTGAGTGCTTTATTGTAAACAAGAACCTGAGAAATTTTGCCTTCAAAAGCTCCAGAATTAACGTTGTTGTTTCCAATAGTCAACCCAGAAGATGTGCTTGGCAGGGTAGAGATTTCACTAGAAGTTTCAATACTAACTCCGTTTTTATAGATTGTTAGGTTGCTTCCTGAATGAACTACCACGAAATTTGCCCATTCGTCTAAAGTCACGCAATTTGCTACTGTGATTACATTGCCCACGTTTGGCCAATATCTAATTCCAGAGGTTACAGTTGAATTGTTTAAAAAGAATCTGTACGAATCGTTGCTGTCAATTATCCTGCCGTAATTGTTTTCGCCAAAGCCTGATGGGTTGATCCATGCGCTTATTGTCACAGTTGGGGTTACATCTATTGAAGAGCTGTCTGAAATGCTAACAAGATCATCACTTCCGTCAAAAACTATAGTACCACCATTATCAGAACTATAAGTAGGTCCGTTAGTGAGAGTTCCATTATTACCACTACCACTCAAATCAGTCCAAGTGGTTCCAGAACCAGGATAAGAACTAGTATTCCCAGCATCAAGATATAATACAAGTCCATCAGTCACTATGTCTAGTCCTGGTGCGACTGTATTGTAGATGGCAGTTCTTGGAAACGTCTGCCCAGTAACTCTCTTACCTTTTCTCTCTTGAAGATATCCAACAGATGGTCTTGGATTTTCTACATGTAGATATCTATTTGGACTACCTTGTCTAGATGAGTTGTCATCATATCCACCACCAGCAAGATCAAATGTCATGTCTCCAATTATTGAATGATTTTGCAGATATCCAATAAAATCATCTTGTGTATATCTTTCTTTGCCTGATGCTAGACATGCAGCAATACCACACACCTGTGGAGATGCCATACTAGTACCACTTTCGGGATAAAAATAGTTTGCAGATCCTTGAGTATACTTACTATCAACTAAACCGCCACTATTTCCATAAGCAGAAAGAATATTTTGTCCAGGAGCAAACACATCAATAGCAGGACCATAATTTGTAAAGACTGCTCTCCTAAAGTTTGCTTGATTGCTTATAGCACCAACATTGATAGATCCACTGTCAGGAGAGTTAGGCCATCCACCTCTCATATAATAATAAGTGCCAACTCCAGTAATCTGAATCGCATTGTTCCAATTTGGTCCATTAACTGTCTCAAAAAGCAAGTTATCATTACCAGCAGCACCAATAATTACAACGCCATCATTGATTGCATCAATAACATCAGCACTTACTGCAGCACTCCATGCAGGAATGACATCAACACCAAATCTTACACCAAAATCTGTTTCAACTCCTGCCTCTGTCCATCCAGATGGTCCAGGATTTCCAGCATTGTATACAACTCCTTGGTATTGGACTGCAGCAAGATCTCCAAAAGTCAATAATCCACTGCCAGTTGTCATGGGGACAATGCCACCATAACTATGGTTTGTTATAGTTGGATTTCGATATCCAGCAGCATTAAGTGGTTTATTCAGATGAAATGCTCTCAAATAATCAAAGATTAGCAACGCTGGAAACTGTTGTCCTGATAACCAAGGATCAGTGATTGCCATGTTGTAGATGTTCGCTTCCCGTGCCCACCCATAGTGCTGACCAGCAACAGTTCCACAAACATGATTACCATGGAACTGTGGTGTTGCATCATTAGTTCCATATGTAATTGTTCCTGTTGGAAGAGTTTGACCATCATCATCAATAGATCCAACAGCACTATTCAACTCATTGAACCATTGATACTGTACAAATCTCGTTTGATTAGAGGTAGGACTATACCACTCTTCACTATCATACGATACAGGATCATCGCAGATAACTACATCAACATACCTACCATTGCTGAATACTTCTACAGACTCGTTTACTTGTTCGTATGTTCCACCTTGATTGATTGCTCCAAATTGCGCTTTGCCTCTTTGTACTTGATCACCAGCACAATGAAGATGTCCCCATTGAAAATCATTCGGACTAACAGTTGCTGGAGCTACAGTATCAGCTTTCCAGAAGTTACCAGTTACAGCATACGGTTCATTGTTAATTGTCTGTCTTCTAACATAAAAACTATCTACTGCTTTGACATCCCACACTCTAGAATCCTGGCGCAGTTGTTCTGCCTGTTCCTCTGTCATCATGTAGTGAGTGTTCCTACTAAGAGGACGCTTCATTACCAAAGGAAAATTGGTAAGTTGCATCTCATTGTAAAACTGCTCCAGGTCTTCTTTCCTGTGGAGCGTTACAACGTATTCCTTATCCATATCAAGCCTCTAGTTGAACGTAGTGTAATGTTACTGTAATACTAGCAGTAGAACCACTCTTGTTTACAACCTTCGCATAAGTTTCAGTACCAGCAGAGTCGCTGAAACATATAGTTCCAGGAGTAATCAACTGAGTAGCAGCACCTGCAGTGATGACTTCTGCAAGAACACCAGATCCAGGAGTAGGATCAGTAGTTTCAGATCTACCAGAATCATTTGTTCTAGCAGTTGTGCTGCTGTATAAAGTTACCCAAGCAGCATGTGATGTTTGAATCTTCAAAAGAGCATATGTCTTTGGAGTAGTGATTGTTATATTGGCAGAACCATTACTAGTGACATTTGATGCTGTTGTAAATGCAGTTGTTCTTGACTGCAGTCCGCTAGCTGCAGCACCCCATGTTACATTACCAGCACCATCACTGGTAAGAACCTGACCGCTGGTTCCATTGCTAGTTGGATAAGCAAGTCCGCCAGCAGTTAGTTGACCAGGAATTTCTACATTTCTTGTATTTCCAGAACTAGTTCCTTTGATCCATGGATAACTAGAGTGTCCTATCCACAAAGAATCACTTGTGCTGGTAGTAAAACCTGCTGTTCCACCATTCATATAGTTGCCACCATTAATAATGACATTGTTAGAACCAGTAGTGATGCTTTCACCTGCCACGGGTCCAATCATAATATTATAAGATCCAGATGTCAAATCCGCTGCAGCATACTCTCCAATGAGAAGATTAGCGTCTCCACTGGATATTTTAAGACCAGCTTGCTGTCCAATACATGTATTATATCTTCCACCGTCCAGACCACCACTAAGAGTAGACATTGCCTGATATCCAATAGCAATATTTCCAAAACAAAAAGCATCGGTTGCGTTACAGGATAGTGCTTGCTGTCCGATAGCAATATTTCCATTACCATTCCTAATACCGTTTCCAGCATTTCTACCAATAGAAATATTCTCAACGTTCTGCCATTCCCCCCAATAAAGATCTCCAGCCTGTGGTCCAATTGCAATATTCAAGTCACCAATATCTAATTTCCCAGCATTTCTACCAATAAAAACATTTTCACTTTGGGTTGTAATTGCAGAACCAGCATTGTTACCAATTATAACGTTGTCAGTTGCTCCACTGACGATAGCATCACCCGCAGTAGCATCACCAATTACAACGTTAGTACTAAAATCTGTTGATTGATAATATGAACTTAAGTCTGGAGGAGTAAACTCAAAAATACCAGTATTACTGTTATACGATAATGCTGCAGTTCCAGTATCAGTTGTAGTAACACTGAATACCGTTAGATCTGTAGCAGATCCACCTGCTCCTGCTGCTACCCAACTTTCACCATTCCAAGCATAGGTAATTCCTGCTGCTGAATATGTAAATGTTCCGTCAGTTGCCTGCCCTGTTGTATCAGGAAAATTTAATGCCATTTCTTATAGTGCTCCTTCCGTGTTATTTATTTTCAAAGACCCATGATGGCATTCTTGAAGTCCTCAAAGGACGTTGCCGTTGCCATCATATCTTTTAGATCTTGTAGCATGATTACATCATCTCCACCCCAAGTTAGATTACCATCATAGAACGAAAGATTCTTTTCACTTGGTGTGTGGATAGAACCACTGTCTAGATATAGATCACGAATCTTATACTCAGCAGATCCAATGTCATAAGCAGCGTTAGTATCAGGAATGATAGATGCTTTCATAGCAACAGTACCAGATCCACCGATGCTACTAGCATCTGCTAGTGGTGGTGATGCATCTACCCACTGCTGACTATCAACATCATGGTATCTAATTTTCAAACGACCAGTATCACTTTCCCACCAGAGATCGCCAGCATTAGCAGAACCAGGAGCGGTGTCAGAAATGGTTACATTGGCACCACCGCCACCAGTAGGAGCAGCCCATGTTACATTACCAGCCCCATCACTAGTAAGAACATCACCACTAGTTCCATTGCTAGTTGGATAGGTTAGACCACCAGCAACTAAAGAACCAGCAGTAAGTTGTTGTGGAATATCTACATTGAAAGAACTGTCTCCTGTCAACCAATATCTATCAGTACCATCAGTATCAACACCAATTGCCAACTGTCCAATCGCTGTTGGATTTAGTGATTCTACATTGCCAAGTACAATCTGATGGGTTGCTTCACTTCCAAGTAATGAAGCTGCTTGATATCCGATAGCGATATTATAAGAAGCAGATCTAGGATTTGTAGTTACATTAGTAAAACTAAATCCATCTTTTGATGATGTTTGTTGCATTGCTCTATATCCTAAAGCAATGTTTCCAATTCCAGACTTGTTATATCTCAAGGAATCTTGTCCACTAGAAATATTATGATTTCCAGTAATATTACCTGCTCCAGAAAAATATCCAAGGTTTATATTATAAGATCCGTTTCCTCTATCTAAAGCTACATTTCCATATTGATTTTCAGATGATCCAGAAAATGGGCCAAGAGCAATGTTGTTACTGCCACTCCCAATAGATCTTGCAGAACTTTGTCCCAAGTAAATATTATTAGAACCAGATTCATTACGAACACCAGATCTTTTTCCAAGGAATATATTATCCGACCCCCTATTATTAAATCCAGATGCATCACCTACAATAATAGAATTAGAAAAATTTCCAGTTGCTCCAAATGCCGCATCTGGTCCAATAATAACGTTACTATACCCCCAATAAGCATAGTCATAACTGTCTCCTTCAGAATCTATTAGCCACTCACTTCCCTTTCCAGTGTTGTTTGCTACTATAGAGAAACTATCAACAGATGTATCTCCAAAATACAAACCACCCATCCATATTCTATTGAATATAGCCTCATCAACTTTCAAAACCTTACCTTCTATAATATTAGAAGAAACTAAATCTTGTTTCCACGAACTAGAGAATTTATCGAATGATATTCCTTTTGATTCTGTTGACGAATATGATATTGTGTTTAGGGTAAACGTATGGTCAACAATAGTAAATCCAGCAATTGTTGTTACAGTATCTGTATCGTCTGTATAATTATCATCTTCTTCATAATAATCAACTAATGGATCAAAATCAGAAACAATTATTGGACTTTCACGACGTATCAAAGATCTATAAGTATGGTCGGTAGTAGAATCTAGAGAAGATTTTGTTTTCAATAGACCACAATTATATGCAGCACCAGACCCCAAGTATGCATAATAACTATATGTTATATAAAGATTTCCATTGACAACAGATATATGGTTTTGAAAATCAGAAACAGAAGTCTGAATTTCAGCATCTCCAGTAGATCCATACCATTCAGATCCTTGGATTTTTTTACGCTTTATAAGATTACCATTGGTATCTATTTTATAAATCCACGTTCCAAAATTATAAGTATCACCAGCTAGATATATGTTATCATCAGAATCTATACTAGTATATTCAAAATAGACTCCAGATGAAAGTACTTTTTGCCAAATTATACTACCATCAACTTTACTAATTTTTCTTATTTTACTACCAAACCAGTCACATAATATTAGATCTCCATTTGAATCTAGTTTTACTACATGTGGAGAAAATGATCCAGCAAATTTTTTAGACCACAAAGAAGTATCCAATGGCGTAGTTGTAGTCGTTAATTTTTCAATACAATCACGATATATGTAATAATAATTACCATTACCATCTGGTATTAGTTGTGTATTATATTGAGAGGAACTACCTTCCGTAACATGTGTAAAATCTTTTGACCATAATGAGTTTCCATCTGTGTCAAAAGCATAAGCTTTATGTCCTCTATAGGCAAATACAACATTACCATTACTTGGATCTACATTAATAGTAGCCGCATCTCCTGGATCATTAGCAATAGTTCCATCTCCTATACTTTTTGCCCACACAACATTCCCAGACTCTGTTGATAATTTTACAAGATGAGAAGATCGCTCATAAAGTTCTGCGTCAACAATAACATATACACAAGATCTTGCTTCATCTAAAGCAGGTCCAGTCTTTGGTGAAGATTGAGTAAGTCTGTTCTCTTGATTAGCAAATAATACAGTTGATGCTGTAAATTTTTTAGAAAAAATAAGATCTCCATTGCTATTGAATTTGCTAAATAATCCCTCAACAGGCCAATTATCTGGTGAGCGTGTATCACTAAATACATAGATATTTTCAGAACTATCTGCACAAGATCCACGAGCATAATCATCATATCCGTATCTTCCCCAAGTGTTAGCCCAAGTATCCCAACTTTGAGGAACGGTATCTCCTAGTGTTACTTTGTCATTTGCATCAGGAGCAATGTAACCTTGAGTACTGTGATCGCCCCATCCATATGCTGTGTCCCAATTGCCAGTATCAGTTGCTGTAATATTAGCAGCTTCAGAAGCAGCAAATACAGGATCAGTTTCAGTATAATTTGTTAGGTATACAGAAAGATCTGGTGGAGTATAAGTAAATGTACCATTAAGATTATTATATGAAAGTGCAGCAGTTCCAGCAGCGTTGGTAGTAACAGAAAAATCTGTTAAAGAAACACCACCACCTCCTCCAGCAGCAGCACTTCCAGGAATCCAATTAGCACCATCATATGTCAAAACCTGCCCTATAGTTGGAGCATTAGTATCAAGGTCTACATTCGCAAGGTCACCAAGAGAAGAACCAGAAAGATCTGTTAGATACCCAGCTTGTCCATGATCACCCCATCCATGTGCCGTGTCCCAGTTAGTAATCTTAGCAGCAGTTACAGCAGCAGCATCAGAAGCAGCAAATACAGGATCAGTTTCAGTATAACTTGTTAGGTATCCTGCCTGTGCGTGATCCCCCCAAGAATATGCAGTATCCCAATTAGTAATCTTAGCAGTAGTTACACCTGCAGCATCACCAAGAGATGTTAAGTAAGGAGATAAGTCTGGTGGAGTAAATGTAAACTCACCATCAAAAGAAGTGTATGATAGAGATCCACTACCAGAAGCAGGTGCAGTTGTTACGCTTGGAAGAGGAGGAACTATCGGTTTGTTTAGGATTCTAGCAACACCACTCGTAGCAGTCCAATCCGCACTTACTTGTGCAGCAGGAATAGTTGGTTTATTAATAAGACTGTTATAGTCTCCATCGAAAGGAGTGGTCCACTGAACCGATGTTCCCGTTGATGTTAGAACCTGTCCACTAGAACCAGACGCACCTGCTGCTTGTAGTGGTTTGCCAGCAGGAATATTCAATCCTTCTTTTACTTCAATGGGAGAGTTATCCCCATAATTTGAAATTTGATTTACAAGAATTTTTGACATACTTCCAGTCCTGAAGACAGATCTCTGAGCTAGAAGTATTTATAAAAAGCGGGTGATCGGACTCGAACCGACGACATCTAACTTGGAAGGATAGCGTTCTACCGCTGAACTACACCCGCAGGAAATGGGAGAGGTCAATCTCCCAGGACACATGCACGCCACTCATTTTTTATTCAGTTGAGAAATGAGAAATCAACCACACGGAAGGGGTCATTTGGATCCACCACTTGCTCTTTGACTGGAAGCAAGAAACCAGGCGGGAGTATTCCCATCCGCACCACTTACTTTTAGGAAGTAAGAAACCCGAGGGGTCGTAAAACCCATCCCGACCAGGGCTAGTTTATAGTCATACCGAGACTAACTGAAGGTGATATGATCATCACCTTCTCCACCGCTAATGTGAATATTGCCGTCAGGAAAATTCACAATATTATCCATAGCATCTAAATCACCGCCAAGACGGTCAGTGTTTAGATAATCAGATGACAAAGTGAAACTAAAGTTAGGATCAATGCTGATCTTAGAACTAACCTTTCGGTTTAGGTCAGATACATGTTGATACTCAGTGAAGAGTTCAGAAAGAAACTCTTCATCGCCCTCAGCAAGAGCGTTGATCAGTGCCTGACGTAGTGCTTCTTCAGCAACTTGGACTTGTGATTTTACGCTCATATGTAATTAATGATTATGTTTGATCTAAATGGAGCATCAGTACAAGTTGTACTTCTATGATCTTTTGAAGGATCAAAAAACAATGCTGATCTAGAAATAGATTCAACTTCTATTATAGCATCATTATCAGATTTTAATTGAGTCTGACCATTGTTTGTATTCAAATAGTATATCATACCTTTATGTGGTTGACTACTATCTACATGCCATCCATGATAAATTTTTTCTGCAGTTTGAGGATAAAAATTTAGATCACATCTAAACAAATGTTTTACAGAAAGTTTTTCTAGAAAAACTTTTTTTATAATAGGAAAATATTTACTTGGTTCATTGTTTCTATAGAAAGAATGAAAAAAATAAATTCCATCGTTTGCTTTTGGATTAGAAACTCCAACACTTAATCTATATGGAAATGCATGTCTATCTTTTGAACTAGAAGAAAAGAAAACTCTACAAATTTTATCATGTGTTTTTTGATCAAGAAAATTTTCTTGAATACTATATTCTAATTCCACTTACGATAAGCACCAACTTCAGGGTCAGGATCTAACCACTTGGTATACTCTGGATCCTCAAGGCAGGTATCCAGTTGCATTTGATTGTCAAGGAAATACATGTCTGTATAACGCTTGGTCCACTCATTGAACTTTTGAATACGGTAATCGGGTTTACCGTTGATCTCTAGCAAACCGCACTGGACATAGCGGTAAGGGGCACGTTCAAGGATAACAGTGGGTTTGGTCATGAAGCATCATCGTGGTTGTTGAA
>Ga0255761_10002161_pt1 | contig 18253 bp, 18 predicted proteins | sample 071ome_29_FD_179961 | JGI IMG/M metagenome (GOLD analysis project Ga0255761, IMG submission 179961) | Coastal salt marsh microbial communities from the Groves Creek Marsh, Skidaway Island, Georgia - 071407BT metaG (version 2) | ecosystem: Environmental > Aquatic > Marine > Intertidal zone >... | reverse complement strand
ATACTTCTCATTCATGAGATCATCCCTATCATATGCGGACATGTCATCTCCTTTTTGAGTCATAGTATCAAAGACTTGTTGTCTAAAATTTAGAGTCCAATTAAATGACGGACTGTTGTTGTAAACGAGTTTTGCATTTGGAACCACTTTTTTGATTTCGTTCATCATTCCAGCAATTTGACCAATATGAGGTTTTTCGGTTTCAATCCAAATTAAATCAGCTCCATTTTGTAGGCTGGTTATAGAATCTAAGATGCATCTAGCTTCACCTGTACCTTCTTTAAATCTATAGAGGTTACTGGGAAGTCTCTTTGGTCTAACTACTTTTCCATTCTGATTGATTAAAACATCGCCATGATTCAATTCAGATGGGTCTAATTCTTCTACATCAAGGAAAGAATTGTATTGATCTCCAAGATCACCAACCTCATGAGTAATAGCAATCTGCTTGGTTAGACCCGCTCCAAGTGAATCAGTACGAGCGACGATAACTCCATCATCAACACCAAGCTCTAAAAATGCATATCTAACAGCATTTATCTTTGCCAGAAAATCTGAGTGGGGCACAGTGACTTTGCCGTCTTGATGTCCGCATTGTTTTTCATCGGAAACCTGATTTTCAATTTGTATACAACAAGCACCAGCCTCAATCATCTGTTTAGCCATTAAATAGGTGGCTTCCTCATTCCCAAAACCCGCATCAATATCTGCAATGATTGGCACAATGTGAGTTTCAAAATTATCGATTTTCTCTTGAATTTTTGGTTTATCTTCATCGGCAGCATTATCAAACTCTCTAAACAAACCACCAAGCTCTCGTGCGTCAGCTTGTCTAAGGAAGGTATATAGCTCTTTAATTAGTGAAGCAACAGATGTTTTTTCATGCATAGACTGATCAGGAAGAGGTCCAAACTCAGATCTAAGCGCCGCAACCATCCAACCAGAAAGGTAAAGATATTTTTTATCAGTGGTACCAAAGTGCTTCTTGATAGATATAAGCTTCTGTTGGCCGATAAATCCATGCCAGCAACCTAAAGATTGAGTATAAGCTGAAGTATCTGAATCATAGGCATCCATATCTTTTCGCATTACAGATGCAGTATATTTAGCTATATCGATCCCTGATTTAAATTGGTTTTGAAGTCTCATTCTGGCAGCATATTCAGGCTTAATTGAATTCCAGTTTGAGCCACTAAATGCAGGTATAGCATTTAGTTTGTCAATTTCGGATGTAATTTTATTTTTTGACATTAATATACCCCTATATGTATGTAGTGCATTGAAATTTATTAGAATTAAATTGTCAATAATCTAGATAAATGCTTTTGAAATAGTATTTTAGGGTAATATTTTTAGTAGTTTAACTACAAAAATTATGATTTTGCTAGTTTTGTAGCTATGCCAAGGTAGTTTAGGGGAGTTAGTTTTGTTAATTTCTCTTTAGATTTATCACTAATATCAAGACTCTTCACGATACTTAGGTATGAATTCTTATCGATGCTTTGGCCTCTAGTTTTGGCCTTTATTTCTTCGTAAGCATTATCATGCCCCTCTAGTTTCATAACTATTTGAAGCGCCTCAGCTAGAACTTGCCAATTATTAGCTAATTCTATTTTAGCAGTCTCTTTATTTGGTTGAATCTTACTCAAACCATTCAGACATGAGTGAATTCCAAGATAGGCATATCCAAAACCTACACCAAGATTTCTTAGTACTGTTGAGTCAGATAGATCTCTTTGAAGTCTGGATTTAGTTAATTTATCAGCAAAAAAACTCATCATTGAATTTGATAATCCAAGATTTCCTTCTGAATTTTCAAAATCTATTGGATTAACTTTATGTGGCATAGTCGATGAACCGACTTCACCTTCCTTTAGTTTTAGTTTAAAAATATCGTTCGCGATATAAATCCACATATCTTGATTAAGATCAATCAAAATATTATTAATTCTTTGAATACAGTGAGCAATTTCTGCTATACCATCATGCGGTTCAATTTGGGTAGTTATTGCATTTTGTTCTACCTTAAATGTAGATAAAAATTTATTTGTCTTTGATACCCAATCTATATTTTTATCAGATAAATCTAAGGTATGAAAATTACCAGTAGCACCACCAAATTTAGCCATAGGCTTAATCTTTTTCAATATATCTTTTTGTCTCACTAATCTCTGATGGAATACTTTTACTTCTTTTCCAATGGTAGAAGGAGAGGCTGCTTGTCCATGAGTTCTAGCTAGTAAGGGTAATGTTGCCCAATGTTTTGATTTAGAATTTAAATCTTTGATAAGGTGATCTAGTTTTTTTATATATATGTCTTTCGCATCTCTCAGCAAGACTGCGTAAGATAAAGAATTAACATCCTCACTCGTCAATGCAAAATGAACCAGATGTTGACATTTCTTTAAATTAGAAAATTTATTCATTTCTTCTCTAATAAAATATTCAACAGCTTTAACATCATGATTAGTTTTGGATTCAATGGTTTTAATTCTTTTTGCTGACTTGCTATCAAAGCTTTTTTTGATTGCCAAAAGATTATTTTTGGCTGCAGATGACAGTGGCTTAAAGTTTTTTCCACATTGTGTTGTTAAAAAAATAATCCAATCAATTTCAATTTCAAATCTAGTTTTATTTAAATTAGATTCTGAGAAATTGTTAGCAAGATCAATAATTTTTTTACTATACCGATTGTCTAGAGGGGAGAGTAATTCTTGATGTTTCATAGTTTGAATTATAGCTACTCTTTCAATGCTTTTGCTATGATGCCTCCACCTAAACATTCATTATTTTTATAGAGTACAGCAGACTGACCAGGCGCAATTGCTCTGATTTTTTCAGAGAATGATAATTCCACTCCTTTGTCCATAAAATGAGCAACACATGAAACGGGCTTACCTCTGTGGCGAACCTGTACCTCACAATCAAGTTGTTTGGGAACAACTACTTTGTTTATCCATTTCATTTCTTCCATCAGCAAGCCATCGCTAAGCAACAAATCATTAAACTCACCTTGGCATACATAAACCTCATTAAGTTCAATATTTTTGTCGTAAACATACCAAGGCAGCTCAGGTTTATCTCTGACACCTCCAATATTTAAACCTTGCCTTTGCCCTTGAGTAAAAAGAAGAGCTCCTGGATGAGTTCCAAGAACGTTACCTTCTGAATCTTTTATATTGCCAGTTTCAAATTGAATAAATCTTTTAAGGAAGTCTTTTAAGTTTCTTTCTCCAACAAAACAAATGCCTACTGAATCTTTTTTATCATAATTAATAAAGTTATTTTTTTCAGCTATTTCTCTAACCTCAAATTTAGTCAAAGCCTCAAGGGGAAATATGCATTTTGCAAACTCTACACCACTAACTTCATGCAAAAAATATGTTTGATCTTTGTTTAGGTCTTTTGATCTCATCAAGATAGCATGATCATTTTTATGCTCCAGTCTTGCATAATGTCCAGTTGCGATATGATCAGCTCCAATTTTTAAAGCGTACTCTAAAAAGGATTTGAATTTTATTTCTCTATTGCACAATATATCTGGATTTGGAGTTCTTCCTTTTTCATGTTCAGAAAGAAACTCTTTGAAGACTCTCTCCCAATATTCATCACTGAAGTTTGCTTTATGCAAAGGGATATTTAGTTGATCACAGACCTTTGAAGCATCTGCAAAGTCAATCTCAGATGTGCAAACCTCACCAGGCTCATTTTGCCAATTTTGCATAAACAAACCTTGCACTTTAAAACCTTGTTTTTGTAATAAATAAGCTGCTACAGATGAATCAACGCCACCCGACATCCCAACAACAACTGTTTTATTTTTATTTGTCATATTTTAACTACAAACGCTAATTTTAAAGGTTTTTTTAGAGTATAATTCAACCAAATTTTACAATATATATTCGTTTAAAAGAGGATAGTATGGGTTACAAGCATATAAAGATACCAGAAGAGGGTTCAAAAATTACTTTAGAGAACGGGGTTCTTCAAGTTCCAGATAATCCAATTATCCCATACATTGAAGGTGATGGGATCGGAATAGATATTACACCTGCGATGATAGATGTGGTCGACAGTGCCGTCGAAACAGCTTACAAGGGAGCCAAAAAAATATCATGGATGGAAGTATTTTGTGGCGAAAAATCTACTCAAATATATGATGCAGATACATGGTTGCCTGATGAAACTATTGAAGCTTTAAAAGAATACATTGTTAGTATTAAAGGTCCTTTGACTACTCCTGTAGGAGGAGGAATTAGATCTTTGAATGTTTCTCTGCGTCAAATTCTTGATCTATATGTTTGTTTAAGGCCAATTCGATATTTTGCTGGCGTTCCAAGTCCAGTTAAAAATCCATCCCATGTTGATATGGTTATCTTTAGAGAAAACTCAGAAGATATTTATGCTGGCGTTGAATTCGAAGCAGGATCTCCAGAGTCAGAAGCAATGGTTAAGGTACTCCAAGAACAATTTGGTGTGACTCAAATAAGATTTCCAACAGAAGTTGGGCTTGGCGTGAAACCAATATCTAGGCAAGGAACAGAGAGACTTGTTAAGCAAGCTCTTGATTATGCAATCAAGAACGATAGATCCTCAGTAACATTGGTTCATAAAGGCAATATTATGAAATTTACTGAAGGAGCTTTTAGGGATTGGGGTTATGAGTTAAGTATAAATTCTTATGACGGAGAGCTTTTAGATGGAGGCCCCTGGGTCACGATAAAAAATCCTACCAATGGCAAAAATATAATTGTAAAAGATGTTATTTGTGATGCTTTTTTACAACAAATTTTAACTAGACCAAAAGAATATGATGTTATTGCTACTATGAACCTTAATGGTGATTATGTATCGGATGCATTAGCTGCGTGTGTTGGAGGTATCGGTATTGCCCCAGGAGCAAATATTGGAGATGATTCTGCTTTATTTGAAGCAACCCATGGCACGGCTCCAAAATACGCTGGCCAGGATAAAGTAAATCCAGGTTCATTAATACTATCAGCAGAAATGATGCTAAGGCACTTAGGTTGGGTTGAAGCAGCAGATTTAATTATTTCTTCAATGGAAGCAGCAATTACCGATAAGATGGTCACCTATGATTTTGAACGATTAATGGATGGTGCCAATCTAGTTTCTTGCTCTGGCTTTGCCAAGGAAATGATCAAAAGAATGTGAGGATATCTATGTCTTCAGAATCGTCAAACGGTTCCAATGGTCTAGGTGATACAGGCACTATTGTCCTAGAGGACAAACCTGATCTTAAAGAACCTCCAATGTACCAAGTTGTTCTTTTGAACGATGATTTCACACCTATGGAATTTGTTGTTTACATCCTTCAAGCTATATTCGGGTATGAGCACGAAAGATCAACTCAAATTATGTTAGCTGTACATACAAAAGGAAAGGGCGTCTGTGGTATATTTCCTAAAGAGATAGCAGAAATGAAATCTCATGAAATAAATGAGATGGCAAGAGCCCATGAGCATCCACTCATAAGTGAAATTGAACCTTTAACAGATTAATGTTTAGTAAAGAATTAGAACAATCCATAGCAAATTTATTTGATCAAGCTCAAGATCAAAATCTTGAGTATCTAACCATAGAGCATCTACTTTTAATGCTTCTTTCTGATTTTGAAGTAAGGCAAGCCCTTGAAACAAACGATGTAAACATATCTACTTTAAGAGAAAATCTTGAAGAGCATGTTAGAGACAATACACCTAGTAAGGTGGATGCTAAAAAACCTGTACAACCAACTCTAGGATTCCAAAGAGTTCTTCAAAGGGCTGTTTTTCATGTTCAGTCATCAGGCAAGGGTGTTGTGAAACCTATTAATTTACTAGTAGCTATATTCTCTGAAAAAGAATCTCACTCAGTTTTCTTACTCTCCAAACAAGGTATTGGAAGGCTTGATATTGTTTCTTATATTTCTCATGGAAAGCCTGATGGAACTAAAGCCGAGGCTGATTCTGAGTCATCGGATGAAGAGACCGTGACTGAGTCTGCAACAAACAATAATGAGTTAGAATTTTTAATTGATTTAAATGCTCTCGCTGAATCAAATAAAGTAGATAAGTTAGTAGGGCGCATAGACGAGGTTGAACGAATCATCCAAATTTTAGCAAGGCGTACTAAAAATAATCCTCTGCTTGTGGGTGAATCAGGGGTAGGTAAAACAGCTATAGCGGAAGGCTTAGCACACTTAATTAATTCTAAGGATACGCCTGATTTTTTACATGAATCAAAACTCTATTCATTAGATATAGGGGCTTTGATTGCTGGCACTAAATATAGAGGAGATTTCGAAAAGAGACTTAAATCAGTATTAAAATTCTTAGATGAGCAAAACAATCCTATATTATTTATCGATGAAATTCATACAATTATTGGTGCGGGTTCAGCTTCTGGAGGTAGCTTAGATGTATCTAATTTACTAAAACCAGCTTTAGGTAAAGGTAAACTTAGGTGTATTGGATCTACAACATTTCAAGAATACAGAGGTGTTTTCAATCAAAATCAGGCTCTTTCTAGAAGGTTTCAAAAAATTGATGTATTAGAACCATCTGTAGATGAATGTATACAAATACTAGATGGTCTCAAGACGAATTATGAAGATCATCATAATGTAAAATATTCTGGTGAATCTATAAATTCAGCTGTTACCTTATCTAAGCGCTTTTTAAACGATAGATTTTTACCTGATAAGGCAATTGATTTGATAGATGAAACAGGAGCTTTGTTAAATATTTCAAGGAAAAATTCAAAAAAAATAACCGTAAAGCAAATAGATATAGAAAAAACTATTTCAAAAATATCTAAAATTCCTGAACAAACTATATCTAGCCAAGAGTCAATTAATCTCCAAAAACTGGAATCTGATCTTAAAACTGTTATTTTTGGTCAAGATACAGCTATTAAAAGTCTAGTTAATGCTATTAAATTGTCTAGAGCAGGGCTCAGAGATGACAATAAAACCATTGGATCATTTTTATTCGCTGGCCCAACTGGAGTAGGTAAGACAGAAATTACAACCCAATTGGCTAACATGATGGGTATCGAGCTTGTGAGATTTGATATGTCAGAGTACATGGAAAGGCACACAGTCTCGAGACTGATTGGGGCGCCTCCTGGCTATGTTGGATTTGATCAAGGCGGCTTATTAACTGAGGCTGTCGTACAAAACCCACATTGTGTACTGTTGCTTGATGAAATAGAAAAGGCTCATCCAGATATCTTTAATTTGCTTCTGCAAATCATGGATTCCGGAGTCTTAACAGATAACAATGGGCGCAAAGCTGACTTTAGGAATGTCATTGTAGTCATGACAACTAATGCAGGTGCTGATTTGTTAGAAAAGAAAAGCATAGGCTTTAGTGATCAATCCAATGAATCTGACGCATTGCTATCTCTTAAGAAACTATTTTCTCCTGAATTTAGGAATAGGTTAGATGAAATTATTCAGTTTAACTATCTACCAATGAAAGTCATTCTATCAATAGTAGATAAATTCCTTACCAAGCTTCAAGCACAGCTTGATGCTAGAAATGTAGAGTTAATTTATTCTAAAAAAGTTTTAAACTGGATTGCTGAAAATGGCTATAACAAAGAAATGGGCGCAAGGCCTATGGAGAGATTTATTACCAACAAAATTAAGAAACCTCTGGTTGATAAGGTTTTATTTGGTGAGCTCAGTAAGGGTGGTCAGATCAAAGTTGATTTAGTTTCCAATGAAGTTAAATTCAGCGCTAAAAAGAAAACAGTTAAATCTAAAGCCTAGCGGCCTCTAAAAGTAATTCTTCCTTTTGTTAGATCGTATGGCGTCATCTCAACTTTAACTTTATCACCAGTTAAGATCCTGATGTAATGTTTACGCATTTTGCCAGAAATGTGAGCTTCGATTATGTGATCGTTCTCTAATTTTACTTTAAAGGTAGTATTAGGAAGAGTTTCAATAACTTCTCCTTCAAATTCTAGATTATCTTCTTTTGCCATATATTGTTATTTTACACTAATTAATTTAACTTTAAGTTAATAAATCTTTATAAGATGCATACACATATTTATCGTTATACGAATGAATAACCTTAAGGAGAGAACTATGTCAGAAAGTGTAAGTGTTTATATGGTTGTAAATCTATCAATCAATGATCGACATGAATACAGAATATATGAAAAAGGATTCTTTCCTTTTTTAAAAAAATATAATGGTACATTCATTACATTCGATGATTCACCAGTTTGTCTCGAGGGAGAGCCTCCAAAACAGTTTGATCGAGTAATTATATTTTCCTTTCCATCAGAGGCAGATGCTGATAATTGGTGGGCTGATGAGGGGTATCAAGAGCTTAGTAAACATAGAAGAAATGCTACTGATATTACTCTACAGCGTATAAAAGGTATTCCGCCTAGAAATTAATACATATAATTTAACATAATATATATTATGCGAAGTAAATGGTTTATTCCTCATGATCTATAAGCTCCCCTCCATTCTCAACCATATGCAAAAATTGTCATTCGTTAATCAATATTGACCCCATATTACTCGCTTTGATAATTTTTGAAGGACCTACATTATGACCGCATACTAATATAGATACATTTGAGTCTAATGTTTTTCATTTTTTAACAAAATAACCATTATCTTTATCTATTTGAATCAATTCATCTTTTGTTTTAATTTGATCCATCTTCAACACACTATTGAATCCTGTGAATTGTATTTCTGGTTTATTGTCTAGATTGAGTAAAGAAGGCTCTCTTGGCACCCTTTTCTTAGGAATGTGCTCTTTGAAATTACTATGATATTTATTTAAAAAATCTTCTATCGAACCATCGTAGTCATCCAAACCAAACAGAATTGATTTAATAGATGATATGAAGATATTTGTTCATTTAACAAGTTATTTAATAAATAATTAATCATTAATTATATGTTAATAACAAACATATTTTAACCAACCAAAAAATTATTCATTTTCATAACTTTGAAGATTTAAAAGGTGCTTTTAGAATAAATTAAAAAAGTGTTAATATTTATACATATCTCAATTAAGAGATATTAAATATGGAGAGAAATATGGAATCTGAGATTTGGATGTCTTTTCAAACATCAAGAGGAGCAAACGCAACACTATTTTTATGTGTCATCATTGCATCGTGGGTTGCAGCACGTTTTACCAGTGTAATGATAGATAAAGGTATCAATATTATAGGTAAGATACTAGGAAGTGTGTTTGCTCTTTCTGTGTTTGTTATAGGATGGAATTTATTTACAAATATTGGCAATCAATGGATTATCCATGCTAATGCGTTGGCAGCTTTAGGTGATGACGCAAGTCCTATAGCTCAAGGTTTTGTTGCCGAATATGGTGGAGACTTGATGACAATGCCTAATCCAGTGGGTATGGCATTTCTAATTTCAGTTTTCTTGATAGCATTTTTACCATTATGGTTAAATCCTAAAGATTAATTAAAATTAAAATTATTAAGCCTGCTTCCGCAGGCTTTTTTATTTATATATCAAATAATTTAATCAAACTTGAGGTATCTAAATTTCCCATGTTTTTACTTGAGAGCTTTTTATATTTTTGTAAAACATTTTTTGAAATTTCTAACTCTAGATGATTTGATTTTGCATGATTTATAGCGATCTTGAGATCTTTAATCATTAAATCTACCGCAAATCCAAAATCAAACCTATCTTCTATCATGGTTTTGAACCGATTATCCATTTGCCATGATTGAGCAGCACCATTAGATATAGCAATAAAAACTTTGTCCATATCCAATTTAGAAGTTTTGCCCAAAACAATACCTTCTGACAAACCTTGAATAATCCCTGCAATACAAAGCTGATTGATCATTTTTGTTAGTTGACCATGGCCATTTGGACCGATATGAATAATAGAAGACGCATAAGAATTCATTAATTTTTTAATGGTATTTATTTTTTTTAATGGCCCACCAAACATTACTGATAATGAGGCATTGATTGCCCCAGCCTCCCCTCCACTCACAGGAGCATCAAAAAAGGATACATTTTTTGCAATAACTTCTTGGTTGGATGAAATTTTTTGTATTAAATCAAGAGAGGTTGTTGAATGATCGATAACAAATGAGTTCTTTTTTAGAGTTGAGACTAGGTTTTGATTTATCAAGATCTCCAATATCGCTGCGTCATCTTTTAAGCAAGTTATCAGCCCATCAAATTTAATATTTAACAGTTCATTAGGGTTGTAATAATTTCCTTTATATTGCTTTAACCAATTTTTTGTTGTCTTTATAGTTCTGTTAAATACAAATAAATCAATATCTTTAGTTTTTGATAAATGCCCGGCCATTGGATAGCCCATGGTTCCAAGGCCTATAAATAAAAACTTTTTTTTATATTTTGGCAAGTTGTGATTCAGCTGATGATATATCCATGGCACCTGGCTCCTCGATATCAATAGATTTGATGATGCCATCATCGATTATCATTGCAAATCTTTGGCATCTGTTGCCCAAACCAAAACCTGATCCATCCATTGTTAAGCCAAGCTCATTAGTCAAATCACAATTACCATCAGCTATCATATTAATCCCGTCAGCCTTTGATGCTTCTGACCATGACTTCACTACAAATGGGTCATTAACAGCCATGAAAACGATTGAGTAATTTTTAGCTTTAAAATTATCTATATTTTCAATATATCCAGGTAAATGGGTAAGATGGCACGTTGGTGTGAATGCTCCAGGGACTCCTACTAAAACTACTTTTTTCCCAGAGAAATATTCATCTGAACTAATATTTTTGATCTCCCCGTCAACTAAGACTCGAATTTCTTGTATCGGAAACTTGTCATTGATTGAAATGGTCATATTCATCTCCTCTATTTATGATTTATGATTTTAACTCATTTTTATTATATTTAAATTATTTCATTTGTACTGTTGTTTTAGCATGTTAAAACATATAAAATTCACGCATGAAATTATCAACCGTATTAATGAACATTAATTCAGAGAAAGATATAAATAATTTTTTAAAAGATTTATGTACTCCTTCTGAAATACAAGCCATGGAAGAACGTTGGGAGGTAGCTAAGCTTCTGTATATGGGAAATTTAACTTATAGAGATATTGCTACAAAACTTAACACCTCAACAGCAACTGTTACTCGTGTTGCTAGATTTCTATTTAAAGAATCAAATAAGGGATATTTAAAAATATTGAAGGAGAATTACTAATGTCTTCAAAAATAACCATAGCTATTCAAAAAAAAGGTAGGCTTTTTGAAGATAGTAAGAATCTGTTAACTCAATCAGGTATTAATTTTTCATCCTCAGGTGAAAATTTACTTGCTCGATCGTCAAATATGAACATTGATATATTACTAGTAAGAGATGATGATATACCCTCACTGGTTTCTAAGGGCGTAGCAGATCTAGGAATAGTTGGGCAAAATGTTTTAGAAGAGCAAAAAGCTACAAACCGAATCATAACAGCGCAACAAATTCTAGAATTAGGTTTCTCTAACTGCAAACTTGCATTTGCAAAGCCCCTTAATTCAAGATTGAGATCTCTTAAAAATAAGAGAATTGCCACTTCTTACCCAGCATTAGTAAAAAAATATTTAAAGAAGAACTCTATAGATGCTGAGATTATTAAGATCAACGGATCTGTTGAATTAACGCCCTACATAGGCATAGCGGATTGTATTTGTGATTTAGTTTCATCCGGAGCAACTCTTGATGCAAATAATTTAATTGAGTTTAAATCGTTAATGAAATCTCAAGCTGTTCTTATATCCCCTGTGGAATTAAATAAAATTAAACAAAAAAACATTATTAATATCATTAAAAGATTTGAAGGTGTTATTAACGCTGCTGATAGCAAATATATAATGCTTAATGTTGATAGCTCTGCGGCTAAAAAAATATGTAATTTATTGCCAGGCGCTGATTCACCAACAATTATCCCCTTACAAAAGGATAATAAGGTTGCTATTCATGCACTATGCAAAGAACCAGTTTTTTGGGAGACAATAGAAAAACTAAAGCTCAATGGCGCTTCCTCAATCTTAGTATTGCCAGTTGAAAAAATATTAAACTAAATGAAAATAATTAATCGCTCTACCTCAAGCAAAAAGATCCAGTGGTTTCCCGCTGTGAATTCTAATGAAGCAATCACGGAAACTGTCCTAAGATTTAAAGATCTAATTCTTAGCCAAGGAACAAAAGCATTTAAATTGATTAATGATGAGCTAAGTCTTAACACACCAAGTTCGTTTAAAGTGAAACAGTCAGAGATATTAAAAGCCGAATCATTGATTCGTGATGACTTAAAACAGTCGATATTAAACTCCGCTGCAAATATTCAAACTGTATGTGAAAACGACAGAAAAGTTTTAGATTCACTGCCAATAGAAACTACAAAAGGTATAAAAATTTGGAAAGAATTTAGGCCTATTGATTCCATTGGAATTTATGTTCCTGGAGGTAGCTCTCCATTGATTTCATCTCTCCTCATGCAGCTCATTCCAGCCACAGTAGCGGGTTGCAAGAATATTACCATATGCACTCCTCCAAATAATCTTGGTCAAATTTCGCCTGAAATTCTCTGGATTGCTAAATTATTTGGAGTACAAAATATATATAAAGTTGGTGGAGCTCAGGCAATTATTGCTATGACATACGGAACCACCCTTGTTCCAAAGGTTAATAAGATATTTGGTCCAGGCAACGCTTACGTAAATCAAGCCAAAAAGCTTTGCTCTAATGATGTTGCTATTGATCTACCAGCGGGACCCAGTGAAGTTATGGTAGTTTTAAATGACATTGGTAACAGTGACATTGCAGCAGCAGATGCTCTCTCTCAATTAGAGCATGATCCCAGCTCAAGAGCATTCATTATATCCAATAACATTAAAATTCTAGACAAGATTAAAACGTCTATTAAAAAGCAAATGCCAAAACTATCAAGGCAAAGTGTTTTAAAAGAAAGTATAAAAAATCTACTACTTATTAAAGCTAAATCTTTTAAAGATGTTGTAGAAATAATTAATGACTGTGCCCCTGAACATTTAATTTTACTAGATGATGATTATGCGAGATATCTTGTCGATGTTAATAATGCGGGTTCAATTTTTTGTGGTCCATTAAGCCCCGAATCATTTGGTGATTATTCTTCAGGTTCTAATCATGTGCTTCCAACAAATGGACAAGCAAAAGTTTACTCAGGATTGAGCGTGATAGATTTTGGTAAACAAATCAGCGTCCAAACAGCATCACCAGAGGGTTTTGAAAATTTAAAAAATACAGTCGTTACTATGGCTCAAGCTGAATCATTGGATGCTCATGAACAAGCTGTAAAAATCAGAGAATCAAATGCATCAACTCAGATTTCAGCAAGAAAGTTTTCAGAAATTAGAAAAACAAATGAAACAAGCATCTACGTAAACTTAAATTTAGATGGGTCGGGAAATTATAATATTCAAACAGGCTTGAATTATCTCGATCATTTATTAGAGCAATTCTCTAAGCATGGGTCTTTCGATTTGAATTTAACTTGCTTGGGTGATTTAGAGATAGATGAACATCATACAATTGAAGATATTGCTATCTCTTTAGGAACAGCAATAAATCATGCCTTGGGTAATAGAGTTGGCATATCCAGATATGCCTCGAGCGAAACTTTGGTGATGGATGAAGTTAAGAGCAATGTAAGCATTGATCTAAGCTCAAGACGCTTTCTAAATTTTAAATGCTCAAAATTACGTGAATATGTAGGTGATTTCCCAACTGAAATGTTTGAGCATTTTTTCATATCTTTAATAAACTCTGCTGCGATGACATGCCACATAGAGACCAAGGGAAAAAATTCACATCATTTGCTTGAAGCTACATTCAAAACATTCGCAAGATGTCTCAAGTCAGCAATTGTCATAGAATCATCTAAATCATCATCAACCAAAGGTTTGTTATGACGGTAGCAATTGTTGATTGCGGTGGAGCAAATCTTCGATCAGTTCAAAGAGCAATTGAACTTAGAAATATGAAAACTACTATCACAAACAAAAAAAGTGATATCTTGAAAGCCTCTTATGTAATACTTCCTGGCGTAGGATCTGCTGACAGTGTAATGAGTAGTCTTAAATCAAATGACCTTGTCGAAACAATCAAAAATCTTTCTCAGCCCGTTCTCGGTATTTGCATAGGAATGCATATTCTTTTTGAGAGCTCAGAGGAAAATCACACTTCTTGTATGGGAATAATATCTGGAAAGATTAAAAAGTTTAAATTTAAAGATAGTTTTAAGGTGCCTCAAATGGGATGGAATAAAGTTTCTTTCCTAGATGATGCCCAAAAGACTCTGGATGAACATTACTATTTTGCAAATAGTTTTTATGCTCAAGTTTCTGATGATACCAGGGCAAAAGCTAATTATGGCCTTCCATTCTCTGCTGTTGTTAGGAAAAATAACTTTATTGGTTGTCAATTTCATCCTGAAAAATCTTCAACTGCTGGCACAAAATTTCTTGATTATTTTTTTAAGTCCATATGAAGATACTACCTGCCATTGATTTAAAGAATGGAAATTGTGTTAGATTGTTAAAAGGCGATTTTAATAAAGTAACTGAATATAATTCTGATCCATTAGCTCAAGTTGAAATATTTAAATCTAATGATCTTAATAATCTTCACATAGTCGATCTTGATGGTGCTGAGACTGGTAATCAGCTTAATCAGAATGTAATTAAAAATATCTTAGAAATATCAAAAATAAAAGTTCAAGTTGGAGGTGGTATTAGAAGTATTCAAGGGATTGAAAAGATGCTTGGTTTGGGGGTCTCTAGAGTGATTGTTGGAACAGCCCTATTCCAACCTAATTTTATTCAAGATCTTCAAAAAAACTTTGATTCAGAACAAATAGTTTTAGCTTTAGATTTTAAATTAAAAAATAATATCCCAATAATTTTTACACATGGTTGGCAAGATAACAGTATGACTGCGCTGAATGACTTTCTTGATAATTGCCTCTATTTTAAAAATATTCTAGCCACAGATATTTCTCTAGATGGAGCAATGCAGGGTCCCAACTTTAATGTTTATAAAGAGATTTTGAATTTGTATCCATCACTTAACTTAATTGCTTCTGGTGGCATACGATCTTTAGATGATTTAAATAGTCTGAAAACTCTGAATGTAAAGGAAGCTGTGGTTGGCAAAGCAATTTACGAAAAAAGTATTTTTTTAAAAGACCTTAGAAATGATTACTAAAAGAATCATTCCATGTCTTGATGTTAAAGGTAATAAAGTTGTCAAAGGCATTCAATTTAAAAATCATCAGATTGTTGGTTCAATAGTAGACTTGGCAAAAAAATATTCTAATGATGGCGCAGATGAGCTAGTCTTTTATGACATATCTGCAAGCACTAAAGATACGATTGTAAACAAAGATTGGGTTTCTAAAATTGCTGATGTTGTTAATATCCCCTTTTGTGTTGCTGGGGGCATTAAATCGTTAGATGATGCCAAGACGATATTAAATCTGGGTGCAGATAAGATTTCAATAAATACACCTGCCCTAGATAACCCCCATCTAATTAAAAGCTTAAGTAATGAATTTGGATCTCAATGTATTGTAATTGGTATGGATATTAAGCTCGTGGAGGGTCAGGGCTATCTATTTGCAAAAACTGGGAGTGAAAAAACAGCTTATGCAACCAACATCAAAGCTATAGATTGGCTTGCAAAGGTTCAAGATCTTGGTGCTGGTGAAGTCGTAATAAATGCAATGGGTCAAGATGGGATCAAAGATGGATATGATATTGAACTATTGAAGTCCCTTGAGGAGAGATGTTTTGTTCCCATGATTGCTTCTGGAGGCGCTGGTGGGCCTAAGCATTTTATAGACGTATTTAAAGAAACAAATGTTGATGGTGCTTTGGCAGCAAGTATTTTCCACAAAAATGAATTCACTGTGCTTGAAATTAAAGAGGCACTAATAAATGCAAACATTAATATAAGGATATAAGAATGGTAGAACTTAATTGGGACAAAGTGGACGGTTTAATACCAGCTATCGTGCAAGATCACGAGACGTTAGAAATTTTGATGCTTGGCTACATGAACAAAGAAGCATTAAAAATAACACAAAAGACTGGTTTCGCTACATTTTATAGTCGAACAAAAAAAAGAATTTGGACCAAGGGTGAAACATCTGGTAATAAATTGATCATTCATAAAATTATTCATGATTGTGATAAAGATACTCTCTTGATTCTAGCTAAAAATAATGGCCCAACATGTCATCTAAATAATAATTCTTGTTTTGAAGATGCACCCTCTTCATCAGACATTATTGGTCAATTAGAGCGTACGATAGATGAAAGGTTCAAAGACGCAAAAGTTAGCTCATATACCTATCAACTTTATAAGGATGGAATGAAAGAAATAGCAAAAAAGGTAACTGAAGAAGCCGGAGAATTATCTATTTCAGCAGTGACCAATGATGGAAGGGTGATAGATGAGGCTGCAGATCTTATGTATCACCTATTAGTGATGCTTAGAAAATTAAACTTGAATCATTCTGATATTTTAGAAGAACTAAAAAATAGATCTAAATAATCTATTTTTTAATCACATACCCAGTTACCTGGTCTTTCATTTCTTTTCTAAGTACAAATAAGGCAAGTAAATTTGGAATGGTTACAAGTGCTACTACGACATAAGCAATATTCCAAACAACAGTTGTATCTATAACTGCTGCAGCAATAAAACAGATTACGTATATCAGTCTATACCAAGAAACCGCTCCCTCTCCAAAAATATATGCTGTTGATCTATCTCCATAGTAAGACCAAGCTATAGCAGTAGAAAATGCAAATAGCAGCAATCCTATGGCAACAATATACTCACCATAGTTTCCAAGAACGCCAGAACCAAAAGCTTTAGATGTTAGTTCAGCAGAATGTATCAGCGATTTTCCTTCTACAACTATTGATGAATCTTTAATTTCACCATTAGTTATTTCCATGTTGCCACTAAAAGTTTTACCATTTTTGTAAAACGTTACATCTTCAGCAATGGAGTTATTATGAAAAATTGTAATCTCCTTTTGAAGCACTTGACCCTCTTCAACAATAAGGCTTCCCGAAAAATTCTTAACTCCTGTTGTATTATTAGTAAATTTTCTAGCATCTAGAATATATTTACCAAGCTCTTCAACATCCTTTGCATTAGATTCATTGTATTCGCCAGCAAAAATTGCCATAGATGATCTTTCAAAGGTATTTTCATATTTTTGTATCCAAGCTCCACTGGATAGAATTACAAGAGCCGTTACACTGCAAACCACTATCGTATCAATAAAAGGCTCAAGAATTGATACCATTCCTTGTTCTACTGAATGCTCCGTTTTAGCTGAAGCATGTGCAATTGGAGATGATCCTTGACCTGCTTCATTTGAGTACAACCCTCTAGCCACACCAAGTTTTAAACTCATTGCAAAACTTGCACCTAAAAATCCACCAGTAGCTGCAGAACCCGAAAATACTTGTGAAAATATAGAGTGAAAAGATGGAATAATGTTTTGATAATTTTCAACTACAACAACCAAAGCTCCACCAAAATAAATAACTGCCATGAATGGAACTAACTTACTGGCAATTTTGGCGATTCTTTTAATTCCACCTGAGATGATTAACCACAACATGGAACCTAGGATTAAACCTGTAGCTAGTTTAGGAATACTAAATGTGGAATCAAGAACGCTAGCTATATTATTGATCTGCGGCATATTACCTGAACCAATAGCGCATATCATCATCAAAGCTGCAAATAGGACACCTGCCCATCTTTTATTAAAACTTTTCTCAATGTAATACATTGGTCCACCTGAAATGGAGCCATCAGAAAGTGTTGTTCTATATTTATGAGCCATGGTTACTTCGACAAATTTAGTTGTCATACCGAAAATAGCTGTGATCCACATCCAAAATATTGCTGCTGGGCCACCAATCCATATTGCTAGAGCTACCCCTCCAATGTTCCCTGTACCCACTGCTCCTGACATAGCAGTTGTCAAAGCTTCAAAAGGAGAAGTTTCACCATCAGCTTCATTTTTCGGACCTTTACCAGTAACAATTCTCCAGCCATGAGCAAAAAATCGGAACTGAGGAAATCCTAAATAAGCAGTAAAAAATATACCTGTCCCAATAAGCAAGGCTGGAAACCACCAAGAACCACTAAGATATCCATCTAGAAGT
>Ga0255761_10002158_pt1 | contig 18264 bp, 16 predicted proteins | sample 071ome_29_FD_179961 | JGI IMG/M metagenome (GOLD analysis project Ga0255761, IMG submission 179961) | Coastal salt marsh microbial communities from the Groves Creek Marsh, Skidaway Island, Georgia - 071407BT metaG (version 2) | ecosystem: Environmental > Aquatic > Marine > Intertidal zone >... | reverse complement strand
AGAAAACTTCAAGATGAAGAATTCAACTTATTGGTCGGCATGGATAGATCTTGTAAATCCAAAAAATAAATGGGTATCATTCAGCTCACAAGAACTACCAAACAATATTGAAGAAGCTGGATTAGAGAATATAAAAATAGGTTTTAAAGATTATGAATTTACAATTAATCTTTCCAATAAGTTTTATATAAAAAATATAAACAAACTTTATTATTTTATAAATAACGAAAAATCAAAAAAAGCAAAGATATTTGACACATTTTATCCAATAAAAAATTTTTTAGATACAAGATTAATTGCTGGCAAAGAAGGTTTGATTCAGGTTCAATTTGTTGTTCCTGTTGAAAATACGAATAAAATACAGGAGCTTTTACATTTGTTAATAAAGAATAATAATCCAATTTTATGCAGTGTTAAAAGACTTACCGATGGAGAGGGTTATTTAAGTTTTTGCAAAGATGGTTGGACTTTCGCAATTGATTTTCCTAAGAAAACATTTAATACAAAAAGTTTATTAAATTTTAATAAAAAACTTCAAGAACTCGATGGATTAATATACCTAGCTAAAGATTCCGTCTTAGACGAATCATCTTTTAAATTAATGTACAAAAAATTCAATGAGTGGGAAAAGGTTGTAAAATTCTACGACCCAAAAAATCTCTTCCAATCACAAATATCTCATAGGCTTGGATTAAAAAATTGGTAAAAAAGATATTATTTATTGGAGCAAACTCTGATTTTGGAAAATCTGTTATTGAAAGATTTGACATAAAAGGAAATGCATTGTTTTGTGTATCGAGAGAAGAGTATCCATTTAGCCATATTAATTCTATAAAAGTTAATAACTACATTGATTCATTAGATGAAATAAAAAAACTTGTAATTGATAATGATATTAATGAGATAGTAATGTTCAATGGTTTCATTTATGAAGGTATCGAAAATAAAGCTTTAACTAATAAACAAATTAAAGATACGGTTTACATAAATTTTTTAATACCTGCTGCGATAATAACCTCCTTAAACAAATTAGATATTAAGTTAAGGTTTTCAGTCATTTCATCAATTGCAGCATCGAAATTGAGATTGAAAAATTTTTATTATGGTTTATCGAAGCAAGCACTAGAAGACTTTATTTTAAATCAAAAGACAGGAAAATATTTAATCTTTAGATCTGGATTTATATTTACAAAATTAACAAAACTTCACAAAACACCTCCTTTTGCAATCAGTAAAGAGAAAGCCAGTTTTATTTTTTATAAAAATTTTATTAGAAGACAAAATAAACAAGTTAAATTTTTCTATTCTTCTAAATCGATATTTCTTACTTTCATATTATTTAAATTATTTCCTACTAAGTTGTTAAATTTTATAGAAAAAAAAATACTTTAATTGTTTTGTCGATCAAGTAATACAACATAAAGAATAAAAATTAAAATATATAAAAGTTCGGTCAAGTAACCCACTCCACTAATTGAAAATATGATTAGTAAGCCTATGTGCGCTGTACAGAATAAATAATATTCAAGAGCTATGTCTTTTTTGCTAAAAACTGTATATAGAAATGTTGAATCATAAGCTTTAAACCTTGGTGTTAAAAAAATAGGTAATACTATCATTTGATTTAATTTATTGAAATATTGTTTAAAAATGTATATCAAAATAATTGATATAAAAAGCAAAACAATTTTATTTATTTCAAATTGAAAAGTTTTTTGTAAAACTCTGTAAATATAATCTTGAAAAATCATATTCAAAAAACCGGCTTTATCATTTAACGGTTTATTAATGGAATTATTCTGCTGAAATATATTTTCTATAAAATATAAATATTCAACTCTATAAAGAAAGAAACTCAGTAGATTCCCAAAAATTTGAGTTAGGATCAAAATGCTTAAATTATTAAACAGAGTTACTCCATTTTTTAAGACTTTGTTAAACAAAAAAATCAAAACAAACCAAAAGATGAAAAAGGGCTTGAATAATAACAACAATCCAAAAATAAAGCTTATAAATTTATTGTCAGGATTTCTCAGAGAAACAACAAAACAGTACGCAATTAATACGCCAATTATATATCCAATATTTCCAGTTCTTATTCCGCTGTAATTTGCTCCTAAAAACGACAATGCAACAGAAAGATTGATGAAAATATTAAAAGTATTTGTTTTAGCTTGCCTAATTATTGAGAGGAGAAAAAATGAGACTCCAGTATATATCCAAATATAATATGTCAATATAACATTATTGAAGAAGCTAGATTTGCAAATGCTGTAAATAAAATTCCAAATCAATGGTGAGTAGACTGCAGTTAATCCATTGATATCAATTAAGTAAGGATTTTTGTTGACGTATGTTGGGTTAATTTCACAGTAAAGAACTAGATCCCATCCTCTGTATTCATTTACCAAAATGTTTGAAGAAAAAACAATTACGCTAAAAAATGTAGTCAAAGCTATAAGCTTTTTATCAATTTTTAAGTTTTTATTAAACCTTTTTTTATTTACCAAGATAATAAAAAATAAAATTAAAAAAATTAAATTGATTAAATTGTCCAATTGGGGATACCAGGTTGTTGCTGCTTGACTATAAACACCGTCAATCTTTCCTATTTTAAGTATTAAACTATCAATCAATTTTAATTTTGTAGATAAAAAACTAATTAATTCAGTAAAAATTTTAAGAAACAAAACAATAATTACTGTATGTAGTAGATATATAAAAGTGTTTTTATATTTAAAAATGTTCATACAAATAATCTAGATGAATTTCTTTATAAAATTTATAAGTTCAGACATTAACTCTTGAAAAATAATATTTTCAGATAGATTATTTCCATCTACTATTCTTCCATCGGCGCGTTTTTGCATTTGAAATAGTCCTAAAATATACATTATTTTATTTTCAAAAATTGTTGAAAAAGATTCCAAAAATTCTCTTTTAGATATTAAATAGATGATTAGTGGAATTGAAAGAATCATGAAAATTCTCGTATGATCAAGCGTAAAGAATGAAATAAAAAATATTAGAAAAAATGATAAGATAAATTTTTTATCTCTAATAAGTCCGCTCAAAAATATTGGAATCCATAACCACATAAATAATGAAATAAAGCCCGCAAGAGTATTTGTAAAAATTGTATCTAAGATTCTGTCTAAATCTCTTATTATAAAATCATATCTACTTTCAAACTGACTGAGTTGCATAAGGTAAAAGTTGTAGATCGAAAACCCTAAGAATAGAAAAATATAATGCTCAATTTTTAATTTAATGATGTCTAAATATCTTATTAAAACAAAGTAAATTAACGTAACTTGTGGGTGAGAAAAAATCATAACAAAAATTGCAAATGCAGAAATGAAAAGTGAGCCATTAAAAGAAATGAGTAAAAATAATGAACCTGTAATAAAGGTATCAGGCTTCCCCATCCAGTAGAAAATAATTAAATAAAAGGGTGAAAAATATAATATTTTCATAATTTGGTTTCCATTGAAAATTCTTTGATCAAACTTTATAAGTGAGAAAAGTAAGAACAAAAAACCAAGAATTACAACAATCCAGTATGTCAAATTGAGATTATCAACAAATATGTTTATCACAAATCCTATAAAAAATTGAAGTGGACTCTCTTGAACCCATTGTTCGGAATCGATGGAACCAAGTGGGTTATTGTATAAAGATGTATGTTTGTTATATTCATTTATTCCATATATAGTTAAAAAAACTGGGATAAACAAAATCAGCTTTTTTAAATACATGGAGCTATTTTTTACTTATTTTTTTCCAAATAAAATATAGTGATAAGAGAATTACAATTGGCAAGGCTATCGCTTGTAGGTTTGCTGCCTGCTGCTGCTCATACACCCAACCACCATTTACGTAATGAGCACATTCAATCCATGAATTTACCATGACAGAGTTTCCTTCAATGTCGTAAAGTAAAACTTTTTCAAAACTTGGATCGACTTCAAAATTAAAATTAGGGTTATCTGTAATAACCTCTAAATTTTCATTTTTAATGTTTTTGCCACAAAACGTGGTTATTTGTTCACTCATAAGTAAGATTTTAATTTATAAAAGTAACAAAATACATAACTTAATAGATATATTGACAACATGTTCGGAAGCAGCCACCATCTACTACCGTATTCTGAAGTCAATATACTAAGCAAAATGTTTAGAAAAAATAAAGAAGTGATTAAATTTACAAATTTATTTTTTCCAAATAAACAAAGAAAATATGCAAGTGGTATAAAAGTCCAAATATTTAATGGTGATGCAATTTTATAAACAAAAGATAATACAGGGTTTGACACCTTTCCAAAAATTGAATTAGCGTTTAGTAATTTAGGAAGAGTTCCATCTTTGTTAAATAAAGGATTGTAAATAAAACAATTATCAAAGAAACAGTCCCTAGATCCCTCGCCATATAATCTTTTTATATTTTGAAGTATAAATTCTCTATTAGTCTGCGAAAAAAAGTTAGTTGAGTAGTTTATTAATGAATTATTTTCTTCATATTCGTCATTTTGTAAATTAGCTGAAATAGTCTTTGAGATAGTAAACTCATCATGCAGGATAAGGTTAAAAGACATTATTGAAACAAAAAATAGTAAGAGAATAACTATGTAGTATGATATCTTTTTATCTAATTTAAACCATATATACAAAATAAACACAAAAATATTGATTACACCTATTGGTCTAATTAAAAATGAAATCATAAAAATAATTGAACTAAATTTTATTTGGTTATTTTTCAACAAATATAATCCATATACGGTGAAAAATATATATGGTATCTCACTAATTATTAACGATGAAAGTTCATAATTATTTGGAAGTATAAGAAAATAACTTAAACCGACAATTGAAAAATTCCCTAACATATTATTTGTTATTTTTCCGATCAAATAAATTGATAACGCAAAGATAGTCAGATAAATATACTTGGCTGTGGAGTAAAAGTATTTACTTAAAATTCCGGATATTATTGGCTGGCCAATTGGCCATTGTAAAAATGGAGTTCCTCCACAATCTAATGAAAGAGTCCCGCAATTTAATAAATTTAACCCTAATAACTCATATGTTCTCGAATCAGGAACTGATGTCCAAAAATATGAATTTTCAATTGAATAAATATTAGAGAACTGAAAAATAAAAAAAGCAAGTGCAAAATAAAAAGGCGAATTATTAATTTCTACTTTTTTAAAAAGAATCAACACAAAGCAAATTAAATTAATAACAAATAAAAAAATCCAAAAAGGGGTATTCTCAAGTAGCCAATTTGCATAATTACTAACTATTATGCTTTTATTTTGTATAAGCCATCTATTCAAAAATAGATAATTTAAAATCAACATTTGAAAAAATGGGTATCTTAATTTAGATCTATAACTAATTGACATAAATTGTTTCTAAATAGTCAATCGACTTTTGTAAAGCATTGCTAGAATGATTAATTTTATAAACATATTCTGGATTCTTGAGTTTTATTTCCCTGTCTAAAATATTTTCAAAATTACTAATTCGAAAGATTTCACCAATTTCAGTTCTCATTTCGTCTTCAATCAGATTTAAGCCTTTTTCCTTTTTCGAAATTTTCCTTTTAATTTTTTTTGGCGTGTCCAGAAAGGCTACCGGCCTTCCAGTTAAATAAAAAAACTCTAAAGCGATACCAGAAAAATCAGTAATTAACAATTTGTAGGTACCCAAATCATCTAGAGATAAGTTATTATCTATAACGATATTTGGATTTAATGACAGATCGGACAAATTAGTCATTGGATGAGGTCTAAAAATGGTCTCGATTTCATTAAAAGTTACAATTTTATTTAGTTCAGAAATTATTTGTTTTACTGAAGACATTTCCCAAGTGGGTGCAACAAGGACTTTTTCTTCAAAATCAATATTTTTAAATGGTTTTATAGAATCGAATAATAAATAGCCAGTTGTAAAAATTTTTGTTTTTTTTGAAACTATAAATTTAATTTGTTCAGAAATGGTAATCGATGGGGAAAGAATGTAATCAAAATAATAAAACGAATTTTTGGTATACATTTCATTTGGACTGACTAATGAGTGAAACAAATAAATATATACTGGTCTATTTGGTTTCGGAAGAACTTTTGATTTTGGAAAAAATGACTGACCTATTCCAGGAGTTGTAGTAAAAAATAATTTTGATTCACAGTTAGAAAGCAATTTAATTTTTTCAACATCAGAACTTGCTTTAATAAATTCTGTATTTTTAGAAAACTGTCGTTCGTCATTAAGCCTTTCTTGACAAATTACATCGATTTTGTAATTATTCTTATCAAAATATTTTAAAAGTGGTGAAACAAACCTGTAGTGACTTTCATTTTCAATAAAAAAGGTTATATCTTTCATAATTTAAATTTTATTAAATTATAGTAATTGTATGAAAGAACCGCAGGTATATGTTGGGATGAGCGCAGATATTATTCATCCAGGCCATATGAATATCCTTAAAATTTCAAAGTCTTATGGAGAAGTTACAGTTGGGTTATTAACTGATGAAGCTATAAGCTCTTATAAAAAAATTCCAGTGATGAGTTACGAAGAAAGATTCGAAGTATTGTCAGGTGTTAAATATGTTGATAACATAATTGAACAAAAAACACATGACTACACAGAAAATTTAGATAAATTAAAGCCTGATTTTGTAATACACGGAGATGATTGGCAAACGGGTATTCAGAAACCAGTAAGAGACAAAGTAATCCAGTCTTTAGATAGGTGGGGTGGAAAATTAATTGAAGTTCCATATACCGAGGGGGTCTCCTCAAAACAATTAAAAGCTTCTTTACAAAAAGGCGTCACAACGGAACAACGTCTAAAATCTTTAAGAAATTTATTAAATTTTAAAGATACAATCAGATTTCTCGATATACATAATGCACTATCTGCAATAGTAATTGAAAATGCAAAATATGAAAAAAATGGAAAAATCATTGAATTTGATGGAATGTGGGGAAGCAGCTTAACTGATTCTACCTCAAAAGGTAAACCAGATATTGAAGCTGTAGATACAACTTCAAGACTTAATACTTTAAATGAGATTTTAGAAGTGACAACGAAACCAATTATCTATGATGGAGACACTGGTGGAAAACAAGAACACTTTATATTTACTGTTCAAACTCTAGAAAGACTAGGTATATCTGCAGTAATTATTGAAGACAAAAAAGGCCTTAAAAAAAACTCCTTGTTTGGCAATACTGTAAAACAAGAACAAGAAGATGTAGATGTTTTTTGCGAAAAGATAATTGCAGGAAACAAGGCCAAGAAAACAGATGATTTTATGATCTTTGCGCGTATTGAAAGTTTAATATTGGATAAAGGATTGTCTGATGCCCACCTAAGAGCAGAGCGTTATGCAGAGGCGGGAGCAAATGGAATTTTAATACATAGTAAAGATAGCGATGAAAAAGATATTATAAGTTTCATTAAAACGTTTAAGAAAAATAGTATATTACCAATAGCTATTGTTCCTACAACCTACAATCATGTTCATATAAGTGAGTTTGAAGAATTGGGTGTTGATATAATTATTTATGCTAATCATCTTTTAAGGAGCGCGTATCCATCAATGCTGAAAACTGCAGAAAGCATTTTAAAATATGGAAGAACAAATGAAATTGAAAATGATTTAATGTCTATCAAAGAAATTATTAATTTTATACCTTCAAGCCTAGATGATTAATACAAAAGAATTTATTGAACAATTAATCTTAAATGATATAAACTTCTTTACTGGTGTCCCTGATTCCCTTCTGTCAGGTTTTAGTGAGTCGTTACATTTTGATTTTAAAAACAAAAACCATGTAATCTCTGCAAATGAAGGAAGTGCTGCTGCAATAGCTATGGGACATCATTTGTCTACAGGTAAGATCCCTGCTATTTATATGCAGAATTCAGGCTTGGGTAATTTCGTAAATCCATATGTTTCTTTAATGCATAAAGAAATTTATAATATTCCATTTTTATTGATAGTTGGTTGGAGAGGAAATCCTGAAATTAGTGACGAACCTCAACATTTATTTCAAGGTAAAATCACAATTGATTTGCTTGAGTTATTAGAAATTCCATATTTAATAATCGATGGAAACACAGATGAAAGATTGATATTTGAAAGTATGAACATTTCACTATCACAAAATAAACCATTTGCATTAATAGTAAAAAAAGATACTTTTTCAAACAAAGGAAGATCTTTTGAAAATGATACGAATCTATTAACCAGAGAGGATGCTTTAGTAAGCTTTTTAGAAATCTTTGATAAAAATTCAGTATACATATCTACTACTGGAAAGCTCTCAAGGGAGTTGTACAAAACTAGATTAGATAATGAAGAAATTACAAATGACTTCTATACAGTTGGTGGCATGGGTCATGCATCGGCAATATCATTGGGCATAGCATTAAATAAAGAGGAAAAAACTATTGTATGTCTTGACGGGGATGGTTCAGCTTTAATGCATTTGGGAAATATAGGAACTATTGGAGCAATGGGCCTTCAGAACTTTTATCATGTTTTGTTTAATAATTCATCACATGAATCAGTTGGGGGCCAACCTAACATTTACAAAGACTTGAAAAGAAAAGATTTATTTTATGGATTAAATTATAAGAATTACGTTTATGTTGAGAATAAAGATGAGATTAAAAAAATCAATATAAGTGAATTAAAAGGTCCAACATTAATTGAAGTAAAAGTACAAAACAGTTCTGATAAAAATTTGATTAGGCCTGATAAATCACCAGTTGAAAATAAAAAGCTTTTCAGATCTAAACTTAACAAAGGTTAATATTGGAAAACGTTAAAGAAGAAATTTTAAATTCTTTAAAAAATATTCAATCCTTAGTTGTTTTTACAACCAAAGGAGCTAGAAAAAGAAAAACTACGAATATTTTTGAGGTAATTATTAAAGAATTAAAAATGCATTATGAATATTTTTACGTAGATGAATACCCAAACTTTAGGCAAATTAATGAACTGAATAAACTAAATAAAAATTTTGATGCAGTTATGTCCATAGGGGGTGGTAGTGTAATTGATTTAGCCAAAATTTTTTCTTTGACTACTAGTGATAAAAAAGTTAATTCCATAAATGATTTAAAAATTAGGGAAAAGAAAATTTTTCATATAACGATTCCAACAACATCTGGAAGTGGTGCTGAAGAAACTATTTTTGCAACAATTTGGGATAGAGTAAATTTAAAAAAATATTCCTTTGAAAATAAAAATCTAAAACCTGATACAGTTTTTTTAATTCCAGAACTTACAGCCTCAATGTCTAGTCATTTAACGATTACTACTGGATTAGACGCAATTTGCCATTGTGTAGATAGTATCTTATCAAAAGCTGCAAGTTCAGATTCCTATGAGCTAGCAAATAGTGGTTTGAAACTTTTGACCTCGAATTTAGAATTAGTAATTAACAATCCTTCAAACCTTGAAGCAAGAACTAAAATGTTGTTGGGATCAAATTTGGCTGGAAAGGTTATTAACAAAACTAGGACCTCGATTACACACTCTATTTCATATCCATTAACAAACTATTACAATTTAGACCATGGTCTCGCCTGTGGCTTTTCGCTTATGGAAGTAGTTGACATTAACAAAAATAAATTTATTGAAATTGGAATTGACAACTTACATGACAGATTATTTTCAATTTTTGAAAATTTAGAAATAAAAAAAATTTTTCAGCAACACATAAAAGAAATAGATATTGAAAATATTTCTGAAAATGTTTTATCAAATAAGCGCAGCTCTAATTACTATAAGTCGTTAGATAGAGAACGTACAGAAGAGATTATTTACAATTCAGCCAAAAAATATGGAATTGAAGTAATATAGATTTTATGATTGAATTTGGAACAAATCTAAATTATCTTGACCCAGGAACTGGTTCCTATTTATATCAAGTTCTAATAGCTGCTGGGATTACAGTTGGAGTCTATTTTAAAAGTGTAAGAGTATCAATTATTTCATTTATTGATAAATTTAAAGATTTTTTAAACAAATCAAAAAAGTAGTGTTCAAAAATGAAAACTAAAAAAGTTTTTAGTTTTTTAAATTCGAATAAAACAAATATCCAACAATCAATATTTTTAATTTTAATTCTTACTTGTCTTCTATCTGTTTTTACAAAAGGATTTCCAAAATTAAATTTAGACTTCTACAATCAATACACCTCTTTTTTTGTTTCTCCTAATCACATTGATAATGATACTTTGCCTCCTTTAAATGGGAACTGCTTATACACTCCTTCATCTTTCAAATCTAATCTAAACAAAATTAATGCTAATTTAGAGACCAATGTAATTGAACAATTTAACACTGAGAAGGTTTTAAGTAATATCAAATGTTTTGGAAGAATTGAGGGTGCTAATTTTAATCAAGGGGAACTGTTAAAAAATATTGATAAGGAAGTCAATTTAGTTGTAACAGTGCTTAATAAAGAGCATCAGTATGTATTAATTTTTGTAACATCTCTACTGATATTTAAAATAATTTACAACATTTTTAATATTGAAAGAATAGATTCACAATTTAGCAGCTTGAGTTTGTTTTTAATTATTATTAACTTCGTTTTAACAATGACCTTATTTACTAATCTAAAAGTAATTTTTGATCAAAACATATTAATTTCTACAATAATTTTTTCACTCTTAACATTTTTTTTTGCAAGAAGATATCAATATAAAAAAGCAGAAAACTTAGTTTTAAATTTCTTGTTAAGTTTATCGTTGCCTATTTTTATAATTATTTTTCTCCATTACTCACTCGGAGTAAAAAGCAACTATTTATCGTCTGGTGTTTTTATCAGTTTTTTTATAGTTTTTTATAATCTATTAACGAAAAAACTAAATACTGAAACTGTGAATAAATTTAACTTTTTAATAATGGTTTTTATACTGATTTCGAGCCCAGTAAATCTCTTGTTTAAAGACACAGTAACTTCAGATTCAGAAAATATAAAAAATAATTTTAATACTTCAAATAAAACTGTTGTCCATGTTATATTAGATTCGCTTCATGATGATATCGAACTTGAAACACAGAAAATAACTGTTCACAATTATAAAAATTTTAGAACAACTGGAGTTTCAACTCGAAATTCGTTAGCTGAGTTATTTATAGGAGATGTGTGGGTTGGTGATGAAAATTTTCAGGATTTTGTGACAGCCAGTTCAACCTCTGAAAAAAATCTTATAAATGAGTTAAGTGCCCATGGTGTAGATACATATTTATATACGGATAAGCTTTCAAGGTATTGGAATAATGAGATATATTCAAGGTTTAATAATTCTTATGTTACTGAAAAAGCAGTTCTAGATACAGATTATAATTTTTCCTTTATAAACTTATTTAGCAATTGGGCCTTGTTCTTTAATCTTGATTTATTAGGTTTTTATGAGTTTAATTTAGATACAACACTAGAAGATATTAGTCTGATTTCTCTTTATAACTTGGATTTAGCTCTTGATGACTACAGAGCTTTATTACAGGAAAACAATTATTCTGACTCATATTTTTTTATTCATCTTCTAATTCCTCATTCTCCATGGAACTTAGATAATGAATGCAATTATAAAGAACGACAGTATTCAAATCCAGATAGTTCATACAGATGTGCTGAAAAGTTAATTGATTTTATACTAACAAATTTTGATGATAAAAATACATTAATTGTTATACATGGAGATACAGGAAACACTTGGGACTTGAATCCTACAGAAAAAAACGATAGAAATATAAGACTAAATGAAGCAACAAAATCATCACTAATTATTAAATACCCTGAAAATAGATTTACTAATCAAGATCGAGACCTAGTTTATTTTACTACGGATATAAAGTTCGTAGTTAAAGATTACTTTATGACAAATGAGAACATTGGTTTATCAAACATAAAAATGTTTACAAATTTTATTACTACTGAACCAAATCCAACACTTGATAAAAATTATGAAATTTTAGAAATCGAGTACATGTTTGAAAAATAAGTTACAAAATCTTTTTTTATTAATCATGTTGGTTTTCCTATTTAATGGGATTTTCAATGGACCTCAAGATATAATTTATGACTATATACGTGTTGCCTCTGGTGGTGAAAAAGTTGCATTAAAAAATTTTTCCGGAGAGAATTTAATTCCATTAAATGGTGAATGTTTATTTTCAAAAGAGCACTTAGAAGATTTTATAGAACAAAAAATCCAGAGAGAAATTGAAATAATTGAGACAAATCAATATTTCTTGCTTCAAGATAGTTTGTCGTTTGAAAAATTAAAATGTTGGGGAAGAATATCTGGATCTGAGTATCCACAGTCTGTAAACGTTAACGAGATAGATAATAATATATACATTACAGTTCAAAAATTAAATATTTTTCAACAATTCTTATTTTCAAATATCTTGATTTTCTTTGTTTTTAATCTTATTTTTAAGAACAAAGCAAGTATAAAAAATCTTAAATATATAGCATTTTCAACATTAATTGCGTTATTTTCTCCTGGACTGGTAGAAAACCTAACTTTTTATTTTCAATTGAGAAAGTATGCATACTGCATAATTTTAGTTTTACTAATAAATATACTTTTAAGAAATTTAAAGAGCTTTGAATTAAACAGTGCGTTAAGTTTATTTATTTTACAAATAAACTCGTTTAGTATTTTGTATTTTGCATTTTATGTGTTTGGTGCAAATTTCAATCATGAAATATTTATTTATTTACTGGGAGTCACGTTTTATTTAAACCTATATTTCAAAATTCACAAATTGTTTGATCAGAGAGTTTTATTTTTTATATCTTTATTTTTTATTATTAATTTGCCAAATAATCTTGCGTTTGATTTTTCGAAAAACTGGTTTAGAAATGTTAATTATTCAAGTGAAAAAATACAGAGCTTGGAATCAAGAAATGTAGTTCATGTAATTTTTGATACGTTTTCCTCTTCAAATGCACTCAAAGTTCCAATAAATGACCTTGAAGGACTTCAAAGAGTTGAAAATTTTTATTCTACAGGTCCTTATACAGTTCAGTCATTAGTTGATATGTTTAATGGTGATACCTGGAATGGAGATTTAATAAATTTTCAAGAATATAGAGAAAGTGTTGCAACTGACCGCAATAGTCTGATAAATAAATTAAATAATAACAATGTAAATACTTATCTTTTTGTAGACGACTTGTCCTTTAGTTATGTAAATGAAATATATTCTTCTTTTAAATTTAAAAATGTTAAGAGCAACAAAGACTTGGTGCCCGAATCATGGGTAATATTTGATAATAAACCTAAAGAGGATACTAGGTCATCAAACAATGTATTCACGTGGTCATTGAGATATAGTTTAAATTTTTTAAATATTAAAGATTTTGATTATTTTGATTTTCAAAATCCACAAGTCCCGATTCAGCTTTTACAAGATTTTAGTGATGAATTTTCACAAACAAGCTCTCAGGGTCTTAATTACTACTTTCTTCATTTGTTGATGCCTCATGAACCTTATAAGGTTGATTCCTTTTGCAATTATCTAGATCAGATTCAACAAACTCCTAAAATGTCTGAGGACTGTGCTGTATATATGATAGAAACTCTTGTAGATTTTATAAATGCCTCTAACAAAGAAACCTTGGTGATCATCCATGGTGATACAAGTAACTATGAAGATGAAGACATTACAACTCTTGAAACACTTAAAGATGTAGATAAAGAGGACCTACAATTATTTTTTCAAAAGAGAGTTGATATTGGTTTTCTAATTATTAATCCTCAAGCTGAAAAAAATATATTTGGATTGGGCAACAAGTACACTATTTTTCTGAAATCTCTTATTGAAGAGTTTTTACTTAATAATTCCATTCCTAAGTATGGAAATAATTTTGAGCCAGACGATTTATATATGTTCAGAACTCAAAATTGGAATAAAGAAGTTAAAGAATATGTGAAAATAGAGGTTGATTGGTAACTAATTATTAATATTATATTTTACAAGTGTAGAGTTAGTTTTCTCTAAAAAAAGATCTTTCACATAATTATTGTTCTTCATGATTACATCTAATTGATCAATAGTTATACTCGATTCAGACTCTTTGTAAATAAATCGTAATTTTTGGTTTTCAAAAAGAAAATAAATAGTCTCTGGATTATTTTTAAAAATATATTGATTAATTATGTCAGGTATCTTTTCTTGATATAAACATGAACCAAAAATAGTTTTTTCATCTTTCCCACCATATAAACAATAATTTTCACCCCAAGCATTTATATAAGTGTCACTCGGCTTGTAAAATTCTACTCTTTCATTCAGATAAACAATAGTTGGTGATGCATATGAAAGGTCTACAAAAAGACTGAATTCTGAATCATCATTTTGAAGTATTTTAAAAGATTCTTCGGAATCTTGAACTGCTGTTAATGGTGCAGTGAGATGTGCTGCCATTCCTGTAATTAAGAGAAAAAAGAGAATTGAATTTTTGATATATTTGTTGAGATTTACCTTATCAATTCCAATTGCAATGATAATAAAAATTAAAGGTGTGAGAATAACATCTCCCTTCAGTGTTCCAAAAGGGTATATTCCTAATACAAAAAGGAGAACAAAACTGCTGAGAGAAAGCAAAGGAATTGCATTCTTGGTAAAGTCTCTAACTAAAGTAAATAATGATATAAAAAACAATATTGTAAAAATAGCTATGAATCCACCGTCATAAAATGAACGCAAAAACATTAAAGCAAGAAATCCATTATTGATAAATTCTCCATTTAAGTCAAAAGTTGACGCCTGATAAAATTCAATAAATTCACCATCAAATAATGCTGGAATTATTATGAAGTAAAGAATTAAAATAACCACAAACAATCCAGTAAGAAAATATTTAATATTTTTACTTTTAATAAATGAATAAATTTCCAAAAGTGCAATTGGTATAATTGCTGCTCCAACTATGAATATCCATAAAATTTTTTCAAAATTATCTAAAATATTTTTTTTTCTTGGAAAACTGTAGACACTTAACACTCGAACCATTGCAAATGCCTCCAAAGAATAATTCTTTAAATGAATCGAATAAATTCCAAGGCTCGGTGATATTCCAATCAAAAATGCCGTAAAAAGTGCGACATACAAATTAACTTGGCGTTTTATGAGATAGTTATAAGCAATAAATGGAACGAGTATGCCCCATAATGTGCTTGACAAAAAAATGATTAATTTTGTGGATAAGCCTAATTTAGATAATAAAAATACTAATCCGCTAAAGCCAACACTTCTCTGTGCAATTAACATAAACCAATCGAAGTTTGGAGAATAAGCAACTATATATTCAAAAGCGTCATCATTGTTTAAAACCTCATAATTAGTTAAATTAGATTTATTGATTGCCGAAATAAGGAAAATTAATAATAAAAAGTAAAAATTCTTGTGTTTCATAATTTTTAAATGTTTAAATTTTGTGTAATTAGTCATCTAAAATTTGTCTAGCTATTTCTATATCAATACTGTTTTAAGATTAATCTATAAATATGGAATCTTCTAAAGTTTATTTAAAAGAAATTAAAACTGTTTTATATGAGATTATTCAACAGGAAAATATAGACACAATTTTAAACTTTCAATTGTCAAAAAATGAAGAATACGATATTCAATGTAATGATTTTGTAAAATTTAAAGAGTTGCCCAGTGGTTTAAAAACAAAAATTGAGGATAAGTTATCTGCTCTTATTTTCATAGAAATCTGTTCATTTTCATCAAATAATTTTCTAAATATAAGATTTTCAAATATTTATTTTGAAAATTGTTTAACTGCAAAACAAAATTACGAAAAAGCCGAAAAAAAGAAAGTATTACTAGACTACGGGGGCTTCAATATAGGTAAAGCACTGCATGTAGGTCATATTAGGTCACTTAATATAGGTAGGTCTTTAAAAAATTGTCTAAAGTTTGTGGGATATGACGTAAAATCAGATATTCATTATGGTGATTGGGGTGTTCAAATGGCACAAATCATTAGCTATATTGAAAAAGAAAATATTAAAGTTCAAAGGCTATCAATTGAAGATTTAGACTTAATTTATCCAAAAGCATCTAAATTATCGAATGAAAATAGCGAGTTTTCAAAAATGGTTTCAGATACACTCCAAAAATTAAACAATAAAGATAAAGAAAAAATGGATATTTGGAAAAAAATTTATAAAATATCCACAACTGAGATTGAAAAAATTTTAGTTAATCTCGAATATGAATTTGATTTACATTATGGAGAAAGCGATGTTATTGACTTAATTCCTCAGTTAATTAAAGAATATCAAAAACAAAAACTAATAATCACAGATGATGGTGCTTTGATAGCAAATGACAAACAGGATCCACCTGCAATATTGGTAAAATCTGATGGTACTTTTATGTATTTAACAACTGATATCGCAACAATTGTTTCGCGGGAAAAAGATTATAAAAGTGATCTATATATTTATGTAACTGACCAAAGACAAAGTTTTCATTTTACTCAGTTATTTAAAATGGTTGAATACCTTTCTCTATCAAATTCTGATTTTAGGCATGTAGGCTTTGGAACTATTAACGATTTAGAAGGTAAGCCCTTGAAAACGAGAGAGGGTGATGTCTTCAAGCTTCTTGATTTATTTGATCAAATAAAAAAAGAGGTTTCAAAGAAAAACTCAGACAAAAAAATAGTTAATACACTTGCAAAAAGTGTTATGACTTATTCAGATTTAGCCAGTAAAAGAACTAGTGATTATAGTTTTGACATTGAGAAATTTGTAAATGTAAATGGAAAATCTGCAATTTACTTACAATACTCTCAAGTAAGAGCAAGGAAGCTTTTGGAGAACAAAGAAGTTATTAGAAAGTTTACTGAATTTAATGATGATGAAAGAAATTTAGCAAAAGAAATTATAAATTTTAGTTTTGCACTTGAAAGAACACTGGATACTTTAGAGCCACACCACTTAGCTGAATATGGTTATGCTTTGTGCCAAAAGTTCAATACTTTTTATAAAAATAATAAAGTACTGTCTGATGATACTGATGATGTTGTTTCAAAAAGTAGGATATCATTGGTTGATGCATTTTATGAAACAATTTTAATCGTATTTAATTGTCTTGGGATTGAGGCAGTAGAATCAATGTAAATTACAGAAATAATTGTGATGACATAATCCAAACAATTAGTAGTGTTGGAAACGCATATTTATTCAAAATATAAAATCTTTTAGAAATATTGTGTATTGCAAAAAAGGTAATTGGAATAACAATAAATCCAGCAAAAGAGACTGATCTAGAAATAAACTTTAAGTCAGCAATAATTAAATTCGTTGGTTGAATTAAGCTTTGAAACACAACTAAAAATAATAGTGAAATAAATATCGTTCCAACTATGTTTACTACCATTTCATTAAAGTTACCATTTTGTATTGTTGTTCTATTAAAAAACTCAGATGGTAAAAACAGAATAAAAATAGATATAAAAAAAATAATCAAACCCCAAAACAGTGTTTCTCCAGCCCAGTTTGATGGAGTGTTTGTTGAGTTTATAGTATAAACTAAATAAGCTGAATAACCTAGAATAAGAGATCCAAGAGAGTAAAAATATAAAGCAAATATTGATGACAAGTTTTTTAAACTGAGGGACTGTAGTAAAAACTGTCTTTGATTATTCATACTTGAATATATTAATGTAATTTGTATTAAAATATTAATTAAATATGCAATTATTAGATACGCCCAACCCTAATGCAAAAAAACTATTGATTAATCACACTCAAAGTGCGGGAGAGAATTTAAATATAAAAAATTTTCAACCTGAACAAATAGAATACAAACTTTTAAATTTAAATGGTATCGACTCAATATTTGTTGGACCTGACTTCTATACATTGTTAAAAAATAATGATGCAGATTGGAATGCTGTTTTAAAAGACATTAATAATATTCTTGATAAAATATAAACATGGAAACGTACAATAGTGATCCAAAACCGGGAAGATTAATTTTACCATTGGTATTAATTGGCATGATTGCTACAACTTATACATTTATAAACAGAGTTGCAACAAATAATGAGATTGATTTAGTGTCAAGTGACACAACTACAACATCTATTACTGAAGAAGTAGTAGATACAACAACCTCAACTACAACTACAACTATCCCAGAAGATGTTGTAAATTATCTTGAGGAAATTACTGGTGAAAAAATTCAAGCAATTG
>Ga0255761_10002151_pt1 | contig 18301 bp, 35 predicted proteins | sample 071ome_29_FD_179961 | JGI IMG/M metagenome (GOLD analysis project Ga0255761, IMG submission 179961) | Coastal salt marsh microbial communities from the Groves Creek Marsh, Skidaway Island, Georgia - 071407BT metaG (version 2) | ecosystem: Environmental > Aquatic > Marine > Intertidal zone >... | reverse complement strand
TGAGATGGAGGTTTGTGGATATCTTTGTGAGTAAGTACGCTTTAAAAAATGGGGTTGTCATACAGATCGTGGGGATTCTACACACTTACCAGCGTTTGGTCGCAAAACCCGAAATTGACCCTAAAAACCCCGTGGGAACGAAGTTTGCGCGGTTTTGACCAGATTTTTAGCTTTTTCAAAGCTAATGGGCACAATCTTAGCTTCTACGAAGCTAGAGCTGACATCAGTTAAGTAACTGATAGTCAGAGCGATTGAGTGGCTTGGTTAGAAACTGGATGAAGTAAAGCTTGTAACAAGCTCAATGCGAGCGCGGCGCAATCCCCTCCCCCTCCCCTCCCCAAATTCACTCACCCTCAAATCCGATGGCTCACTTCCAACCGCGCAGGAATCATCTACGATGATCGTATTGGTTGGCTACCAATCGCATGAGTTAGCAAAGCTAACCGCAGGAATTGGAGAAAGTAGATATAGATTAGAATAAGAATGGAATTCTGTGAATTCTTATTCTAATCTTAATATCTAACAACTGATGAACAACAACATCAACCACTCCGAGTTGCTGAAAGCAACTAAGAAAGCTGTTAACAGCTTTGTGTTCAACCCTTCTGCTTCTAAGAAGCAGTCTACTCTCGAAGCTTTAGCTTCGTTGTCGGCTTTCATCGAAGCCATCGAGACTCCATCGGAGTCTGAGACGAAGCCAAAGGCTTCGAAGTCAGCTAAGAAGCCAAAGGCTTCGAAGGCAGTAAAGTCCTCGAAGTCCAGCCGAAAGGCTGAGATTGAGGCTGTTCTTACCTCTGGTAAGAAGCTCAAGAGAGCAGAGCGTTCCGCTCTGAACAAGGAGCTTCATGCTCTCCTCCAAGAGGAGAGAGCTGCTGCTCGTTCTTCGAAGAAGAACAAGAAGACTGTTCGACGACCTAAGAGGTCGTCAGCTGCTGGGCTTGAGTTAACTCAAGCTAAGACTGCTACTGCCAACAAAGTTGGCAAGGCTATCAAGACAAAAGTCGTCAACGCAGTTGACGGTGGTGAGGCTCAACCTTTTGAACCTCGTAAAGAGGTTCAGGTAGTCGAACCGAAGGTTCGAAAGAAAGCTAAGATGAAGTTGACTCTCCTTCCAGGAGAGTCTCCAGAGGAAGCTATGGCTCGGCACCGCAGTGCAGTGCTGGAGCGAGAGCGACTGGAGGCAGAGGCGTTGATTGCCTCTGGCAATCCAATGTTGGAGCCATCTTTTGCCCCAGCAGTTTAAACGAAGTTTAATGTTAAATCCTATAAATCAAAGATTTATGTCACAACCAATTTTTGCTTTTGTCTTCCCGTTCGAGGGAGGAGGCGAGTTTCGCTGTAAGCGCAACTTCGCAGACGCCCTGCAAGCCGCGAACTGGGCTGTCGAAATCATCCTCAAGGAGGGCGATGATTACTGCTACTTCAAGCGCGTGCCGTCCTCGGACTACGTGTTCGAGCCAGCGTGCGAGTCGCACACGGTGGTGCGCTGGGATGATGACGCTCCTACATGGGAAATGTACCATGTCATCGATTAACTACCCTAAAGGGTAAAAAAATAAATTTGGATTTAAGGAATCCTTGCCTTATCTTTGTATCGTCGATTACGACAAAACTCTAAAATTCTAACTCATGCTACACAGCACAAACACAGAGCGCAAAAAAGCGCAGATGGCTTCAGCCTTGTTCAACGATGTTAAATTCTTCGACTTCGATTGCATACGCTCCACAGAGGAGTGGGATGCACTCTCATGCGATGAGCAAATGACCCTCGAAGACCTCGTAGGCACGGACTACGAAGAGGACGATTTCTACGACGATATGCTGTCGTGGAGCGCAGAGCGGGAGCGCGAACTCGAATGGATGATGATGGACATGGAACTCGACGGAGAATGATGTGGGTTTCATGCACAATCATGGTCGCTTTCGCAGTGGCGATCACACACGTAACAAACGAATCTTTTAAACTCTAAATCTTTTATTCAATGAAAAATCTATTTTTCACCCTTGCGATTGCTGTCGCATCCACAACTTTTGGTCAAATGCCTGATGCCATGACTGGCAGAGGCGGTTACGACGTGAACTCAGGCATAGAGACGAACGAGGCTCTGAGCGTAGACGGAATAGAATTTCCTGTTTTCACCACCGAAGGTGGTTCTAAATTCGTCAAAGCTACCTCCCCGCGAACTGGGAACGAGTACGCTGTTTGGGTTTTTACCCCAACTGACGAGACGTTCGAGGGTCGCACCGTGTACACCACCAAGCGTGGAACTCCGTGTGTATACAAGCTCACGAAAGCTGGATTTCCTTATCCAAACTGGTTGGATACAGACGAGTAATCAGGCACTCTGATGAGCCTTGCATAGGCGAAACACCCTTCGGGGTGTCAGTGTCAACTATCAAAATTTCTACACATGAAACCATTCATGCTCTTTTGCGCTCTTACAATCACTGTTGTGAGCCTGAGCCAAAACATACAAGACGACACCTCTACGAACGGAGACGAGCAAACGTCCATGACTACGCTTGAGGAGGATGGCTCTGACGAAGACGAAAACGGTTAAACTTTTAAAATCTTTTTTCTATGAAAAACTTTTCTTTCGACGAAGCTATGTGCTTCGCATACGGTAGCACAATGCTGACTGGAGGTTCCTCAATCGGAATCATGGACAACGGCGAATTCTATGTACCTAAGTGTGGGTATGTAGTGGGCGGAATCGTACCCGAAGAGTCCTGCAAGATGGACAACGAATCGGCTTTCAAGCACACGTATAACCGCTTGTTCCATCAAGCTGAGTTGGCTCTGGAGCGCGATTCTGCAGTGGTCATAGGTACGTGGGTTGAAGACAGCAAGATTGTCTTCGATTTGTGCAACGTCCTCGATGACGAACAGGAAGCACTTGCACTCGCTAAGAAGCGCGGGGAGCGGGCTATCTACGACCTTGAAAACCAAAAAGAAATCTTTGTAAAATGAAAACACAACAACACATTGACGCGCTGTACGAACGGCGCAAAATAGCGGGCGGCTTCGAGCAGGCGCTGATCGACGCATACTTGAAAGCCGATAATGGCAACACAAGAATCCTCGAAGATGCCTTCAAGGGCACACGGTTTGACCTGACCCCGAAGCCCAAGTTCAACAGCGGCGTGGAAACGCTACGCAATGCCGCGTACTGGTCAGGGCATCGTGACGAGTACCTGAACGACAACAAAACAGCCTACCAAATCATAGACGAATACCTGAAGGAAAATGATTAAAGCAACACTACAATTTCAGAGCGCATACAAAGGAGACGTGATGCGTGGCAAGCCCAGCGGGTGGGGGTATACCCGCAAGTTCAACGATGAAGAACACATGAACAACCACATAGCGTACATGGAGCGTGAGAAAGGGCACGTGATTGACGAAGTATGGATTTGGAAAGATGAAAATAACTGGAGATAAAAATGAAAACAAAATTCACAAACGAACGACTCATCCGTGTAGGTACACGGGTGGTATACCGAGGCGGGTTCGGTCGCGACCCGCAGAAGACCGCAAGCGTAGAAGCCATCGAGCGCACCTACCATCCAAGCGAGAAGTATGGACAGGAGGTAGACGAGGTGAGTATGCACGACAACTACGTACTCACATTAGATGATGGACATTGGTGCTATTCTCACCAAGTCGATGGAGTTCTAACTGACTTACAATCAGCGACTTAGAAAATAAATTTGGAAAATCGAAAACTCTGCCTTATCTTTGCAGTGTCAACAACGACAAAATCAAAATCTCTAACACATGGCATTACCTACACTTACCGACTTCCTCAACTCTTGGGATAAACTCATCGTCACTGGCATGACTCCTGAGCGTAACGACTCAGTGATGACTACCACCACGAATAACATACCCGTGGCTATCGAATACCGTCACCAAATCAACTCATCGACAGGTGAGTGCAGTACGGTTGCGTTCCTCGTAGCCTACGATGAAAACGGCAACCGAGTCACCCTACGTAACCAGACGTATGGATGCTTCGGGGATGAAGAGAAGCAGTTCCACCAATGGTTTGCCAAGAAGATGGGTAAAGCTTGCGGGCTTGATGTGAGTCGACGATTAGATGTTTCAAGAGCGGTCGATGACTTCTTGGAATAAACACATTCATCATGAGCGTAGTTAGGCTAAATCAACTACTGCAAACGTAAGCTGTTTGGCGTGCTTACGGCTCATACATAGCGAGTCCCCGTCGGGGGGTGCAAGGCGTACAAATGCGAGACGTCAGCGAGGTTCGAATCCTCGGCTTGCTACAATGGGCGGTGTTACAAATCACCAGGAAGACCATTACCTGTGGTGTAAGCTATGGAATCATGAGGCTTGCACCGATGGGAGAGAAACCTAAACTCCGCCCTTTTTTACTAATTCAAAATTCTAACACATGGACAAATCAATTATTGACCGCCTCGAATACTGCGAGGAAACCTATGCAGGTGAGACCGAAACATGGAGAGACCCTGTAACAGGTGACTACTACCACGTACCTATCGAAATCGTGCGTGACTTCGACAACGCAATGAACCTTAATGACCCTAACTAATGACACCCGAACAATTCGAAATCTTCCATCAGTGGGCAGAGCGTGTGGCAAACACAGCCAACGACACTGACACACACATCCGTGCCATCGATCTCCTGCATGACATTGCAGGAATCTTGGCTAATGACGAACACTTTTTACCCCGACTATAATGATGACAGATAAAGAAGCCCAAGCCTTCATGCAGGATGTAGATGCATCCGCTCCATTCTGGGTGGAGCTACACGACGAAGACCGACCAACGATAAAGATTCAAGGTCGTGATGTACCCCGATGCCTGTACAACCTCATGGTTACACGGCGCGACGTAAACCTCTACCTCCACGGACTCAAGCCCCATCGTGGATGGAAAATCGGAGACGTGAAAGCATACTTCGGGCTTAAGGGTGGCAAGCAGAAAGTAGCAGATGCTATCAATGCTATGCACTCAGAATTTATGGGACGATTTAAAGAACAGAATAATGACGAAATTTGAACAACACATAGGGAAGCAAATCCCGCAAGAAGTACTCGATTACATGGCTTCGCGAACGATCGAGCAGATAGAGCGTCAAGCACAGAAGCTAAAGTTTGATTCGTGGTGCCCCTTGGTCATGGAGAACGACTCACCTGAACTGCGAAAGGAGTTGAAACAAGCAAGTGACTTGCTGTTTCAATGGATTGATTTTCAGTCAGTTGCAAAATAAATTTGGATAAATGGATTCCTCATCGTATCTTTGTCGAACAATTCAAAAATTCTAACACATGAAATACTATGCATTATTACACGGTGTATGTGGACTAGCCGAGGGTTACTCCGACACCACAGTCAGATGGTTCAAGACCATGGATGATGCCCAGCATCACAAGGGCGAGCTACTTGCCTCGCTCATGACCCTCCCTCACGAGCTAGTTGAAAGCTCCACAGACGGGACGCAGGACATTATCACCTACACAGACCGTGAGTGCGAGCAAGAGATTCTAAAAATTATCCCTTACGAACCTATGTTCGATTCGCAATCACGACGAGAGTACCTCATCTGGAATCAGATGGACTGCGAAGCTCCATTCGATGGTGAGTATCTACCAAGCGACATGGGTGTAGTCAAAGACCTGTGTGAGCGTATGGAATCTGTTGATGAGACCTTCAGCGTCGATGCACTCCACGAGTTTATCCGCGACCTATGGTACAACGGAGACGCTATGTTCGATGCTGACGACCTATGCATCTACTATTTCAAAATCCCTAAATCAAAAGACTTAACATCATGAATGTAAATGATTTCATCTTCATATGCGAGGAGTACAACATCGATCCCGTGATTGCATCAGAGGACAAGGGTGTACGTAAAATCCTTAAGACACCAACATCAAACGTAAACCAGCAGTTAATGCTCTCAGGCTACCTGCACAAAAACTTTTAATCATGACACCACAACGTAAAGAAGAACACATCCGCAACATCGCTTTCTGTATACAGAACGGCGCATCAGGCTACGTCACTGACAACTTCAGCATCGGTGACCTACCTACACCACAGAGGACTGGTACTCTCTCACAACAAGATGCCTATGCACGAGGCAAGGCACGTATCATCTTCGATGAATTCATCGAGCAAAACCCTAATATCAATGAGTAACTACGCAGTATACCGCATCTTCCGCGACTGGAACAAGCGACCCAAAGTCCTGATGGATGGACTCACACGAGAACAAGCACAGACTATTGTGCGCAACACACCGTCCGAAGAGGACAGCATGGTCGTATTCGATGAAATGAAATAACAATGAAAAAAGAATTTAAATACACTCCAGTAGAAGAAAAGCTAAGTGTAAAGGTTCGCAGACGGCTTATGGCGGGCAACTCCGCAGACCATATAGCCAGCACAGAAGGAATTACACTCGATCAAGTTTGCTACCTTATAGGTACAACCCGAGAAGCTTTACTCGGACTAGAAAAAACAGAACAACAAGAAACAGAACAACAAGAAACTAAATCAACTGAAATGAAAAATCAACAACGAAGAATCACAGAAGCCCAGAAATCAAAGGTATTAAAGCTCAAGAAGCAGGGTGAAACCCACAGGTTTATAGCCAAGCATGTAGGTGTAAGTCCGTCCTCGGTCGACCGTATCGTAAACCCCAAGCCTCGCAGTCGGTCCAAGGTCAGCACCAATAAAGCGTCAGCTCCTACCGTAGTAGCCAAGCAAGTGAAACCTAGTTCAACCCGTATGTCAAAGTTCAGTTTGTTCTGGGGGGCACTCGAAATCGTGAAAGAAGCGTAATGAGCAAACCAATATGCATACGATCAAGCGCGAACGAAGCCCCCGCGAAGGACTTCAATGACTGGGCGCAACACATCCACAGCACAGCAAGAAAAAATTACTTTAGACAAATTCAAGAAGCATGTATAAAATTCGATTCCACCTCGCAAGAGGAGAAAACTTTATGAAGTGGCAAATCAAGAGCGACACAGGCACACAGTACATTAGTCCTGACGATGTTCAACTTGCCATGTTCAATGCTAAGTTGCGTGTGCAGTTAGGTACATCAACTAAAATCCACGACGGTGCATGCAAGACAGTGTGTGCCTGGGTGGAGTGTGAAGACTTGTCGTTCGGAGACCCGTGGGAACAGAAAGGAAACTTCGGTGATTACCGTGTACGATTCAACCCACGTAACAACCCTAATTGGACTGACGAGAACGACAACATAGTTAACGAAGAAACCTTCCCATTAATTATTACAGATGACAGAACTCTTATTGTGGTTGGAAGTGCAACTGGATGCGACTGCCAACTGGATTAACAAACACTTATCATGGTTTTTAACAAACGGAAACAAGCAGTGAAAGCACACCCAAACGAACACCTCATCCACGACGACTGCCGTGTAGAAATCGAGATAGTACACAAAGCCTTCGGAATGAACGACGGCATGAACGTACTCGTAATCGACAACGACACAAACGAAGTCGTCCTTGATGAATGGGAGCCAGACTTCGAATGGGCGTGGGAAACAGCCAAGTACTACAGCAAGAAATACAATCTTGAGATTGTAGATGCTGTGCCGTACTAAAAGCATCAGGGGCGTATGACGCTATTGTACCTCAGCTCTTGTCGGAGGAGTTACCGAGCATCCACCCGAATTCAAACCCTGTGTGTCATGATGGTTATCACACAGTCAGGGCAAAGCCGTGCGTCATGCGTAAGTCCCCGTCATGCGGCTATGGATGTTAAAGACTGACAGCTGGAAAGACAGCAATACGATCACGGAGAGGGGGGCAGCAGGCATTGGCTGTCTCCCTTTCTTAACCAAAGATAATCAATTAAAAACCAATGACTAACGAAGAAGCGATTAAACACATATCCGAAGTTGTAGCCTTCCAAAAAGGTGAACCTAGAAACCCGCCTTTAGAGCTAGCATACAGTTATGTATGCGAAGACATACTGGAAAACGACATAGACAACTGGCTAAACAGCGACGTATCGTCGTATCTGTCTCAGTTCTCTGAACTCGCTGCACAAATAGTAGAGGAGTGGTCAGGTTACACCAGGAATAAAGACACCCTTGGCTCAGAAACTGGCAAGATGTTCGAGGGCTTATGCTTAGTTCCGCTATCGTCAATGTTCTATGTAAAATTTTACGAACGGCTAAAAAAATACGAAAAGGATTTGTCAGAACGCTGACAGGGGAGAGACGTATGGTGTGCGGGGAGAGCCCGTAACTAGCCTGTTAGAAAGCTATGAGAAACAAAGTCTCTCTTTTCCTTGCATTAATCACAATTAAAACCTACATTTGCATGAATTCAGAAATGAAGTCCCTATTAGCGGGATACTATTTAGAGCTTGGATTAACACCCAGCAGAACAAGAATGAAAGAACAAGTCCAAGCACGAGCCGCCGTGATGGTGGCATTACGCCAATACACTACGACCACAGCTATCGGTAAGCTGTTCGATATGGACCACTCTAGCGTAGTGCATCACTGCAAGAAGCACGATGCTAACATGGTGTATTGGAAGGGCTATGCGAAAATGTTTGAGATCGCAAAGAAGCACTGCAAGACACTCAGGTACAAATCACGTCAAGCAAAGCTTAAGACCGTCAGGCTAGAAATAAACAGACTAAAACGACTAGAAAGAAATCTAATTGAAAATTCAAATCCTTTATTACAATGAGTAATTACAAATTCAAAACAACCAACATTCGGGGTAAGCAGTATGTCGAAGTTAACGAACGTATCAAGTTCTTCCGTCAGGAAGATCAATACAAAGACTGGACAATCATGTCCGAATTCACCGTACTTGACTCAGAGCAGTGCGTATGTAAAACAACCATCGCAGATGCTACTGGACGTGTTATTGCCACTGGACATGCACACGAGGTGCAAGGTTCATCCAACATCAACAAGACCAGCTACGTTGAGAATTGCGAAACATCAGCAATCGGGCGAGCTCTTGCTATGCTTGGAATCGGAATCGACACGTCTATTGCGTCAGCTAATGAAGTCCAAGACGCAATCGCAAAGCAAGAAGACAGCGACAACTCCGCAAAGATTAAGAAGGTTCAAGAGGTCTTCGATACCGAGCCGCCCGTAAACATTATGGACAAGGCTGTCGCTTACATCAAGTCGCAGACAAACAAGAAGAAAGCTTTCGAGAACATCATGGCTAAGTACGAGGACTCTCTTACTGCGGGTCAGATTGCTGGACTGCAAAAGTTCGTTCGGTAATGGCTAAGTACAAAGTGCTAGATCGTAGGCTAACAAACCCTAAAGCGTGGACTCAATACAGAGCTCACTGCTTGAGATCAAAGATGCGCAAGCATTGGGTAACGGAGGGCAACCCTGAATTTGCAGGGTTGTTCTTCATCAAGCACAAAGACTTCATGGGTGATATCGACATAGCTGAATACCACATAAACATGAAAGGTCAAGGGTTTTGGCTCACACCTGGAGAACCAACTGCCTGGGCTGAGATAGACACTTACGACTACGTAGACCAAGAAGGAAATTCAATTTACGAAGATGACTATATCTGAAAAACTACAAGAGCGGTACGGTAAGTCACACTTATCTTACTCATCCCTTAAGCAAGCGCTGGGGGATATGGCTCAGTTCGACCGCTACATGAAAGGGGAACTGAAGTATGAATCCGATGCGCTTGACTTCGGTACCTTGTACGATATGCTGTTGTTTGAGCGTGAGCTTGCGTTTGAAAAGTATGTCGTACTGTCTGAATCTGAGGTTATGGCTCGGCTATCCGACAAGGCTCGCAACATGAAGAAGCCGTCTATGACTTCGGAGTACAAGGCGATAGTATCAGCCATGGAAACTGAAGCTCTCGAAGAAGGCAAGACTATCGTATCGCACGCCGATTGGCAGATGGCTAACGATATGATTGACCGACTGGCAACATGTGGGCTGTTGGATACGTATCTTGCTGGCGACTATCAGGTAGGGTTTCTCGAAGCGCTGAACGGAGTTCAGGTCAAAGGGTTCCTTGACTGCCTTGGTGACGGGTTCATCAGCGACAGTAAGTCTGCGCGTAGCGCCGAGAAGTTTCGGTATGCAGTGCGCGACTTCTCATACGACATTCAAGCCTACATCTACACGAAAGTATTTGGCATAAAAGATTTCTATTGGGTTGTACAGGAGAAAACTTATCCGTATCTTCCCGCTCTCGTTAAGTGCTCTGAGGAAACTCTGTTCACTGGAGAGATGAAGTTTAACGAGGGTGTTAACCGAATCAGGAAGTTCCTTGAGGACGGTCAAAACCCAGAAACAGACTACTTACTCTATGAAGTTTAAACATTTTAAAACATTAATCAAAGGAGCCTCAGCTTTATTAATCTGGGCTCTATTCTTAAACGCATTTATTTTAATCCTTAATTCATTTATATTATGAGTGATCAAAACAAAAAGTACGAGAGTGTTCTCGTAGGTTGGGCAGACGAGCCTAGCTACAATGACAACGGCGAGTTGATGGGGTGGAGCTTCCGCCTCAAAGACAACGAGTTGAAAGACTGCATTGACCAGTACACCACATCCCGTGATGCTAACGGTCAAGGAGGTAACGTTCGATTCCGTCTCTTCATGTCGAAGAACGGCAAAGCATGCTTAAGCGTGTGGGATCCGAACAGCGAAGCGGCGCAAGAGCGTCGAAATGAATCGGCTAAGACGCAGGATAGCGATACTGTCCCGTTCTAGTATATGGTTTACAGGTTAGCGAGGGGGTGTGGGCTTCGGCTCCACCCCTTTTCTTTCCCTTTATCTTTGCGTCATGGGCAAACCAATCTACTACATGACTGGCACGGCTACGTTCATTAAGAATAAAAACCCGCAGACCAGGGCTGTATGGATCGTCAGCACGTATGATAACCCACAGGACATCATGAAGTATGACGAGCACACTATGTACAGGCTCGATCAAGAGTTGCTTACCCCAAAAGCAAAGCAACGAACGATTATTATCAATAAGGTCGAGACCATCAAACAAATAGGAACAACTGTAGATGTCAAAAAAACACAGCGATAAACAGATAGGTGGTGAGCACTACAAGCGTATGAAGATTCAGCCGACTGAATTTATTGTGGCTAACGATATACCGTTCATTGAAGGAAACGTAATCAAGTACGTATGCAGGCACAACCACAAGAATGGAATAGAAGACATTCAAAAAGCAATTCATTATTTAAACTTATTAATCGAATATCACTATGAGAGTAACAATGTTCGAGACTCTGTACTCGAAGGAGGCTTATCACATGCCGATAGCGAAAGCTTTAAAAAGAATAAAAAACGGAGACTCTGCCATCAAGGTTGAAACAATTCGCAATGGAAGCAAAGAGTTTAAGAAAACCCTACCTATCGTCCTCTTCTCAGGGGAATTTGAAGCACGTAACGACGAGGCTCTTGCGCGTCACAGCCAATTCATTGTACTCGACTTCGATCACGTTGATGTTGCTTCATCCAAGGCGATTCTATCCACGGATCCTTATGTCTATAGCTGCTGGGTATCTCCGAGTGGCGACGGACTTAAGGCGCTTGTTAAGGTAAGTAATCCTGAACGCCACCGAGACCACTTCCGTGCGCTACGCACGTACTTTCACAAGCAGTACGATCTTGAAGTAGACGAATCAGGAATCAACGAGTCACGCGCATGTTTTGAATCTTATGACCCAGAGATTGTGGTCAACGAAGATTCCGCCGTATTCGGAGCTATGGCAACCGAGAAATCGGAGTCTCAGGTAGCTGTATCCAAAGCAGGAGTCTACACAGATTACCAAAAAATGAATATCGCTTCACGTCTTATTAGATTGTGCGACGACGGCGATAAGCACAACACTCTATTGCGAGCTGCTAAGTTTTGCGGAGGCTTGATAGCTGCTGGGAGAGCGGAAGAGGACGAAGCTATTCGGATCCTTACGAGGGAAATAATGAAGCGTGATATAGACGACGAAGTGCAAACGCTTCGCACTATCAAGGACGGCATCGAGCACGGCAAGTTACGCCCCATCCATGAGACCATGGACGAAGAGAACAAGATGCGTCGTGAGATGGCTATCAACGATGGAGATATGTCATTCATATCCTCAGATGACGAGGACTTCCGATGGATTGACGACTACGCTAATGGAAACATAGAGGTAGGCTTAAACACAGGCGACTCCAATATGGACGAGTTCTTTCGGTATAAGAAAGAGTTCACTATTATCAATGGTCATAGTAACGTAGGTAAAACTACTATGGTGCTGTACCTCATGGTCAACGCTGCTATTCGTCACGGATGGAAATGGGTGGTATACTCCTCTGAGAATCGAACAGCTGCTCTGAAGAAGACTCTCATTCAGTTTGCCATGAACAAGAATGTGACTTCTATGAACCATATGGAGCGCAAGAAGGCATATGAATGGGTAAGCGAGCACTTCACAGTCATTAGCAACAAACAGGTGTACAGTTACGGAGACATTATCGTATTCCTTGAGAAGATTCTTCGCCAACAAGAAGTGGACGCTGTTTTTGTAGATCCTTACAACAGCCTAAAGCTTGATATGGGCACCACAAACAAGAGTAGCCACGAGTATCACTACGAAGCTGCATCTGAGTTCCTTACGTTCTCTACGGCGAACAACGTAGCAGTTTGGCTCAATATGCACGCCTTCAGTGAGGCACAACGACGCAAAGGAGACGATGGATTACCTACAGCTCCGTATGCAGAAGACACCGAAGGTGGAGGCAAATTTGTTAATCGAGCCGACTGCTTCGTTACAATCCATCGAAAGGTTCAGCACCCTGACCACTCTCAGCGCAGGATCACTGAGTTTCACGTTCGAAAAGTACGTGACATAGAGACGGGAGGCCAGCCCACTGGACTAGACGAACCAATCAGGTTAGAGATGAATACATCTCGCACTGGATTTAGGGTATGGCCCAAGCAAAACCTTCTGTTCGAAGCCGTTGATTTACAGAATAATAAACAAGATGAATTAATATTTGACTTTAACCATTCGTTTTTAGAAAAATAGGCTGTACCTTTGCTTTAGTGAAGCGAAAAACAAAAGGGACTCCTAAGAAGAAGTCAGCTAAGAAACGAAATTTAGGTAAATACAAAAGCGGACTAGAAAAAACATGCGCTGATTTGCTAGCTGAATCGGGGCTAAGTTTTACCTACGAAACTCATGAGTACATGCTCCTGGATAAGTTCAAATATCCAGGTACTTACCTAAAGATGACCTCTAAGAGGAAAGACCTGTCGGACCGCTCTGGCTCGACGGTCCTTCCCATCAAATACACCCCAGACTTCGTAGGACCAAACGGAGAATGGGTTATCGAAACCAAAGGGTACACTCCTTCGCATCACGATTTTCCGATGCGCTGGAAGCTGTTCCTACGTCACTTGATAGACTCTGGAGAACCAGTCCCAGCTCTATTCATCTGCAAAAACAGAGCGCAGGTGGAGCAAGCAATTGAGAAACTAAAAGAACTAGGATATGGCAAAAAAGGATCTAACAAAAGAACAGCTTAGTGAGAGCTACAGCATAGCGTGTTTGCGCTTGCATAATGAAATCACGAAGCTTTACGAGGATTTACACGGCGAAATAGGGGATCCGTGTACAAGCAGTGGACTCGTGTCTAACATGGTATCGGCTGTAAGGGTAATTTTGAATCACGAACTCGACTTTATTAAGGAGGCTTCGTACCAACACCAAGAAGCCAACCATGATCAGTCAGAACAGACGGACATATTCTTCGGCGACGGGGAGAGCAGCTGAAGTCAGATTCGTTATGTGCGCTGAAGCTAAAAAGCTTCAAGTCGTGAAAGGCTCACGCAAAGACGACATGCACCTACACATTGACTACTGGCTGTCTTACGAAGGCAAAGGTAGATGGGGTGTAGACGTTAAGGGAAATAACCTACCTTACGAGATCTGGTGTGAGTTCAAGAACGTGGCTGGCAACCCAGGGTGGATGTATGGAGGCGCTGCAATCATCGCTTTCGACATGCCTGAAGAGGGAGGCTTTAGCATAGTCGACAGAATTGAACTCAAAGACTACTGCGAAGAAAACGTAGAGGATGTATTCGTCAAGAATAAGAAAGACGCATACAAGAAAAAATACACTCGTGACGGAAGAAAAGACGTGATAACAAAGCTTAATTTGCTGGACCTCAAGTCTTTAAAATCGTATCGAGTATGGGAGTACTTTAAGGACTTTTGACTATCTTAGTCGTCCGCTTTTTTAATTTTTAAAACCAATTATTATGTATGATCCTTCACTTGTCCCATGGGGCGAGGTAGGGTACGCCGTCTATAAGCGTACCTATTCCAGAGCACTAGAAAACGGTAAAACCGAGGAGTGGGAGGACACTGTTGACCGAGTAGTCGATGCGTGTCGTGACCAACTCAAAGTAGGCTTCACTCAGTTTGAGGAGGGGGAACTTAAGAAGATTATGATGGAGTTAAAAGGTACCGTTGCTGGTAGGTTCCTCTGGCAATTAGGTACAAAGACCGTCGATAATCTAGGGTTGCCTTCTCTGCAAAATTGTGCGTTTGTCGTAGTAGACGATCCTATTCGACCATTTACATGGGCATTCGAAATGCTTATGCTTGGTAGCGGAGTAGGATACAACATTCAGCGAGAGAACGTATACCAACTACCAAAGGTGAAGAATCGAGTGCGTGTAGTTCGCAAGGACGTCAATGACGCAGACTTCATTGTCCCTGATAGCCGTGAAGGTTGGGTAGAGTTGTTGCGCCGTGTGCTAGAAGCTTCGTTTGTTACAGGCGAGGACTTTACTTACGCTACGCATCTTATCCGATCTAAAGGATCGCCAATCAAAGGTTTCGGAGGTACAGCTTCTGGACCAGATGATTTAGTTTGGGGTATGGGAGAGATCAACAGCATCCTAAATAAAGCTTCAGGTAAACGCCTCCAACCCGTTGATTGTCTGGACATTATGAACATTATTGGCAAGATTGTAGTTGCAGGTAACGTCCGTCGATCAGCGCAGATTGCATTAGGTGACTGCGACGATATCGAATACTTGCAGGCTAAGCGATGGGACCTGGGTGGTATCCCTAACTGGAGAGCCATGTCCAACAACTCTGTAGTCTGTTCTGATATGTCTCAGTTGCCAGATGAATTCTGGGAAGGATATAAAGGCAATGGAGAGCCGTATGGACTCATTAATCTGGATGCATCGCGTCGCATGGGTCGTACCTTCGAGGTGGAGTACCCAGATCCTGACGTACAGGGATTCAACCCATGTGCTGAGCAGTCACTTGCTAACTACGAGACGTGCTGTCTTGCGGAGATTTATCTTCCGAATATTGAGCACTACGAAGAGTTAATAAAGGTGGCTCGCTACCTTTACAGAATAAACAAGCACAGCTTAGCAATTAAGTGCGCTATTCAAGAGACCGAGGATATTGTACACAAGAACATGCGAATGGGGATCGGAGTTACAGGATACCTTCAGGCTACAGATGAACAGCGTTCTTGGTTAAGCGACTGCTACGAATACCTAAGAGAATATGACAGAGAATACTCTAGACTGGCAGGATTTCCAACATCCATTAAACTTACAACAGTCAAGCCTTCTGGAACGCTTAGTTTACTTGCTGGCGTTACACCAGGGGCTCACCCAGGATACAGCGAATACTACATTAGACGAATCCGCATGTCAGCTGATAGCAGTCTGGCACATGCCGCCAGGAAGCACGGGTACCCTGTGGAGTACGTGCTAAACTTCGATGGCACGGAAGACAAGTCTACCATTGTAGTAAGCTTCCCTTGTAAGTTCCCGAAGGGCACGACGTTTGCTCAGGACATGACGGCTATCGACCAGCTCGAAGTCATCAAGCGATTGCAAGCTGAGTGGTCAGACAACGCTGTGTCTGTGACTATCTACTACCGTAAGGAAGAGCTTGAACAGATTAAAGAGTGGTTAGCACTCAACTATAAGAACGTTAAGTCTGTTTCTTTCTTGCTGCATAACGAGCACGGATTTAAGCAGGCACCGCTTGAGGAGATTGACGAGGGCACTTACTTGGAGATGCGAAAAGATGTAACACCGATCACAAGTCTTGAACAGATTGATATGGACGAGGTTGAGATCATGGATTGTGATACAGGAGCATGTCCAGTAAGATAAAGCTGCTTATCGAAGACATCCACGACTGGTACATGTACAGGTTTGGATGGAAGCGCTACATGAGGCAGATGGACCGTCAAGGCAGATGCTACAAGTGTGGCAGGAAGAATTGTGAGTGTCATCTATACAACTTTTGATATGAAGCGTATAGATCAATGCTGGATATCCCAGCTGTATTACTTGAACGGGAAGGGGCTTCGGCCCCTTTCTAGTTTTGGCAATCTAAACTGCTCCTCTCTGTAGAATGGATCCATCTCTACACCTGGGCATAGTGTCCCCCAGTTCATAAGGACTTGCTGAAAGTCTATAATCGTAAAGTAACCGTCACCGTTTACGTCGCCTTGTTCCCAGTCTACCTCTCCCCAATGCTCCATCATAAGTAGTAAATCATTCATTCCCACAGCAAGATCTCCGCTTATATCTCCGTAGCATACAGGCTCTTCTGGCGGGTCTGTAATTCCAGGGCGCAGTATCGGAAGCATAGCATGCACACGCTCTATCTGTCCAGACGTAAAATTCGTCCTACATGAATCAACGTAGTAATCCATGTGGTTATTGGGAGTGTAATCGTACAGACCTGGAGGGCATATAGGGTTTTCACAACTCCAATTCACCTTAGTTGGAGGTGTGTCGCATACGCCGTCTCCCGTCTCCTCACACGGACCTAAGTCTTGCCCACAATAATCAACTCCGTTAAATACGTGATGCAATCCAACATAGTGCCCTACTTCATGGATCAACGTCTTGTTTTCCATGCGCGTGGGAATCATTAGCTGATCACCAAACCGACCGAATACATCCGTCCTTACCCACACGCCTTCCATGTCCGTAGCTGGAGTATAGGACAGCCATGCAAACCCCAGGATTCCTGCGCAGAACTGAGGGAAAATATGTACGTTCATGTATTGTGTTCTATCCCATACAACAGAAGTTGTGTAGTCGTTCATCTCATACCAACCAAACCCGCTATATGGTACACAAGTGTTGTAAGGCTGTAGCAATTGAGGCGCTGTAGGCCATTCATCAAAGTCGTGATATTCAATCGCCACGATGTTGAAGTCAACCATCACCTCCTCGAACTCTTCGTTAAGGTGATCATGCGCGTCGTATATCACATCTTCTGAAACGTAGCTGTTAGGAAAGCTGTCTGTGTGATGCACATGCACTACATAGTGAATGGTCTTCCATGACGGAGGGTCTGGCATGTGCCCCATCATCTTTACTGCAGGGGAGGGGTCTTCAAAAACGACGCAGTTATCCTGACCTGCAACCATAATCTGTGACAGCAGGCACAGTGCTACAGCGGCAAACCTCATGCCACTTGATTCTTCGCTAAAAGCAGCTTGATCTCCTGGATATCCTTAAGCAACTGCTTGACATCCTCTTTGAACTCTGTGTTGTCGTTTTCTAAGGCGTCTACCCTGGCAGAAAGTTTATTGTAATCCGAGTGAAACTTCAACCAGCCACCTACTAGCGTAATCGCCAGCATTAAAAATTCGAAGTGACTCAGGTTGTCCATCATAGCTTTCTAGTCTTTTCTACAGTACGACCAGCGAAATATGCGCCAAACACAGTTAGCATTAAAATTTCCAACAAAGATACATAACTCTCGCGAACGTTAAACGGCTGGTTGTCAAGCGAATCGAATATAACCAACCCTACAAAAATGGTAATTAAAACAATAAGCATGACTGGACGGATAGTTTTAGCAAGCTTCACGTCGCTGCCCATGTCGGCCTTCCATCGTTCAGTAACGTTATTCTGAAACGCGATCTCAGCATCTACTTTAGCCTTGGCTTCTGCTGGATCAATGTCTGGCTCTCTGTCAAGCAGGTTTTTAACTACGCCGAGTCCACCCTGGTCTGGGAGTAAATCCCCAACCGTGTCTAAAATACCTGGAGCCTTCTCTTTAAGCCATGCCCCTAGCTTCGTGTCTTTAATCTTGTCCATACTGTTCTAAATATCTTTGTTCCATAACCTCAAGTATATACTTACTATGCTCCATAAAACTTCCATCAGGATTGTAGGAAAGGAGAGATTTGTACCTGTCGTTTATCTCATCAAGAGCTTCAACCTTCTCATTGGTGTCATT
>Ga0255761_10002138_pt1 | contig 18357 bp, 15 predicted proteins | sample 071ome_29_FD_179961 | JGI IMG/M metagenome (GOLD analysis project Ga0255761, IMG submission 179961) | Coastal salt marsh microbial communities from the Groves Creek Marsh, Skidaway Island, Georgia - 071407BT metaG (version 2) | ecosystem: Environmental > Aquatic > Marine > Intertidal zone >... | reverse complement strand
TCCGCAAAACTTCCGCCGGGAACGTCTGCAACTGGCAGTTGGATAAGTCGAGCCGGGTAGTGGATGCCACATCGAGCGCGCCCGAACGTATTTGTTCCAGGATTTTCGCGCACTTCTCGTTTCCAAAACTCATCTCCGCTGCCCCAAACCTTCTCGCCAAAGCGGCCGTTTTGGTGCGATATCGATGTTCTTGTTCTTGTTCTTCTTCTTCTTGTTCTTGTCGATGCCGCTGCGAGAAAAAACCAATCGCACAAAACAACGAAAAGAAAAACAACACCGCGAACAGCAACAACGCCTTGTTCTTCTTCTTCTTCCTCTGGTGGTGGTGATGAGAATTCGATTTTCTTCGCTTACCGCTCGCTCTCGGCGACTGTTGTTGTTGTTGTTGTTGTTGTTGTTGTTGTTGTTGTTGTTGTTGTTGTTGTTGTTGTTGTTGGACACCCCCAAGCAACATTTCTAGGGGATTCTTCGTTTTATTTTTCCAATTATTCTCCATTTTTTTTGAAAATAAAAGATATTTTTTTTCAAACACACGCACCCAAAAAGAAACATGGCGAGTCGCGCGTTGATGATGACAACAACAACAACAACCGCGACGACGACGACGACGACGCGGGTATCTCGGATCGATGGTGCGGTCGTTCGATGCCGGGCCGCCGCCGTAGCCGTCGCCGCCGCCGCCGCCGCCGCCGGGGGTAGCGGGAACCAAAACGAAGCGCCCATCGCGGCTGCGTTGAAATCTGCGCCGTTGTATTACAACAGCACGCTCACCAAAGGGACGCACTTGGAACACTCCGGGGACGTGATTGTCGTGGGAAACGTGGAAAAAGACGCCTCGATTACGACCGAGGATGGAGATATCGTGGTTTTTGGATCGCTGAGAGGCGAAGCGATCGTGAGAAGTCGTTACGGTGCGAGCAGCGGTGAGGGAGGAGGGAAGATATTCGCGCTGGACATGCGACCGGAAGTTTTGGAAATCGACCAAACGCAAATGAGTCCGCCGGAGCATTTGCTCGACGCCGGCGTGGAAGTGAAAGATACGCGAGCCTTCACAGGGATACCGATGGTGGCAGAAAAGAGCGAGACGACGGGGGAAATTACGTTTTCAAAGTTTTACGGGCGGCGAAGCGGCGCCGCGCGAGAGAAAAGGGGTGGCGGAGGCGACGACGATGTTGAACGATATTACGAACAGAAAGAAAAGAATACCTTATCGTCAGATCAGCTGAAACGGTGCAAGACTGCCGCAAAAGTTACCGGAACATACATTTTAGCCGTCGGCGTGTGTTTATTTTTCTTTCCGCGGCGTTTTTTCCATTTGGTGGTGCCCGTCGGCGAGACGTTGTCCACCACGGTTTGGCTTCGCGTGGTCGCCACCGCAGCCATCGCCTTCGGTTTATACTACCGCGCGGTCGCCAAAAACGGAGAAACTGGGTTTTATAAAGCGACAGTAACTGGACGCTACTTCGTGGGTACTTCTTTACTCCTCTTAGCCTTATTTTCGCAACACGCGAATGCCGCGCTTTTCGCCGTCGGCTTGGTCAATTTTCTCGGCGCGTTTGCCATGAAGAATAGCTTAGAGTTTGGACGACGACGACGAGATGACGACACGAATAATAGCGCTCATAGCACTTCTAGCACTTCTAGCGACGCCGCCACCGCGAATAACAACAACGTGTTCAAGAACAACTGGGCGAACCCGTCGATTTAAACTTGCGCGCGGCCGGCGCGCGAACGTAATAAATAGTTTTGTGAATAAAAGTTTTTGCTCTTCATACAACGAGAGCGTCGGATGCGAGTTTCTCTCTCTGCTCTCTCGAACCAAAAAAAAAATTTGTGCACCAGGACAAAAATTTTCAAAAATCCACACATTTTGGTTCCACCACTTTTCACGAAAGCACGTACACACAACCATGCGGTGCGTCTCTCTCTCCCTCCCTCTCTTCTCTCTTTCCGCCGTCGCTCTCGATGTTCACGTCGTAGCGCTCGAACGTCTCAAATATTCGCGTTTTTATCGTTCGCGTGGTATCGCGCGCGGCGGTGTTTGTTTACGCGCGCATTTTCATTTTCATTTTTTTTTCCGTTGCTTTTTGCGCGCGAGGGGCGTTGCCGTTCCAAAATTTCTGACATCGTCACGTTCTCTCTTTAATCATCACGCAGTGAAATCGTCCACATACAAGCCGGCCAGTGCGGTAACCAAATCGGGGCAAAGTTCTGGGAGGTGCGCGATGGGTTTCTTTCCTTTTTTACGATCGCTGTAGTCTCGTGTAGCTTTTTCCATTTTCGTTTTCCATTTTCGTGTGTGTGTCCGTGGGTGGTTTTTGAAAAGAAATGCCCAATTTTTGATACGAATACTGAAACGCGCGTTTCGTTCTCTCTTTTCGTCATCGAACAGGTCATCTGCGACGAGCACGGCATCGATTCCACCGGCACGTACGCCGGCGATTCAGATTTACAGCTCGAACGAGTTAATGTGTATTACAACGAAGCTACGGGAGGTATGTTTTCTTTTTTCTTTTTGCTTTTGTCCCCCACTCCGACTCGTTTGTTCCCCTTGATTTTTGAAAAAATTCGCGCGCGGCTCGCGGTTAGAGAGTACACCATAGACACGAAGATGACACGAACGCTCACGTTTTTTACCTCTTCCTCGCTATTACTCCGTAGGTCGTTACGTTCCGAGAGCCGTGTTGCTCGATTTGGAACCCGGGACGATGGACTCGGTCAGATCTGGCCCGTACGGTCAAATCTTTCGCCCGGATAACTTCATCTTCGGCCAAACCGGCGCCGGGAATAACTGGGCGAAGGGACACTACACGGAAGGTGCCGAATTGATTGATTCAGTTTTGGACGTCGTCAGAAAAGAAGCGGAAAGTTGCGATTGCTTGCAAGGTTTCCAAGTGTGCCACTCGTTGGGGGGCGGGACAGGTTCCGGTATGGGGACGTTGTTGATTTCTAAAATTCGCGAAGAGTATCCGGACAGAATGATGTTGACGTTTTCGGTCGTGCCGTCGCCGAAGGTTTCTGATACGGTCGTCGAACCGTACAATGCGACGTTGTCTATTCACCAATTGGTTGAAAACGCCGACGAGTGCATGGTTTTGGACAACGAGGCGTTGTACGACATTTGCTTCAGAACGTTGAAATTGACCAACCCAACCTTTGGCGATTTGAACCACTTGATCTCCGCGGTCATGAGTGGCATCACTTGCTGCCTGAGATTCCCGGGTCAATTGAACGCGGATTTGAGAAAGTTAGCGGTGAACTTGGTGCCATTCCCGAGATTGCACTTTTTCATGGTTGGTTTCGCGCCGCTCACGTCGAGAGGATCGCAACAATACAGATCGTTATCCGTTCCGGAGCTTGCCTCACAAATGTGGGACGCGAAGAACATGATGTGCGCCGCGGATCCGAGACACGGTAGATATCTCACCGCCTCTGCGTTATTCCGAGGCCGCATGTCGACCAAAGAAGTCGACGAACAACTTTTCAACGTCAAAAACAAAAACTCTTCCTACTTTGTCGAATGGATCCCGAACAACGTCAAATCTTCCATCTGCGACATCCCACCGAAAGGTTTGAAAATGTCCGCCACCTTTATCGGGAACACGACGGCGGTTCAGGAAATGTTCAAGAGAGTTGGCGAAGACTTTTCGTCCATGTTTAGGCGCAAAGCGTTTTTGCACTGGTACACGGGCGAAGGCATGGACGAGATGGAGTTTACGGAAGCCGAATCGAACATGAACGATTTGGTCAGCGAGTATCAGCAATACCAAGACGCATCGGTGGAAGACGAGGAATACGACGACGACGACGACGACGAGCAAGCGTATTAAAATAACACAGAGAGAGAGTTTATACACCACAAAAATATTTTAGCGTTTTAGTAGTCACGACGAGAGAGCTTGCGAGAGCTTGCGAGAGAGAGAGAGAGAGAGAGAAAGAAAGAATCGAGGAGGTTTGCGGATGTGCATGAAAGAAAGGAACGAGAGCGCGCAACGAGACAGAGACAGAGAGAAAGAAGTCGTCGTTTGGTCGCGCTCTCGTCGCGAAGAAAAAGAGAGAGAGAGAGAGAGAGCGTCTCCCGTTTATTTTGTTTTTAGCTGTACCATGAAAATTTAACACACAACACACTTTTTACATCACACACACTGACGAGAATCGAGAAATCTCACGCAAAACTCTTATCCAAAGTAAAGGACTCAACTCTCATCATCCCTCACAACTTGAAACGCAAGAAAGAAGCGCACGTCTTTCGTCGCGCGCACTAACTCAAGAACACGCACTCGCACTTACAAAAACTAAAACGATGGCCTTTTCTGTCCGCGCGACGTCCTCCAATCTCGCTCGCAACGTCGTCTCCAAGACGCGTTTTTCCTCCTCCTCCTCCTTGGCTTCGAAGCACAGCCAAGGAATGGTTGGGAAAAAAGTGAACGCATCATCGGTTCCGTTTCGATTTCAATCGGCGAGCCGAAAATCGTCCGTCGTGACCGTCCAAGCGGCCGATGGACCGGTCTGCGTCGTGACTGGCGCCTCTCGCGGGATTGGCGCGGCTATTGCCACGCAGTTGGGCGCGCAAGGCTGCCGAGTTGTCGTCAACTACGCGGCGAGCGCTGGACCAGCCGAGGAAGTGTGCAAAACTATCAAAGCGTCCGGTGGGGACGCCATCGCGGTGCAAGCGAACGTGGCGAAGCAAGAGGAAGTCGACGCGTTGTTCAAAGCCGCAGTGGACGCGTTCGGTGAGGTGAACGTTTTGGTGAACAACGCGGGCATTACCCGAGATACTCTGATGATGCGCATGAAGTTGGCGCAGTGGCAAGAGGTCATCGATTTGAACTTAACCGGAGTGTTTTTGTGCACGCAAGCGGCGACTAAAATCATGGGGAAGAAGAAGCCGGTGAAAGGGAGAATCATTAACATCACCTCCGTGGTTGGTGTGACTGGAAACGCCGGGCAGGCGAACTACTCCGCGGCTAAAGCCGGGGTAATTGGGTTGACGAAAACCGTCGCGAGAGAATACGCCGGGAGAAACATTCAGTGCAACGCCATCGCGCCTGGGTTTATCGCGAGTGATATGACCGCGGAATTAGGACCGGAAATCGAAGCGAAGATCTTGACGACGATTCCAGCCGGGAAGTACGGTCAGCCGGAAGATATCGCGGGTATGGTGAGATTTTTGGCGTTGGATCCGGCGGCGGCCTATATTACCGGTCAAACTATCCACGTCGACGGCGGTATGGTCATGTAAGAGCTTAATTTCCCTTTCAATGCAACTATTACTTTAAATCATCGTATATAATACATACCCGCAAGTTTTCCCTATCGCTGGCGCTTTCAGTACTCCGCGCCAGACCGCCAGTCGCACACGCTTTTTTACTTTTTCCTCTTTGGGAGAGAAAAGAAAATCCCCAAATCAAAAGCGCTCTTTCATCGTCAAATCACAAAAAAAACGATGATGAACGACGACGACGACGACGAGAATGGAACCAAGTGCGTTCTCCCGGACTCTCTCCTCGCGTTAGCCAGAGACGTGCACTTGGTCTCCTATCGACCGTCCGACGACGTCTGCGTGCAAATCGTAAAAAAGTTTCCAATACGATGCATCTTTGATGCGCTGAAAAACGAATACAGTTGCGAAGAAGACGAAGAACAAAAAGAAGACGAAGAAAGCAATAATCTGGCGTTGCTCTGCGAGCTCGTCGTGAAACTGAGCAAATGCGCGCGCGTGCTCGACGTTTTGCTCCTCTCCGAAAGCGACGACGAGAGAGGCGGGTGCACTCGAGAGGACGTTTTGGATGAACTCACGAGAGGAATGATTTTAGAAAGAGAGGAAAATGTTCTTTTGCGTCGAGCGCGCGCGAACGCGCTCATGGAAATCATGTCGTATTGCTGTCGTCCTCGCGTGGGAACGAACGAAACGAACGATACGACCGAGGACATTTTCGATCGGCTTCTCCCAGATGTCGTGAAAGGGATGTTGGAGACTGAGGACGAAAAAGTGCACGCGGCGTTGGAGAGTGCGGCGTTGGCGGCGGCGAAAGAAGAAGGGAGACGCGGCGAGAGGAGGAGGACGAGAGTGAAAGATATGGTATTGGGGACGACGACGACATCGTCCGTGGCAAAAAGTCGAGCGTTGAATGCAATCGCCGCGTTGTCTTCCGAGCGCGCCGAAGAAGGAGAAGGAAACGGAAAGGAAAGAGATGAAATTGAGAGGAGGAGGAAAGAGATCGAGGCGTTTGAGGACACCGTGCTTGAATGCGCGCAGAGTAAAGACGCGTTGCTTTTAGCGGTATCGCTAGAAAGTTTAGGAGAGCTGTGCGAACGGGACGGAAAGGTAGCTTTGGGTGTATTTCGTAACGCTGGGTTGAGAGGAATGCTTTTTAAAGAAGAGAAAGACGACGGAGAAGAAAACGAAGAACAAGAGGAGGAACAATCAGTGCGACTTGCGAGTTTAACGTGCGCGGCGAGGGTGTGCGGCAGCGCGGTAGTAGCGTTGATAGGATCTAGAAGTGGCGACATTGGAAGAGACAGTGAACATAGCGATAACGATGTGGCATCTTTTGAAACGTGCGCGACGATATTCGTCGAAAAAGCAACGGCGATGTGTACGAATGGACGGAGTAACGATGAATCCTCCGCTGCTGCAGATGCGTTGGGAACTTTCTGTGCAATTGCGTTGTCGCCCTCTTCCCCTGTCACTTGTTTTACTATAGTTCAAGCGCTCATGTTGGACTCGTTGGAAACGTTGACGAATCGGTCGTTCCATAAATCGTGCGTTGCTTCCATTCACGCTTTGGCGAACGCATCCTTCTTCCCGGCTGAGATTATGCAAAAAATGAAGATGGAGAAAAGCGAGACGCTACAAGCGCGCTTCAAAAAGCTTAAAGTATTCGACGGTCCGACTGCTTCTTCTCTCCCAAGCGCAGAGAATGGTACCGTTGCATTTGAGACGCAACTTCGCACGAGTTGTTATTCGGCTTCGTCGTATCGCGGTTCGCCGGCTGAAGCCATCGCGAAAGCGCTTGCAAACACTCCGGGGGTGCGAGGAAACGAAAACGACGTTCAGAAACGCATAGCTTTATACAGATTAGCGCAAAGTTTAGGCACACGTGCGTGGTTCGCGAGAGATTGTTTGATGTCATCCTCCACGGAAGTTTTGATTAGCTCGAAAAACCTTCCTTTCGAGCCGACGAGTGAAGCTATGCGTTGGAGAATGTCAGCTTTGAAAGCCATAGCGTTAGGCGCTATGGAGGCGAGAGCGTTGGACATGATTGACGAGAGTCAGTACATTCAAATTAAAAGTACGAGCGAAATGAATCCGTTCTTAGGCGTTGGTGGCATTTCTAAAGCGGCAGCTATCCCGGACGTGGCGACGCTTCCGCGGTAAAGTAGTAAAATAGTAGGAAAAAAGTAGTCATTAAAATGTATTCAAAAGGTAAAATATCTCATAATCATAATCCTTCCAAAGTAAGAGACTCCTCTCTTCTTCTTTGTGCCTCCAAAATACATATGTATCGCGCACGAGTACCTGTACGCGCAAAAGAAAAAATATTACTTACGCGCTGCTTTGGAGAGCTTTTTCATCGCTCTGTTTCTCGAAATGATGTTCTTCAAACTGTCGTGATTGATGTTATCCGAGGTGGAAAGTTCTTGCCACTGGTTCAAGGAAATTGTCGATGCCTCGAGTTCAGCGGTGGTTTTCTCTCTGCCTTCCATGATGCGATCATCGAGATGAGGATCCGCAGCTCGCATCAAGAAGAGAGTCATGGAGTGAATTTCTTCCTCGCTGAAGAGCTCTTTTTGTAACCTGCCATTGGCGTTATTGTTCTCGAACTGATCGGAAAAGCACGACGTGACAACCTCTTTGAGTTCTGCAAAGTCCAATTGACCTTGACCGTCTTTATCCGCAACTTTAAACGCTCTTGACGCCACGATACTTTGCGCCGTGTATCTTGCCGCTTCGAGTTGAATATCGCACTCTTCTTGAATGAACGTTTTGTACGTTTTGGACAAGTCGCCCAAGCCATACTTAGCCACAAGATTTACAACGGTTCCCGCGACGCCTAACAAGACCAAACCAGACGTCAACGTCAAAATGATGAAGATGGGATCTAGCTTTCCGACCAAACCGTTTTGTTGAATGTCGAACAAGATGCCGTACTTGTACATATCTTGATAATATCCTCCGGGTTCACCGGAGGTACTGTCGATTGGATCGTTCAAATCCGTCGGATCGGGTCTGTATGAAACTTCCTGACCTTTCGAGAACCAGCCGAGAACGGGCGACACGGTCACGATCGCGTATACCTCATCGTCGCCCATTTTCGTGTGCACTTCCTTGTCCAAATCGTAGTTGAAATATCGCACCAAAATATTCAAACGAACACCAGATAAACGAGGGTATGGATATTTGCCCGTGCTGTCCAAAGTCCCATCGGCGCCCGCTCCAGTCAACCCTTCCAACGTCCCTTCAAAATCTCCGGGTTGCTGGTCAAACGGTTTGTCCAAATCCACGCCAGCTAAGTCCAACCACTGTTTCATGGTCAACGAAACCGACGACCCAGGAGCAAACTCGTACTCGTTCGTGTCCGAATCTTTCTTTCGCACGTACGTTTTCGGTTTCGCCCCGGAATAATCTCCAGAAGTCGTATCGTATGCGTGATCGAATGACATGGAGCTCCCTTCCATGCCGGGAATCATGTAGTTATACTCCTTCATATGCGTGCATCTGCCTTCGATAATTTGCTGCGCTTCTTCACCGCCGAAGTTCGCCTTCACCGCCGCGTCCGGGCAAGTATACGTCGTCACTCCACCCACCGTGCTCGCAGTTGCTTCGTACCTCGCCACCAAAGTCTGGTGCGCGTGCGTCGCAAAGAACATCACGTTCCCGGTCGGCAACTTTGATATCATCTCCGCCGCGTTGAAATATCCGCACTTCATGTTGTCGTACACGTACGTCTTGGAATAGTTAAACTTGTACACGCTCAGATCTTGGCAAATCCCGTTCGTCGACGCGGTCTTCTGCAACGCGTAAAAATTGTCACCGCCGCTCCCCCACGCGGACGCCACCCCGACGGGCACTTCAGTCATGATGTACGTTTTCCCATTCACGAGGGACGTGACAACGTACGCCAAGACCAAACCAAGCAACGCGTAATAGAGCAACGCCAAACGCCAATCGCGAATTAACGTTCTCTTTTCCGTCAAATACGACAGCTCTAGGACGTTTTTACGCAGAAATTTCACTAAAGGTGTCATTGCGATTCGATGTGGATATAAGGTATATGCGTTCTTTCAATCTTACGTCGCCTTCGATGCGCGCACTCTCACACCGACGCGCGCGTAAAAAGTGGCTGCGGATTTGAATTTTAACTGAATCTTGACCTTTTCCCCCCCTTTAGGGTGTGAAAATTAAAGTGCTCTGGCGGTTTTTCGTGGAAACTATGTATATAATAATGAAAACGTTTGTATTACAATGTGTGCGCTGTGCCCGCGTCTGCGCGGCGACGACGACCTCGAGACTCTTTAGCCTCTCTTTCAATCTTCAGCGCATCCGCGCGCACACAACTCTCGTGATTTTTCTTCTCTTTTTCTTTCCAAAGGCGCCCGACCTCTTCTCGCGCCGCCTTCCACGCGGCTCTTCTCGGCGCTTTCCTTTCCTTTCCTTGCTCTTTTCCGAATCACATTACGCGGCCGAGTTTGCGTCGTGTCGTAAACCTAAAATCTTCTTTCTCGTTTCCACGTCGCACCCTTCCGCGACGGACTCGTAGTCCACGGTCATTTGAACGGAAGAGGAGATTGGCATGACGAGCTGCGAAATTTGGTTCAAAAAGTTCAACTTGAAGTTGACATCCGGGCACCCCGTGCCGGTGACAAAGAACGCCGTGTTCTTGTCCTTCTTTTTGTTGATGTGCGTGATGTAGTTATTGACGACGCTTTGGTCGGCGACGCCGATTTTGGCGGACAACTCGCTCAATTTCGGAATGACGTGCTCTTCTAAGAACCCTCTCTCCGCGTCTTCGCCTCGGTAACTCGCCTCGGCTTTTTGCCACACGTTCAACAACTTCTTCGCCTCTTTACTCGGCTTGGCCATGATCATTTTCGTGTTGACCGTTTTCTTCGCGGCGGATTTAAATCCGTAATCCGAAGAGACGACCACGTCGTGGTCCAACAACTGATCGTGGATCGTTTGCATCGGGTTGCCGGTAAACACCACGTCCGGCTCTAAAAACACCGCCGTGTAATCCGCGTTGACCAACGTATACAACGCGTGCACTCTTCTCCAACTCAACATCGACTTCAATTCGTCCGCATCGGCGTTCTTCGCGCCTTTGTGCAACAGATCGTGTAAACTCTTATCCACGAAAATATCAATCGGATATTCCTTCGCTTGTTCTTGAATGTAATCCTTGGTCTGGTCGTCGGCGACGATGATGGTCCAGTACGGAAGCACCCCAGGCGCGACGTTCTTCAAGGAGAGCATCATCAAGTTTGCAAAAAACCAATACTGGTGGTTGCAGAAAGTGATGATGCGAAATTTCGATCCGCCACTCGCCGAGACTAACTTGTTCACGTGTTTCACCAACCCTTTTATTTCGCCTTCCTCGTTGGTCAGGTGCTTCTTCCCGAGCGATTCGTAGTGGTCGTTGCCCAATAATCCCGCGGCGACGTCTTTAAAGTTCCCGACGGTATTTCCACCGCCGTTAGCAATAGCCGGCGCGGAATATCCCTTGTGTCCGCCTAAAGACGACACGATCGTCGCGTTGCTGTTGTTGTTGTTGTAGTTCAACGAAGAGTGGCTCAAGACAGATCCGAGGACGAGCAAAGAGCACAGGACGAATCCCAACCCAAAATGTTTCAAACTCACGTTACGAGAGGCAAACCAACGCTGAATTCCTCCCACCAGATGCTCCTCGCCGCCGTTCACGCGTATCATCGCCTCTTCTTCGTTATTATTGTTGCTGCTGCTCGTCGTGGCCAACAAAGGCGCGTTCTCTTGCCCGCGCGTCATCGTGTTCATTTTTTCTCTCTCTCTTTCTCTTTCCCCGCGGCTCAAAATTTCCCCACCAGCTTCTCCTTTTCTCTTTTTTTTTCTCTCTCTCTCTTTGTTTTCCTCTCGTTGTGTTGTGGTTTACAAAACCAGGAGGAACGCGGGCGATGCGTTATATATCTCTATCTATCTCTCTCTCTCGTTCTCTCTCGATGCGCAGCGTGTGTGCGCGTACAGAGCAGCGAAGCGGGAACACAAAATTTTTGCGTCTCTCGTGTTGGGGAAAGAGAGAAAAAACCATCCGTCTCAGTTTAGGGTTTTTACAATCTTTAGGGTTTAGTTTAGGGTTTAATAGTTTTTGAGAATTTTTCTGGCATAGAAAAGTTTTATCAGAGAGAGAAAAGAAGAAGAAGAAGAAGAAGAGATGGCCGCTGCGGCCAAGAAGCGAGGCGCCGCTGCCACGAGGCGGTCGCCCGCCGCCGCCGCCGCCGGTGGTGGTGGTGGCTCTTTCGGCGAGAACGACGATGGGATTATTCATCGCCGCTCGAAACTGGATGAGAAGAACCCGTGCGTCGTGCTTTTTGTTTTCTTTTTTTTCTCATCGTCGCTTTCGGTTGTGTGTGTTCCCTGCCGCCGTCAAAATCGGAAAAAGCGGTTACGCGACAAAATCTCGTTTCTCTCCGTGCACTCACATCTCTCTCTCTCTCTCTCTCTCTCTCTCTTTCTGCAGTGTCGTGGAGCGCATCCCGGTGTACTTTATGCCTCGTCTCGATGACGACGACTTTGGTTCCGACGACGACGACGACGACGACGACGACGACGACGAAGATTTCGACGACCAAAAAGAAAAAGAGGAAGCCAAGAAAAAGGGAAAAAGAAGACGAATAGACCAAGCGATCGTGTCGTACCCTTTGCGACCTCCAAACCGGCCGTATTTGACGACGAAGTGTAAATCAATTTTGCATAAACCGATCGCGGGATGGTTTGAGATGAAGGTTCCGACCAAGGAAGAGAATGTCGTCGACCTCGCGGCGCAACGCGGCCGCGGCGGCGGCAGGAAGAAAGAAGAAGAGGAGGAGGAAGAAGAAGAGACGGTGGTCTTGCGTTCGGAGCAACGAACATCGATGGAGAAACATGAGAGTCAAAAATCAGTTTTGGTTGCCATGATAAACGAAAAAGGAGACTTGTTTTTGACGCCAGCGAACGTGAGTCACCAGATGCGACCGTCGTTTACGCACATCGTCGGGGGGAGCGGCGGGGCGCACACTGCGTTTCAAAAGCAACACCAACAAAAAGTCAAACAGGAGGAGGAAAACCACGAAGAGGCGACGGAGACGGTGCAAGAGGAAGAGTGGAGAATTGCGAGAGAGGAGCAAGAGGCTCTTGAAAATGAAAGAAGGAGAGCAATGACGGCAGCTTCTACTGCTACTAAAATTGTTCCAGTGAGCGTCTCCATCAAAGCGAACGAAACAGAAAGGCAACAAGAACGAAGAAAAAATTCCTACCAGTTTCAAAATTCTGAGCGCGAAAAAGAGATGTGGAGTGAATTAGAACCGTCGTATAAGTCAAGCGAGTACATGAAAGCTGTCGTAGAGGACTTGTTCTCGAAGAAAACCTCGGATTGGTGCGGCGATAGAATGGTCGGCGCGCGAGAGTATTTAGACACCATGTGCCCAATGCGAGGGAAAGCTAGAAGAGATTTACCAGATTCCGACGACGACGGCGACGGCGACGGCGACAACGACGATATTATTGCAAGAACTTATAAGAATAGGAATAGAGAAAATCCAGCGCACATTGAAATTAAAATTGACGACGATGCCGAGGACGAAGACGCCGAGAACAACGACGATGGAATGGACATAAACGAGAAAGATGATAACAACGATGAAAACGAAGAGGAACGCTTAAACAACGACAATTCGGGCGATTTCGACGATGTATTCGTTGATGGATTCCAAATACGAGACGTTTTGAATTTTAAAACGGTCGATGAACGCTTGGACGAGCTCTTCGCGCGATCTGGAACTTCCTTTATGAAGTTTTCGGGCATCAAGAAGCTCGCGCCCAGAAATACGAAACAGAGGGAGTTACTCTCCGCCGTGGCCGCGAAAGCGTCTTTAGTCAACGGCGTTTGGGTGGTTAACTCTGCGTTGCGTTCTTTAGGCGATCGGAACTACGAACGCGTTAGAGATTCCGTCCTTTGTAGCTTCTCCCGAGGGAAGAAAATTTCAGTGAACGACGGCCACAACGCCACGAAGGAAGAAGAACGTTTGCGACAGAAAGCGTTGAGCGAACTCGGCGCGGCTGTTCGTGGACCGGCAAACCAAGGAACACTGTTCGAGTTCTACCCAAGTCGCGATGATTTATTCTCGCGAAAGTACGATAACGTCGTCATGCAACAAAAGAACAGATGGGAACACATCTTGGGTTTCTTTGAGAGAGGAAAAAACTTTTCGCCGTTTGAATATCTCTTGAAAGGGCCGGAAGTACCCGACGTGGACGAGAACGCGAGAAAAACAACTAGACGAGCGTGCGAAACAATACTAAAACCCTGTTTTGGTTCTAGTACCGCCTCTTCGAAAAAACTCGAATCGTTACCGACCGTATCAGACATCCGAGACGTTTTGAAGCGCTGCAATTCTCGATACCATGCGCTTCGCGAGCCAGAGTTGTTGCGTCTCATCTCTCCGGAACCTTTGATTGTGATCGGAGGTCACGTCGTAGGCTTTCATCGCGTGATGAATACGAACAGTACCACGACCAACGAAGAAACGCGGACGAAACGCGCGATTATTCGTGAATTAATGCTCTCCACAAGCGGGAACATCAAGAAAGAATCAGTTTTGAAAGCGTGCGAGAAAATTATCAATGTCGACGCGGCGAAAGTCTTGCAGGAAATGTGCACATCCAGCGGCGGCGTCTGGTCGATTGATTTGGCGAAATGAATTCTATAGAAACAATCAGCGGATGAGATTACGCGTAAGAAGCGCAAGCTTTCAACGCACTCACCAACGTAATTATAGTAAAAACATAAAAGATGCTTAAATAATACAATACATTTGAGTTGGCAAACCACTCTTCCCCTAAAATTTTGTGTGCATAATGTAAGTTACTCCCTCCCTCTTCTTCACCATCTTCACCTTTTTCCTACGCGACTTTTTACGCATTATTCTGATCCATACACGTCCCCAACCCCGGTATAGGGGGTTACCGAAATTTCACCCGCGCCGTACTTTGCGACGAATTCTTGAGTCGTCAAATCCTTGTCCTCCGGGTCCACCTCGTATGAATCTATGTATCTTTGCATTACCTTGACAAAGTGCTGCGCGTGCTGTTTCAACCCATTTGTTGTGATGGCCTCTTTCACGTATTGCGTAGCTCTCTTCGAAATCGCTTTGATCTCGTCCGGGTTATTCATTGCCCAAATGTACTGCTTCTTCAAATCGGACATGTCTTCCATGATCGGAACGTAATGCACCCACGGCTTGACGTCGTCGTAAAACGAATCTCTCATAGCCGTCTCGTGGTGAAACAACACGCCTGGCATGGCCAAAAACTTAAACGTGGACAACCACGATGTACCACCGCCGCCTCCAATGTCCAACAAGAATTTGAACTTTTCAAAATCGCAGTTGTCATACAACTTTTCGCGATCAAACATCGGCAACTTGTTCTCCAAGCAGTTCGACTGCGGCGACCTTATGTTGTTCGCGCTAAACTTGCAGTCAAACTTGTCCGGCTCAAGAGCGGACAAAATGACCGCTCTCAATCTCGGCGGGCAATTCCACGCTTCACCTTGTAAATCGCCCGGAATTCCTTGTCGGAATACTTCTCTTTTAATTTTGTCCACGTCCACTCCTGGTTCGCACAAACCCGCGTGTTGCGTGAACCTGTTCGCATCCACGGTCCCGATATCCGCGTATTGCTCCAAATAGTGCCAATCTGAACCTCTCCATACAACCTTATTGATCAAGTTATCGAAAATCTCGTCAAAACTCTCCCCGTCTTCGCCGTGCTCCACGATATCCAATCTCTTCCCGTTCGCGCACATCGGCAAATCCGGATCCTCTTTCTCCTGGGAGAACCAATCGCACATTTCAAACTTCTTCGGATCGTACGCGTGCGCAATGCATGGCGCAAATGGCAACGTCGGAGCTTGTTCTAATCCGCTCACTTTCCACTTATCCTTCGGCACCGTCCCGAACGAAAACATCTTACTCGGCAACGTCGGGCACCCGTTCAACTCGCCGACGCACTTATCCTGCGGATAATCTTGCGTGACCCACGCAAAATGAAACGGATCTTTGCCTTTAGTGAACCTATCCCCAAACTCTCTCGGCATGATCGCGTCTAAAAACATCAGCGCGCCGGTCGATCTATCGTCGATGTTCTCCGGGTACCCGTTCTGCGCGATCGTCCACGACTTCCACCCTTCCTGTTCGCTCCAAGTGGTCAAGTGCGTCGGCATTCTCTTCTGCTCCGGGAGTAACATATTTCTCGTTTCGATGATATCCGAAAACGTCGACGTTCGACGTCGGCGCGAGCCGAGATGCGCCAAATCCGATAATCCCAACCGCGGGTTTCCGCCGCTCGCGAGAGATCCTCCCGCTGATGATGATGATGATGATGATGTCGCTTTCAGAAGCGCCACGGAGAACGCGGCTACGGAGACGGTCGCGATCGCGATGGATTTCAACACGGACGACCCAATCTTCGCCCTTGAAGAAGACGAAGAAGACGTCGACTCCGCGCTGGCATCTTGGTCAAAACACGCGTCCTCGTCGATGGTCAGCAGCCGCGTGCTTTCATCGTTCGTCGAAAACCGCATCATTTTATTCCGCGGCCCCTCAACAATTTTGTGCGCGATGATGACTCTCTCACTTTTTTCTTTTCAAAACCCCCGCGCGCGCGCGAGCCCACACAGCTGCTCTCACAAAAGTTACGCGCACACGCACACTCTCGAGACGCTCTTTCTCTTCTTCTTCGCGAAGAGTTTCTGAGAGAGAGAGAGAGAAATAAAGCGACGCTTTTTTGAATGAAGCGCGTGATGATTATAACGCAGAACTCTCATCGGTGATGGTGTTGGGTAAAAATCTTTAAAACCCTAAATGAGCTGCGACTTTTTTCTCATTGGAAAAAAAGTAACACATAGGTTTCCTTCCAGGTCCCGGGGAACTTATGTACGGAGGGCGGTTATTCTCTTCTTCGTGCTATTACGCTGCTGCTATCGCTACTGTTCCAATATTACAACTATACACATATATGTGTGTGTGCTATCGCTACTGTTACGTGTTGTTGTTGTTTGTTTTTAACTTCACAAATCACTTCTTTTGCGAGTCGGGCAAAGTTCTCATCTTCAGCGTTTTCTCTTTCCTCGTCAAGAAGATTTCATCCAAAATCGCGTCGTTGCCTTTCGCGCGTCGTTGTTTTCTCGCCCGGTATTGCTCCATGACCTCCTCCTGCCTCTTCTCCGCCGCTTTCAGCTTCATCTCTCTCATCTTCACCTGCTCCTCTCGCAAGCGTTTGTGTCCTTTCATCGGTTTCAAGTTTGGAAATTTTTCAACCTTGCGAGGCTTATCGAACGTCCACTCGACGTTTTCCTCCATCGCTTTCTTGCGCAACTCGGCGACGCGTCGCGAAGAAAACTCTGGTTTTCGCCACTTTTTATTGCCGAGGAGAGTGGGCATCATCGCCTCTGGGAGTTTCGCGAGGTGCTCTCGGAATTTAGTCGCGTTGCGATACATTTTACTTTGTTATTGCGTTTGTGCGTTTGTGTGTGTGTGTGTGTGTGTGTGTGTGCGGAAGTGAAGACGATTGATTTTTGAGAGAGATTAGTACAAAAAGAGCACCACTTGCGGCGGCTTTGAAGGCTTTGAATAAAAGCTCCAAAAACGTGCACCCAAAAACGAAGCGCTTCAAAAAAACTTCTAGTTTTTTTTAAAAAAATGAGCCTTTGGACTGGGCGTCCCAGGGGATATGTCCACACTTTTTTTAAAACGCGCGCGATGACCCAGAAGAAGCGAAAACGCAAGGAACTTAACAACGCCACGTGGCCAGCTAAAGGTTTAGCGATCCGCAAAGTCCAAACAGCGCTACTCACCGATGATGAGAAGAAACGACTCATCACGTTGACTGACGAAGAGAGAAAGTGCGTGGCGTTCTTTTTTTTTTGTTTGTTTCAAGCGGATGCGCACGCGCGCGCATTCGATCCTTTTCCGCGCGTTTGCTCAACGAACTGACAAAAATTTTAATCTCTTTACTTTCTTTCCTTTCTTTCGCTCGCTCAAGGCACATCAACGAAGTAAAGAAGGACCCGTATGAGGTGAAGGGGGAGAAGGGAAGGGGGGGAGAGGGGGGGAAGTGCACCGGTTTGATCACGTTTGATCTTTTGGTAGAGACGAGTGGTCTGGAGGGAGAGGCGCAAGCGAGAGCACTTGGAATTTCGAGAGGGTCTTTAAATTACGTGTGGGAATTCTTCGGCTACAGAAAGCTGGGCTATGGAATGGCAGGTGCAATTAGTGCTGGAGAACATATGTTCGATGATGGAATCATGAAAGACCACGGATACGAGAAAGGAAACGGTGTCAGTGTATTCGCGTGGTATGCTCTCCTAGACGACGAGAAGAAGAAGTTAGTGAACAACAACGCTGCGCAGAGTAGGAGAAGAAACGCGAAGAATAGAAGTACGCCGTCGGGCGTTGTGAACGAGAAAGGAGAAGCGTTGATGAAATCGCAGCTGCGGTACGAGAAGAAGAAGAAGAAGAACACATGCCGTAGATTACATGTGTTAAAAGAAAACTGGCAAGCCGAGGAGTTTCCAGATATCGTATTCTACAATGACGAGAACAAATGGTGCCCGTTGTGTGACGGGCGAACTATCGATATAGAGAGAGGATACTGTGAATTGATGTTTTTTTCGTTCGAATGTTTGTGGGAAACGACCAAAGAGTTGCTAGAAATGGCACGAGGTGAGATTAAAGTAAGGCCACAAGATGTCCGTGGTACTCTTAGTTCCTACTTTCAGGGCAAGTTCCACGCGAACTCTGGCGTCGTGAATTTTGATTCTTTTGAACGCCAACGTGGGCATATTTGTTACCACTGTCTTGTCAAGGCAGAGAATCATTTCAAGGCCAAAATTGGACTGATTTGAAAAACCGTCACAGCTTTGCGAAGAACAACGCGGAGCAACAAACGATACGATACGATACGATACTAGAACAGAAATGTTTTTTTTAACTACGATGATGAGTACTATCACAGAAATAATAATGCTTTTTGACTACCACGAAGAGAGATAACTTTCACCAAACTCACGCCTGTCCCTCGTTCATTCTTCGAAGAGTGTTTATCTTCGAGCGCGAAGGAGAATT
>Ga0255761_10002134_pt1 | contig 18362 bp, 12 predicted proteins | sample 071ome_29_FD_179961 | JGI IMG/M metagenome (GOLD analysis project Ga0255761, IMG submission 179961) | Coastal salt marsh microbial communities from the Groves Creek Marsh, Skidaway Island, Georgia - 071407BT metaG (version 2) | ecosystem: Environmental > Aquatic > Marine > Intertidal zone >... | reverse complement strand
CCACGATAGGCTTCGTTGTGCTGTTGAGGTTGCTGTTGTGCTTGTCTTTGCTCACGACGCTCTACAGTGTCGTATGCTTGACCACGATAAACGACTTTAGACATGGTTTTACTCCAAAGAAATGAGATGGTTAAATCCCGTTCCTTCGGGCGGCGTTTGCGTTCGCTATTTGCGAATAGCGAATGAACGATCCGTTCCGCGTCGTCCTACTTGCGTCCTATTCTTCTACCTCTGGAAAACAGGCAGGATCAGTCCCGTCTGCATATCTAGCAATAAACTCAATCTTCTTCCATACAGAAAGAGATTCAGTTCTCATTGTCCTTTCAGACAACCATTCAAACTGCTCACAAGTGAGAAGCATCTTTGGTTCTGGTTGGGCAATTGCCAGCAGGAGAGGTAAAATCATAGGATGAACGTAAGGGTATTATACCCTGTTATTGATATTTAGTCAATCGACCCTACAGACCAAAAATTTTGCCGGAGTTTTTTCCGACGATATGGGGAACTACTTTCGCTTTTTGGTTTCAGTAGGTTTGTATCCCCACATCTTAGGACTAACTGTACCTTCTGTCCACTTCATTGCCCTAAAATCACGATACTTATCCCAGTATTGGTCAAAGATATCTGATTGAAGACCCTGAACAATATCATGTTTTTGTTCCCCATTATCACCGTATGTTACAAGATAAGAATCTCTGGGAAGACTCTTATCATCAGCAGCAATTGGGTCACAGTTTACATTGATAATATTAATACCCTTTCCCATCAGGAACGACCGCCCCACTTGATGTCAGGATATGCTTCTGCAACTACTTCCTGAGTGATGTTATACTTTTCAGAAAGTTTCTTATCCTTAATCAAGCAAACAATTTCTGCTTCCAGAGGATGAAGACCTTCCAGAAGGTTGATAAACATACTTTCACGACGAATGTTACTCATTGCATCGTTACCACCCTTGATGAAATGATAAAACCTCTTACACTCTCTACGAATAGTAGTCTTACCTTCCTTATCACTAACACCCAAAGAGAATGACCCAGTTTCGTGCATATTACGAATTTCCTGTGACAATTTAGTGCTCAATGTGCCACTGGATGTAGTTTGCTCATCATATTGAGAGTATGGCACTTCACCAGACGGCAAAGCAGAAATTACACTCTCATCGAAATTCCAAATCAAAATCATTTTGAGAGGAACTTCTTCATATTTTTTGAGTACTTGCACTTTTTTCGATTTAGTACGCTGTTTTGATACAGCATCCAAAATCTCAAACATAAAAGGATTTTTGGGAAGAGATGGTAAAGTTTGAGTTGGTCCTTTTACCACCTCTGCTTTTGTTTTACTCGTCTTCTTCGTCGTCGTTGATTTCGTAGTCATGGTAGTTTTCAAAGTTAAATGCAATCACCTCATCGGGTATCAAGTTTCCTTGATTATCAAACATTTCGGGGTGAGGTCTTGGTACTTCCCGATAGTTCATCATATATTCTCTGGCAGTCCATCCAATCACAAGTCCCACTACAAGAAATAGAATAGTCAAAAATGAACCAAAGACTAGACTAACTGCTAACATTTTTCTTTCTCCTGGGAATTACTTTTCTCTTCCTTGTCTTGAAGGAAAATTCGAAATAGATAGTAACTTCCCTGTTCAGAAAGCAAACCATCTTTTCGAAGATGATGTGAAATGGGTTGGTTTGCTCTCTTTTACCTCCATTAAGCAGAAACTCAATACCACGGTTTATGTGGATGTCTGATTTATTTATGTTAGGACTTGATGACTTGTTGTTCTTTGAGGAATTTGATTGTGTCAACAGAACCTCCCAATTTTTTACTGTCACATACTACCTGAGGGAACGTAGAACCTTTTCCAAACTCAGAATAAAATTCTTCTTTTGTAAAATGCTCACCAAGATTATAGACCACAAAGTTACTACCTGTCAACTCCAATACGGTTTTGACTTTTTTGCAGTAAGGGCAATCGTCTTTTGAGTATACGGCAAAATTCATGTTATCTTTTTTTTCTTTATGTATTATAGCACAAACCTTGACAAATCCTCAATCCATGTGTAGACTACCTTTGTCCGGGTTGAAGAGTGATCTATATCTTCATTAAGATACATAGTAATAATAGATACAAATAATTATGAGTACATTCGCAAAGAAAGGTTGGCACTACCTTCCTGAAATTATCACTAAAGAAGAAGCAATACAAATTAAATATCAAAACCTCATGGGTGCAGTGCAGGATCTTGGTGGTCTTAAAACTCATTACGACCCTGAAAGAGGTAATGTGATGTGTTGTTATGCTCCACCATCATCAACCTATGTGGTTCATAGAGTTAAACCAATTCTTGAGGAGTTATTGGGAGAAGAATTAATTCCATCTTATTGGTTTACAACAACGTATCACAATAAAGGATGGATGAATTGTCATACTGATCGACCATCATGTGAAGTATCAGTCACTATGAATATTGCTGGTGATGCAGAATGGCCGATTAAACTTAAAGACCTTACAGGAAAAAGAAGAGAGGTTGTAACTCCTATGGGTCATGGTGTTGCATACTTAGGAACCATTGTGCCTCACTGGAGAAGTCCTTTAAGAACCCATAAGAATGATCGGTTTATGCAATTGTTTTTACATTATGTGAGAAAGAATGGTCCTTATGCGGACTATGCCTATGATAGAAATGAGAAGTGTTATACACTACTTAATAAGCTTTGATACCATATTTCTCTGAAATCTCTCTATCTTGTTCTTCTTTTGTTGGAACACCACAGACTCTCATCCAACAAACAGTCACTACTCTTTCACCAGAAGTCACTGGTTCTACACCATGAAGATAATGATGTGTTGATGGGAATGCAATCAGTAGTCCTGGTTCTGGTTTAATACGAATTCTATATGCTGGAAATACAAACTCACCACCCTCAAAATCATCATTCAGGAATAATACAGTAGAGATATCTCTGTCGATTGTTTTCTTCCATTGTTTCGTTCCATCAGGATTTGTCCACATTCCTTCACCATCATAGTGAGGTCGGTAGTGTCCTCCTTTGGTATAGTAAAGAAACTGTGGAACTTCACTGTCTCTGATCTTAAAATCATAAAAAGGATTGATAACATTATTCACAATGTCATCATACATTTCCTTTACCTTAGGAAGAATAGGAGTGATGTCGGCACACTCCACATCTCTTACCTTCTTATCAATTTTATGCTCGTCTTTTCTTGATTCGTTTGCCTTGTCGGAATCATAAACTCCCATTGTATCTCTGGGAGCATTCTTTACATATTCGGTGAGATATTTACAACCTTCTTTTGTGATAACATTTGGTTGAATCAATATATTCCCAAGCAGTACATCCATAACTCATAGTGTAGTTTTGATTATTTAGTGTTAGTTGGAGAATGCTGTATGGTCACTATTTTTTTCCTTTAAACCACTACATGATGCTAATACAGTCTCACTAGAGAAATCTAAACGGTCGATGGAGCAAGTATCATCAATTGGATTGAAACCACCAGAAAAGTAACCATAATTCGAATTAGAGACTGCTGCATAAGATATTTTTTCTTCTCCTAAATTATTACCTGGTGCTGCTATAGTCTCATTAGAAAAATCTAAACGGTCTATGGTGCAATAACGAGTAGAAAAATTACCGGATCCACCAGCAAAGTAACCATAATTGGAATTAGAGACTCCTGCTAATTGATATCTTATTTGTGTTAAATTATTACCTGGTGCTGATGTAGTTTCATTTGAAAAATCTAAACGGTCGATGGTGCAAGTGACGCCACTTAGTATTGGATCTGCACCACCAGCAAAGTAACCATAATTAGAACTAGAGACTGATGCTAATTTTTCTCTTGGTCGTGATAATTGACGCGATGTTGAGGCATCTATAGTATCATTAGAAAAATCTAATCGTTCAATAATATTAGAAGGATTAGATTCAAGGTAACCACCAGCAAAGTAACCATAATTGGAATTAGAGACTTCTCCTGCAAAAGATTTTCCTAAAAGGAAATCATCGACTAGTTTAGATACAGACTCATTAAAGAAATCTAAACGTTCGATTTCTCGATCGTAACCTGGAGTGCCACCACAAATGTAACCATATCCTCTTGGACTAGAGACTCCTGATGCACCACCTTTCGATTTTGATAAATTATTACCAGGTAGTGATGTAGTTTCATTAGAGAAATCTAAACGTTCGATGATGCAGTTAGTATACTCACCACCAGCAAAGTAACCATAAGCCTTGGAGATTGGGATTCCTACTTTCTGATAGTAGTTGACTTGAGTGCCTGCTGCGCGGAATTTTTCTGTTAGTAAATTATTACCTGGTGCTGATGTGGTTTCACTGGAGAAATCTAAACGGTCGATGGTGTTAAGTTCAGAACTTGGAGACTGACCACCAGCAAAGTAACCATACTGAGGACTAAAGACTGTTGCCATACGGTTTCTTGCTTGTGTCAACTGATAAGCACCAGGTGCTGCTACGGTTTCACTGGAGAAATCTAAACGGTCGATGGTGCAAACACGACCTGGAGCAAGACCACCGGCAAAGTAACCATAATTAGAATTAGAGACTGCTGCCAACATTCTTCTTGCTTCTGTTAATTGTCCAACTGTGACTGGAAATTGTATGGTCTCATTATAAAAATCTAAACGGTCGATTGTGGAAATATTAGAAGGTGGAGGATAACCACCACCAAAGTAACCATAATTAGAATTAGAGACTGCTGCTAAATATGCTCTTGCTTGTGTTAATTGACCTGGTGATATTCCCGGTGCTGCTACAGTCTCACTAGAAAAATCTAAACGGTCGATAAGGCAAGTCTGAGTTGAAGGTGTGTCACGACCACCAGCAAAGTAACCGTATCCTCTTGGACTAGATACTGCTGTTAAATCTTGTCTTGCTTCCGTTAATTGACCTAATGTTCCTGGTACATCTACAGTTTCATTAGAAAAATCTAAACGGTCGATGGTGCAAACTTCAGGTGGAGCATTACCACCAGCAAAGTAACCATAATTGGAATTGGAGACTGCTGCTAAAGCAATTCTTCTTTGTGTTAATTGACAATTACCTGGTGCTTCTACAGTTTCAGTAGAAAAATCTAAACGATCTATGATACAGGTGTCATTATTACCAGCAAAGTAACCGAACCCATAAGACACAGTGTTCTCGGGTTTACCATAAGAGAAGAAGAATGTTGAGACTCCAACAACGGCTTGTGGTGCTACATGACGTGTCTGGTTCAGTGGGATGTTGATGCCTGTTAATTGCTCCCTTGCTTCTGTTAATTGACCTGGTGAAATTCCTGGTGCTGCTACAGTCTCAGTAGAAAAATCTAAACGGTCGATGGTGCAAACAAAAGGTGGAGCATAACCACCACCAAAGTAACCATAATTGGAATTAGAGACTGCTGCTAAAGCAGATCTTGCTTCTGTTAATTTTCCAACTGTGACTGGAAATTGTATAGTTTCATTTGAAAAATCTAAACGGTCGATAGTGCAAACCTGAGGACCATTACCACCACCAAAGTAACCATAATTGGAATTAGAGACTGCTGCTAAACTATTTCTTGCTTCTGTTAAATTATTACCTGGTGCTGCTACTGTCTCACTGGAAAAATCTAAACGGTCGATGGTGCAAACAGCAAATGGACCTAGAATATCTCTACCACCACCAAAGTAACCATAATTGGAATTAGAGACTGCTGTTAAATATACTCTTGCTTCTGTTAATTGATAAGTACCTGGTGCTGCTACAGTCTCACTAGAAAAATCTAAACGGTCGATGGTGCAAACCTGACCTGAAGCATCACCACCACCAAAGTAACCATAATTTGAATTGGAGACTGCTGCTAAACCACTTCTTGCTTGAGTTAGATTCTTTCCTGGTGCTGCTACTGTCTCACTGGAAAAATCTAAACGGTCAATAGTGTTTAAACCTGGAAGACCACCACCAAAGTAACCATAATTGGAATTAGAGACTGCTGCTAGATAACGCCTTGCTTGTGTTAAATCATTACCTGGTGCTGATGTAGTTTCATTAGAAAAATCTAAACGGTCGATGATGCAGACATTACCAGTTGGAGCATTACCACCACCAAAGTAACCATAATTCGAGTACACAAGACCCGAAGCATCAAACTCTCCTCTACGGACTTTTCTTACTGTTTCGGTTGTTGGTTTCGTTGAAAGTCCTGCTAAAGCATTTCTTGCTTGAGTTAAATCATTACCTGGTGCCGATGTAGTCTCATTAGAAAAATCTAAACGGTCGATGGTGCAAACAACACCTGGAGCACCTCCAGCAAAGTAACCATAATTGGAATTGGAGACTGCTGCTAAAAGTCGTCTTGCTTGTGTTAAATCATTACCTGGTGCTGATACAGTCTCATTAGAGAAATCTAAACGGTCGATGGTGCAAACAGAACCTGGAGCATAACCACCACCAAAGTAACCATAATTAGAATTAGATACCGATGCTAATCTATTTCTTGCTTCTGTTAATTGATAAGTACCTGGTGCTGCTACGGTTTCATTCGAAAAATCTAAACGTTCGATGGTGCAAACAGCACCTGGAGCATCACCACCACCAAAGTAACCATAATTAGAATTAGAGACTGTTGCTAAACTAGATCTTGCTTGTGTTAAATAATAACCTGGTGCTGATACAGTCTCATTCGAGAAATCTAAACGATTGAAGTTGGAAACAGATCCAAAAGTCCAAGAATTTCCACCACCAAAATAACCATAATTGGAATTAGATACTGCTGCTAAAGTTGTTATATTATCTAACAATTGCTCCAATGTTCCTGGTGCTGCTACAGTTTCAGTAGAGAAATCTAAACGCTCTATTGTACAAGAATAAGGTGGCGATCCTGAATCCCTACCACCACCAAAGTAACCATAATTGGAATTGGAGACTGCTGCTAATTCAGATCTATCTCCTTTTAAATTATTACCTGGTGCCGATACAGTCTCATTAGAGAAATCTAAACGGTCGATAATACAAGAATCAGATGGAGCCTCACCACCACCAAAGTAACCGAACTCAGAGAGTTCTGGCCAAGTGCTCTCCACCTGTGTCTCATAAACTAAACCAAGACCGAAGATATCCGAAGGCATTTATTTACTTGCGAAGTTTATCGTTGAATAACGAAACATCATCAGGAAGTTGATTTTGATTTTGTGTATTACCTTCCAATACTCTGCTAGTAATACCACTAATCTCTTCGATACCAGAAGAAACATGCTTCTGCAGACTCTCAAGGAATGCAATTGGATTCGAAGGATCTGCATAACCTTCCTTGATACGATTCACATCATCTTCAAGAACAGTAGGTGCAGTTGCTCTTCTCATAGAACGGATGTTACCACCAGAGACACCACTACGAGCAGCAAGAAGTTCATCAAGTGCCTGGTTAGCAAATCTTCTTTCCCAATAAACAGGTTGATCAGCATCAAACTCTTCTTTGGTTGGTGGATGTCCTCCATTCAGTTCAATCAATCGTGCAATCAATTTATCAAAAAACTCAAGTTCAGTAACCTGTGCCTTAAATCCGGCATTAAGTCCATCAATAAATCTATGAAAATTAAATTCGTCAATATCATACCAACAAAGCTCTTCCCCACCTTGTCTTGTTTTCCACCAGATTGGTTGAGTCTTATCCTTACCGTCCCACTTGAAATGAAACTCTCTTACAATTCTCTTTGCATCTTGAATTCCATTTAAGAGATTTTCTGCTACAGATTTGCGGTTGATGATTGCAGACTTGAAAGCAGAAGGAATGGTAAAGTTATCATGAACAATAAACTTTTCAATCTGGAAGTTTGATCTTCCTTGTGCTAATTCTCTTTCCGATTGCTTCCACTTATCACATTCAGAGAGAACTTTGAACATGAACTCATTACTATCATCGAGCACATCATCGGCTTTTGCCAGTGCAATTTCTTTATAATTTTCAGACATGAATAAAGGAATAATTTCTTTTATTTATGCCCTTTTAAAATGATAATCTCCATCAGCATCTGATGAATTTTGAACAAAGTGAGATACTAATGTGTAACCAATTGACTTCATGTATGCAATGACTTCATCTCTCATTGGAGCACCTTTCATATACTCCTTATTCTGAAGTTCTAAAATAATATCAGGGCAATATCGTATTGTATTGACTGCACCTTTGATAATATCTAACTCACAACCTTGAACATCCATCTTAATAAGTTCTGGTTCTGGCCATCCCTTTTCTCTCACAAGAGTATCTAATGTCTTGGTTACTCTTGTGCTATTATCATAGTGCTCATTTTTAAATGCTTCTATATTATAAGGAAAGTCATCATAATTTAATTCGTAATAAGAACAACCACCATGATTAGTAATGTTTTGGTGATATGTAATTGTCTTGTGATCTCTATCACTTAAAACTTCAATTGCATAATTCACTTTTCTCATATCATATAGTCTTTGAAACTCTTCGTATCCATCAACATGATAAATGCTTGCATCTTTCCATACCATCTTTGCTGCTCTTGACCAGTGCAAACAGTTTGAACCAATATCATAAATGACCTTTGGTTGCTTTGATTGCTCATACTTCATTTGATAGAGATAATCAATATGTTCATATGGGGTGACGAGTTTATTATGATAATCTAAGATATAATGATCAATGTATCTTTGGTCATTATTATTTGTAATTTTTTTGATATATTCTTTCCACTTGTTTGATACTGTCTTCCAATTATAAGTTTCTGTTGAAAACTTGGATATCATTTGAGATACTTGATCGTATTCATCTCTTGCAACATCGAAGAAGTGCAGAGCACGAATGACTTCTTCTGCAAAGTTCTTATGGAAAGTATCATCAGTAATCCAACCTCTTGAAGTATTCTGTCCAGACATTGGAATATACTTGCCCATTCCATTTGATGTTTCTGGAAGTGCTCCCATGTCTGTTGTGATTGGGAAGCAACCACAAGCCATTGCCTCTGCTAGAGATACGCAGAAGGTCTCCTCCCACACATTAGGATGAATGTAGAATGCCGCATCCTGAATGTGCTCTAGCAGTTCCTCACGGTCAATGCAAGGTGAATACTCAACTCCTGGAAGTTGTTTGAGTTCTTTATAAACAGGAACAAATGGTGATGGTTCTAGTCCGTTTGGTCCTGTGATTGTTTCATTATCACCTTCTCCTGGTTGAATGTCACCATAGAGAGACATTGAAGAAAATACTTTGAGTTTTGCATCTGGATGATGCTTGATCACTTCTTTCCAAATAGGAACTAATGGTTTAACTCCTTTATGTGGTGCAGAAAAAAAGATACAAGTTTTTGATTTTGGTTTCCCAGACAACTTAAACATCTCATCAATTCCATTCGGAATTACATAGAGTTTTTCTGCTGGTGCTCTTTTAAATTTTACAAATTGCTCTGCTTCCCAGTTAGACACACAAACAATACCATCAATCTTATCCACATGCTGTGGAAGATCTTTATGTCCCATCTGGTCACAATTATCATGTGCCCAGATGACTTTATATTGATTGGTAGAAGTTATAATTTCGTTTGTCGTTCTCTTAACATCAACATTTTCTGGGAATTGATAATGTTGAGCAAGATAATGAAAAGAACTTTCAGTTGCTCCAGACTTCATAAATCATAGTGTAGTTTTGATTATTTAGTGTTAGTTGGAGACTCCTGCTGAATCATCTTTTGCTTCTGTTAATTGATAACTGCCTGGTGCTGATACAGTATCATTAGAGAAATCTAAACGGTCAATGGTACAAACATAAGGTGGAGCATCACCGCCAGCAAAGTAACCATAATTGGAATTAGATACTCCTGCCATACTACGTCTTGCTTGTGTTAAATTAGCAGGTGGATTGCTAGTAGTTTCGTTAGAGAAATCTAAACGATCGATGGTAGAATAACGAGAAAAAACAGAACCACCACCAAAGTAACCATAATCAGGACTAGAAACTCCTGATACATAATATCTGTCTTGTGTTAATTGATAAGTACCTGGTGCTGCTACAGTTTCATTAGAGAAATCTAAACGGTCGATGGTGCATACTGCTGGATCACCACCACCAAAGTAACCATAATTGGAATTAGAGACTCCTCCCATACCTCTTTTTGCTTCTGTTAATTGATAAGTACCTGGTGCTACTACAGTTTCATTAGAGAAATCTAGACGGTCTATGGTGCATAATCGACCTGGAGATGAACCAGGGTCATTACCACCAGCAAAGTAACCATAATTGGAATTAGAGACTGCTGCTAATCGATCTCTTGCTTGTGTTAAATTATTACCTGGTGCTGCTACAGTTTCATTAGAGAAATCTAAACGCTCAATAGTATTAACAACAAATGGAGTAAAACCACCAGCAAAGTAACCATAATAAGAACTAGAGACTGCTCCTAAACTGTCTCTTGCGTCTGTTAATCGGCAAATACTTGGTGCTGATACAGTTTCATTAGAAAAATCCAAACGGTCAATGGTGCAAACATAAAGTGAGATTCCTTCCCCACCAGCAAAGTACCCATAAGCCTTGGAGATTGGTCGTCCTACTTTTTGGTAGTAGTTGACTTGGGTGCCTGCTAGAAAACTTCTTGCTTGTGTTAAATCATTACCTGGTGCTGATATAGTTTCATTGGAGAAATCTAAACGGTCGATGGTGGAAATCTCAGTAGGAGAAACACCACCACCAAAGTAACCATAATTGGAATTGGAGACTACTGCTGTTCGACTTTTTTCTGTCGTTTGATTGAGGGGTGGATTACTTACAGTCTCATTAGAGAAATCTAAACGGTCGATAGTGGAAACAAAAGTTGGAACTGGTTCAGTCTGACCACCAGCAAAGTATCCATAATCGAGACTAGATGCTCCCACTACTTGATTTCTTGCTTGTGTTAATTGACCTAATGTTCCTGGTACATCTACAGTTTCATTATAAAAATCCAAACGGTCGATGGTGCAAACATTACCTGGACTACCTGGACTAAAACCACCACCAAAGTAACCATAATTGGAATTAGAGACTGCTGTAAGATTATATCTTGCCTGTGTTAATTGTTCTAATGTTCCTGGTACATCTACAGTTTCATTTGAGAAATCTAAACGGTCGATGGTGCAAGCACCACTTTTGCCAGCAAAGTAACCATATCCTTTTGGACTAGATACTGCTGCTAAATTTTGTCTTGCTTCCGTTAATTGACCTAATGTTCCTGGTACATCTACTGTTTCACTAGAAAAATCTAATCGATCAATAGTGCAAACATCAGGTGGAGTAAAACCACCACCAAAGTAACCATAATTAGAATTAGAGACTGCTGCTAAACCATATCTTGCTTCTGTTAATTGATAAGTACCTGGTGCTGCTACAGTTTCATTTGAGAAATCTAATCGGTCGATGGTGCAAACTGCAGGAACACCACCACCAGCAAAGTAACCGAACCCATAAGACACAGTGTTCTCTGGTTTACCATAAGAGAAGAAGAATGTTGAGACTCCAACAACGGCTTGTGGTGCTACATGACGTGTCTGGTTCAGTGGGATGTTGGTGCCTGCTAAACCATATCTTGCTTCTGTTAATTGATAAGTACCTGGTGCTGCTACAGTTTCATTAGAGAAATCTAAACGGTCGATGGTACAAACAGTCCCTGGAGAATTACCACCACCAAAGTAACCATAGTTGGAATTAGAGACTGCTGCTAAAGTAGATCTTGCTTCTGTTAATTTTCCAACTGTGACTGGAAATTGTATAGTTTCATTAGAAAAATCTAAACGGTCGATGGTGCAAACCTGAGTTGTGGGTGTATCATAACCACCAGCAAAGTAACCATAATTAGAATTAGAGACTGCTGCTAAACTATATCTTGTTTGTGTTAATTGTCCTAGTGTTCCTGGTACATCTACAGTTTCAGTAGAGAAATCTAAACGGTCAATGGTGTTAACCAGAGGTGGAGCCTGACCACCACCAAAGTAACCATAATTCGAATTAGAGACTGCTGCTAAACTATGTCTTGCTTGTGTTAATTGTTCAACTGTAACTGGAAATTGTATAGTTTCATTAGAGAAATCTAAACGGTCGATAGTGCAAACTTCTATTGAATCATAACCACCAGCAAAGTAACCATAATTGGAATTAGAGACTGCTGCTAAACCATATCTTACTTGTGTTAATTGATAAGTACCTGGTGCTGCTACAGTTTCATTAGAAAAATCTAAACGGTCGATGGTGCAAACCCGAGTTGTGGGTGTATTACTACCACCACCAAAGTAACCATAATTGGAATTAGAGACTGCTGCTAAACTATTTCTTGCTTCTGTTAAATTATTACCTGGTGCAGATGTAGTTTCACTAGAAAAATCTAAACGGTCGATGGTGCAAACACGCTCTGGAGCAAAACCACCACCAAAGTAACCATAATTCGAGTACACAAGACCCGAAGCATCAAATTCTCCTCTACGGAGTTTTCTTATTGTTTCGGTTGTTGGTTTCGTTGAGAGTCCTGCTAATAGTGCTTTTGTTTCTGTTAAATTATTTCCTGGTGCTGATACAGTCTCATTTGAGAAATCTAAACGGTCGATGGTGCAAACTGCACTCCCACCAGCAAAGTAACCATAATTGGAATTAGAGACTGCTGTTAAACTAGATCTTGCTTGTGTTAATTGATAAGAACCTGGTGCCGATGTAGTCTCATTAGAAAAATCTAAACGGTCGATGGTGCAAACAACACCTGGAGCAAAACCACCACCAAAGTAACCATAATTTGAATTAGAGACTGCTGTTAAATATCCTCTTGCTTGTGTTAAATTGGCAGGTGGATTGCTAGTAGTCTCATTAGAGAAATCTAAACGGTCGATGGTGCAAACAAAAGGTGGAGCATAACCACCACCAAAGTAACCATAATTGGAATTGGAGACTGCTGTTAAAAGATATCTTGCTTGTGTTAATTGATAATTACCTGGTGCTGATACAGTCTCATTAGAAAAATCTAAACGGTCGATGGTGCAAACAAAAGGTGGAGCATAACCACCACCAAAGTAACCATAATTGGAATTAGAGACTGCTGTTAAATATCCTCTTGCTTCTGTTAATTGATAATTACCTGGTGCTGCTACAGTCTCATTAGAGAAATCTAAACGGTCAATGGTGCAAACTGTAACACCACCTCCAAAGTAACCATAATTGGAATTAGAGACTGCTGCTAAACCATATCTTGCTTGTGTTAACTTATTACTTGGTGCCGATACAGTATCATTAGAGAAATCTAAACGGTCGATGGTGGAAACAGAAGGTTGACCACCACCAAAGTAACCGAACTCAGAGAGTTCTGGCCAGTCATCCAATACCTGTTTTTTATATGTTTTCTTAAGACCGAATATTCCTGCAGGCATCAGAGACCAAAGATAGAATACTTAGGAGTTGTGGGTTTCCAGAACTCCATTTTTTTATATTTATCTAAGATGTAATCACTCAAGTACTTCTCACTATCGTGATAAATTTTCTCTACCTTTTCTCTTACCGTGTGCATATTATCTAACTTATAAACATCATCGTTCTCATCAAACTTTGCATTCACATTCTCAAATGAATGTGTATATTTTTCTTCTCCTAAGAAATCATAGATTCGATTCAGTTGTTGTTGTGGAGACCTCACAAGATCGTCATAATCTACAAGTAAAATCTTGTCCTGATGTCCTTTTTTATATGCCTCACTTAATGCATGATAAGACATACCCACAATTCCCTGTGGAGACATCATATAATCGCACCGATTATCATTTGTAATCTCTAAATTATTTCTTTTCAGTCCTTCATCAATAAAAGAAACACGTCTATTTTTATGAATAAGATATAAGAATGATGTTAGAATATCATAGATATTTCTCACAGGACATATAATCTTTGGAGAGTCTGTGATGTAGTCTGTGATATGTTGTATTTGATTTACCCAACCTCTTGACTTATCAATGATGATTGGTTCTTTGATATCAAAATAATAGTTGGGTGCAATCGATGATAATACTTTATGTGCCGACTGTGGTTTTGGATGTGCCTTATATTGCTCTGAATTATATAACAAATACTCCTCACTATAATGAATCGTATCCAGCACCGGAGAGTTTGTCGATGCATGAATACTTGGATTCTGATTCAGTAGTGCAGTCAGTAGGGTCGATCCACATCGTGGAAGACCCGACATAAAATAAAACTTTCTCATAACAAAAGTATTTTGATTATTTAGTGTTAGTTGGAGACTCCTGCTAAACTATCTCTTTCTTGTGTTAATCTATTTCCTGGTGCTGATACAGTCTCATTTGAGAAATCTAAACGGTCGATGGTACAAGCAAAAGGTGGAGAACCACCACTACTACCACCACCAAAGTAACCATAATTAGAATTAGAGACTGCTGCTAAACCAGATCTTGCTTGTGTTAAATTATTACCTGGTGCTGATACAGTTTCATTAGAAAAATCTAAACGGTCGATGGGATAATTACCACCAAAGTAACCATAATTAGAATTAGAGACTGCTGCTAGGTATATTCTCTCTCCTGATAAATTATTACCTGGTGATGATACAGTTTCATTAGAGAAATCTAAACGATCGATGGTGTCAACCTGACCTGGATCAATACCACCGCCACCAAAGTAAGCATACTGAGGATTAGAGACTCCTGCTACACCATATCTGTCTCCAGTTAAATAATAACCCGTTGGTTCTGCTACAGTTTCATTAGAGAAATCTAAACGGTCGATGGTGCAAAAATGTCCTGGACTAGCTGTAATCTCACCACCAGCAAAGTAACCATAATTGGAATTGGAGACTCCTGCTACAGATTGTCTTGATATTGTTAAATTATTACCTGGTGCTGATGTAGACTCATTAAAGAAATCTAAACGGTCGATGAGATTAGTATAATCGCTTGGAGGACGAAGACCAGCAGCAAAGTAACCATAATTGGAATTAGAGACTGCTGCCAATTTTTCTCTGTTTTGTGCTAAATTATTACCTGGTGCTGATGTAGTCTCATTAGAAAAATCTAAACGGTCGATAAGGCAAGTACGAATTGGCAGTGATGGAGGCTGACCACCAGCAAAGTAACCATAAGCCTTGGAGATTGGTCGTCCTACTTTCTGGTAGTAGTTGACTTGGGTGCCTGCTAATGAAAATCTTTTTTGTGTTAAACCATTACCTGGTGCTGATGTAGTCTCATTAGAGAAATCTAAACGGTCGATGGTGCAAACAGAACCTGGAGCATAACCACCACCAAAGTAACCATAATTCGGATTATAAACTCCTGCTGAACTTCCTCTTGCTTCAGTTAAATTATTACCTGGTGCTGATACAGTTTCACTAGAGAAATCTAAACGGTCGATAAGGCAAGTAGTACCTGGAACTGATGGAGCTTGACCACCACCAAAGTAACCATAATTGGAATTAGAGACTCCTGCTAAACCAAGTCTTGCTTGTGTTAATTGGTAAGCACCTGGCGATTCTACTGTTTCATTAAAGAAATCTAAACGGTCGATGGTGCAAACAAAGGGTGGTTGACCACCAGCAAAGTAACCATAATTGGAATTAGAGACTGCTGCTAATTGCCGTCTTGCTTGTGTTAAATTATTACCTGGTGCTGATACAGTTTCATTAGAGAAATCTAAACGGTCGATGGTGCAGACACGAATAGGTGGAGCATAACCACCACCAAAGTAACCGTATCCTCTTGGACTAGAGACTGCTGCTAATTGTTCTCTTGCTTCTGTTAATTGATAAGTACCTGGTGCCGATACAGTTTCATTAGAGAAATCTAAACGGTCGATGGTGCAAGTAAGAGATGGAGTAGCACCACCACCAAAGTAACCATAATTGGAATTGGAGACTGCTGCTGAAGCATATTTTCTCGTTGACAAATTATTACCCGGTGCTTCTACAGTTTCAGTAGAAAAATCTAAACGGTCGATGATACAACTTCGAGCTGGAACTTCACCACCAGCAAAGTAACCGAACCCATAAGACACTGTGTTCTCCGACTTACCATAAGAGAAGAAGAATGTTGAGACTCCAACAACGGCTTGTGGTGCTACATGACGTGTCTGGTTCAGTGGGATGTTGATGCCTGCTAATCTTCCTCTTGCTTCTGTTAAATAATAACCCGTTGGTTCTGCTACAGTTTCATTAGAGAAATCTAAACGGTCGATAGTACAAGTGCGACCTGAAACTAATGGAGAAAAACCACCAGCAAAGTAACCATAATTGGAATTAGAGACTCCTGCTAATCGTTGTCTTGATAGTGTTAAATTATTACCTGCTGCTACTGTCTCACTGGAAAAATCTAAACGGTCGATGAGACTAATATAATCGCCTGGAGGACGAAGACCAGCAGCAAAGTAACCATAATTGGAATTAGAGACTCCTGCTAAATTTCGTCTTGCTAGTGTTAATTGTTCTAATGTTCCTGGTACATTTACAGTTTCATTAGAGAAGTCTAAACGGTCGATGGTGCAAACACTAGTTGTGGGTGTATCTTGACCACCACCAAAGTAACCATAATTGGAATTGGAGACTGCTGCTAATCTATGTCTTGCTTGTGTTAATTGATAAGTGCCTGGTGCTGCTACGGTTTCATTAGAGAAATCTAAACGGTCGATGGTGCAAAAATAAGAAATAGCATAACCACCACCAAAGTAACCATAATTAGAATTAGAGACTGCTGCTAAACCTTGTCTTGCATCTGTTAATTGATAACTACCTGGTGCAGATACAGTTTCATTAGAGAAATCTAAACGGTCGATGGTGCAAACCTGAGGTGGAGCATAACCACCACCAAAGTAACCATAATTCGAATTAGAGACTGCTGCCAAACCTTGTCTTGCTTGTGTTAAATTATTACCTGGTGCTGCTACTGTCTCACTGGAAAAATCTAAACGGTCGATGGTGCAAACCTGAATTGGAGTTGTATCTTGACCACCACCAAAGTAACCATAATTCGAGTACACAAGACCCGAAGCATCGAACTCCCCTCTACGAACTTTTCTTACTGTTTCGGTTGTTGGTTTCGTTGAGACTGCTGATAGAAATCTTCTTGCTTGTGTTAAATTAGTACCTGGTGCTGCTACAGTTTCATTTGAGAAATCTAAACGGTCGATGATGGAAACTGCACCTGGAGCACCACCACCACCAAAGTAACCATAATTGGAATTAGAGACTGCTGCTAATTCTTGTCTTGCTTGTGTTAAATAATAACCCGTTGGTACATCTACAGTTTCATTAGAAAAATCTAAACGGTCGATGATACAAACAGCAGGTGGAGTACTACCACCACCGAAGTAACCATATTGTGGAGTAGAGACTGCTGCTAAAAGACTTCTTGCATCTATTAAATTATTACCTGGTGCTGCTACAGTTTCATTAGAAAAATCTAAACGGTCGATGGTGCAAACAGTAGGTGGAGCATAACCACCACCAAAGTAACCATAATTAGAATTAGAGACTGCTGCTAAATCAGCTCTTGCTTGTGTTAATTGTCCAACTGTGACTGGAAATTGTATAGTTTCATTATAAAAATCTAAACGGTCGATGGTGCAAAAATAAGATCCACTAAAACCACCAGCAAAGTAACCATAATTGGAATTAGAGACTGCTGCTAAACCTTGTCTTGCTTGTGTTAAATTATTACCTGGTGCTGATGTAGTTTCACTAGAGAAATCTAAACGGTCGATGGTGCAAACAATAGATGGAGTAGCACCACCACCAAAGTAACCATATTGTGGACTAGAGACTGCTGCTAATTTATTTCTTGCTTGTGTTAAATTATTACCTGGTGCTGATACAGTTTCATTAGAAAAATCTAAACGGTCAATGGTGGAAAAAGGCGTATTACCACCACCACCAAAGTAACCAAACTCAGAGAGTTCTGGCCAACTCGTTGGAGATACTGTATATTCTTTAAGTGGTCCAGAGACTGCTGCTAATCCTTGTCTTCTTTGTGTTAATTGATAACTACCTGGTGCAGATACAGTTTCATTAGAGAAATCTAAACGGTCGATGGTGCAAACTTCAGGTGGCAGCAATCCACCAGCAAAATAACCATAATTAGAATTGGAGACTGCTCCTAATCTACGTCTTGCTTGTGTTAATTGATAAGTGCCTGGTGCTGCTACGGTTTCATTAGAGAAATCTAAACGGTCGATGGTGCAAAAAAAAGAAATAGCATCACCACCACCAAAGTAACCATAATTAGAATTGGAGACTGCTGCTAATTGATTTTTTGCTTCTGTTAAATTATTACCCGGTGCTGCTACAGTCTCATTAGAGAAATCTAAACGGTTGATGGTG
>Ga0255761_10002127_pt1 | contig 18401 bp, 10 predicted proteins | sample 071ome_29_FD_179961 | JGI IMG/M metagenome (GOLD analysis project Ga0255761, IMG submission 179961) | Coastal salt marsh microbial communities from the Groves Creek Marsh, Skidaway Island, Georgia - 071407BT metaG (version 2) | ecosystem: Environmental > Aquatic > Marine > Intertidal zone >... | reverse complement strand
AACGCAACGCAAACGCCAGTGACACACACACACGCGCGCACAGAAGACAAGAAGGGACGGAGAGCGATAAAAAGAAGAGGAAAAGGCACTTTATGACGTCTTCGGCTGCTTTTGCGCCTTCTTCTTTTGTTCTTTCCGCTGACGCCGCTCGTGGTGGTGGTCGTGGGAAAAGAAGCGCTGCCACGTCGTTGAACAAAAAATCATCAATCGCGTTTTCAGCGCTCGGTGGTGCGTCTTCCTCCTCTTCCACATCGTCGGAGAGGAAGAACGGCTGCGGTGTTTACCGTCGTCACGATGGTACCACTGAGCGGGGCTCGTCGGTGTGTTTCTCCGCCGCGAGAGGAGGAGGAGGAGGAAGAGGAAACGCGTTATCCAACGAACAACCGAGCACGAGCGGAAGAGAAGACGAAGGTTCTTCTTCTGCTCCTACTGCCGCTGAAGCGAAAGAAGAACGAGGACGAGAAACAACCTTCCCACCGGACCATAAGGTGTTCCGAGCGAAGAAAACGATGCGCGTGCCGGTGAAAGAGAGAAAAGAGGCGCTGCGAAAGAAAGCTTCCATCGAGCATTGGCTGAAAGACCCGAACGAATCTCTCGGCGTCGTGTTCGATCGAAACGAGAGGTTGTCCGAGGATAAGTGGAAAGTCTTCGTCGCGTCGAAGAAAAAGATTGCGTTTTGGGAACTCTCCCCGGCGTTTACGCTGGAGATTTTACCGAACGAGACGGAGTTTGGTAAGCAGGCTTTCCGGGGATTTGATTTGATGCTCTGCGCGGACGAAGACGCGGAGGAGTGCGGGTGGGTGAACGACGTCTCCGTCTTTGCGAACATTTTTTGCCAGTTGAGAGTAGACCGGGACGACGAAGAAGAAGTAAAAGAAGATTACGACGACGACGACGACGACGATAACAAAACTGACGACAAATACGTCACTCCAATCGTCGTCGCGGACGTAGACGTCACCATAGCCGCGTTGCTCCCGTCTTTCGTCAACGCCATCCCGGGCTTCACCAACATCGGCGAAGCTTCCATCGCCGCCTCCATCGATTTCGCTCGCGACGGCGCCGCGAGAAGAGTCCAGATGGCTTACGACAGTTGGGCAGAGAAGAAAATCGGTAGTAGCAGCAGTACTAGTTAATAATAATAATTATAATAATAGTAAATTGGGTAGTTCTATAAACACTGCATTTGTAATATAATAACACTAACATCACCAATAGCACCTGTAAAGCGGTACACCAGAAGAAATCTGAGCGCAAAAGGTGTAAAAAAATTCCGCAAAGGAAAAAAAAAAGTACATAAACCCTAAACACACACCACAAAAAAACTTGCGTCCCAGAATTCTCGGGAGAAGATATTTCGTAAAAGCAAAAAGGCGAATTCCTCCGAAACGTCAAATTCAACGCACACACAACCGCGTCAATAACAAACACACTCAGAGAGTAAGATCAAACACACACTCTTCTAAAATGAGTCAATTGGTACAATACCGCGCGCAATTCTCTCGCTCCAACCCTCTCGCGTGTAAATCTACCGTCCGATCAAACAGATCGACGCCGTCGTTTCGCTCGTTTACGAGAGCGACGCTGGTGACGAGCACCACGAGCGCCGAAATGATCAATGGGAACGAAGGCGCCGATTCGTTCAACGGCAACAACGAAACGACAAAGTTGGTAGCTTTGAGATGCGCGTTCAAAGCGGAGCTGAAACTCGGGGAGACGCTCGTTATCGTCGGCTCCACGCCTTTGTTGGGGAAATGGAAAGCCGAGGATGGGTTCAGACTCTCGTGGACGGAAGGGAACGTGTGGCGAGGGAATTTACCGGTCGAACGAGACAGTTTGGAGTTCAAATTAGTCGTCGAGAAGAAGTCGGGGGAAACTTTTTGGGAAAAAGGCGAGAACAGGAAATTGGAGAAGACGGTGATGACTGCGAGCAACGCGGTGGAAGTGAAGAGTACTTTTGGGAAGAACGCGGAAATGGAGGTGAGTGTTTTGGACGGGGGTAATACCGCCGCGGCGAACGCGGGCGGGACGGTGCAATCAAACGTGGTGGAATTCGCTCGCGAAGGGGAAGAAAAGATGAAAGAAGAAAACGTAGCTGCAACGACGACGTCAAAACCGAAAACGAAGAAAACCACCGCGACAAAGAAAAAAGCGGCGTCCACTGGGGCGTATAGAACCGTAGAAAAAGTGAAGTACGACAACGTCGCTTTGTTGAAATTCGACGAGTTGATGGAAAAGAACTCGACGATTACCGCGGATGATTTCAAAGCGATTTATCCGGAAGACGCGAAGATGAAGGTTGTGGAGAAGAGAACGGTGGAGTTCGTGTTGAAAGGTGGCGGTGGAAAGTTTTCGTACTCGTTGAGCGAAGAGGCGAAAGGGTACGGTCAGTTGCTCTTGTAAGACGATGAAAAAGAAGAAGAGCGAGAAAATACGGGAACAACAACAACAACAACAACATATTATTATTATTCTTTTATTAAAAACACAGTGTAAATAGAGAGGGAGAGAGAGAGAAAGAGGTGCAAGTCATAACAAGATCATCGTCAGTATGTATATATACACATACATGAGCATATAAATAGTGGAATATGAGAGCGTTTGTAATATTTTTTTTTAAAGCAATTGAACACGAACACACACATACAGTTACGTTTTTGCGTATTCTTATTACTTTTATAAAAGGTTGCGGTTCTATCAATTATTTCGTATCTCACACTTCATCTCCTTCTTCTTACTCTTCTTCTTAGCGCGTTTGGACGATCCCGGCGTTGATCAACTTTCTCACTTTCGCCATGATCATCGGGTTCTTTTGGTGCTCCATCGCCGCTTGCGGGTTTTCGCTCATATCGCGCAACACTTGATTCATGACTGGATCGGCTAAAATACTTTGAATTTCTGGATCTCTCATCGCGCTTTCTTGTCTCGCTTTCAACTCTTCTTCGGTCAGCATGCCACTCGCGGCTTTGTTTTGTTCCATGATGCATCGTCTAGCGCCATCTTTCAACTCTTCGTTCGAGGGGTCGATTTCCAATCCCGCTTGGTACGTTTCTAAAGCTTTGTCGTATTGTTTCGTGAAGAACTCGACGTGTCCTTTTCTAGAATACCCTTTGACGAATTTCGGGTCGATCTCGATGCACTTCTCCGCGTCTTTTAAAGCTTCGTTAAAAGCGGCTAGTTTCGTGTAACACGCGGATCGGTTCGAGTAGGATTTGTGATCGTTCGGGTTCCTTTTGATTGCCTCGGTGTATTTGGCCACGGCGTTTGGAAAGTCTTGATTTTTGAACAACTCGTTCCCTTCGTCTCTCGCCTTCTCTCCCAACTCTGGGCTCAAATACGCTTGGATTTCTTTGTCTTTCAATTTCTTCTCGCAGCTATTTAATTTGTTCAGCGTCGACGCTTCTCGGTGTTCAGTGAGCGATCGTTGGTACCACTCGATGGCTTCCGTCAACTTGTCCATCTTTTCGTACGCCGAAGCTTTTCTCGCCATCGCCTTCGCGATGACTCGGTAATCCGCACGGTTTTCTCTGCCAACTTCGATGCTCTTTTCGCAATCTTCTATGCACTTATCGAAAGCACCTTGTTCAAATCTAACCGCAGCTCGATTATTGATGTAGGTCGGATCTGTCGGATCGCTCTCCATAGCCTCTTCATACTTCTTCACCGCGTCGTCAAACTCTCTCTTTTTGTAAAACGCGTTTCCTTCTTCCTTCAACTTTAAAGCTTTCCTCTTATTCTCCGGTAACTTGGCTTCCTCTTCTTTCTTGATCTCTTCGGGTGTCTTCTTCTTTGGTTTTGGCTCCTCTGGAGCTTTCGTTTGTGTTTGTTGTTGCGCCGGCGGCGCTTGATTTTGGTTTTGAAAGTCCTCTCCGCTCATGACGTTCACCCCTAAAGCCACCGATAACAAATCCATCACTCTCGGATCGTTCATGTGCTTCTGTAAAGCTTTCGAATCTTTTTGAATCTCCGCAAACATCTGCATGAAATCCGGCTGTTGCAAATACGCTCTGGTTTTCGGATTCGTCGCCAACTTCCCCAACAATTGAGGATCCGAGAACATCTTCTTGAACGCTTTCGACTCTTCATCTTCGCCGGATAACTTTTGCTCGCACTCTTGCACTCCATTTTTACACGTCTCGTTCGTCCCATCGACTTTCAACCCATCCTCGTACGCTTTCTTGGCCAACTCAAACTCGCCTTTACCGAACAACGCCGCGCCTTTGCGTCCGTAGCCTTTCACGAAATCCGGTTTCAGTTCGATCACTTTCTCCGCGTCGGAAAGCGCCAAGTCGAACTCGTTGTTCCCAGCCTGTTTGTTTTTTCGTCGTCGCGACGAGAAACGATGCGTGGTCAGCGGTCAGTGCTTTCGTCGATTTTCAACAACAACAACAACAACAACAACGCCCACCAGCGCGCGCGCGCGCGCGCGCGTCTCTCTCGGTCAAAGAGAGAAGAAGAAGAAAAAGAGAAGAAGAGCAGCCGCCTCTTCTCTCTAATCTCATTTTTTTAAAGCCGGGAGAACGCAAAGCGCGAAACAACGACGCGAAGAAATCACACGCACACACACACGCACGCGAGAGAGAACGCGATAAAAGCGCGACAAACTCCTCCTTCGTCCCTCCTTCGCGGCTCCTCTTTAAAAACGAGAAGCAGAAGAGAGACAGATGAAGACGATCGAAAAACGCTTCGAAAAAGAAAAAAAGAAGAAGAAAAAAATTTCAACGACGCACCCGCGCCGCGCTTCGGTTCGAATACAACACGTGATTCGTGCCGTCGATTCCGATCGCTTCCGTGAAATGTTCGATCGCTTTCGCGAAATCGTTGTTTTTGAACGCCTCGTTGCCCAAGGTTTTCAGCGCTTCCGTCGCCATTATTTTTATATTTTTTCTTTCTTTCTCTCGTTCGTTCGTTCGTTCGTTGCGAGCAAAAGTTTTTGTGTCGTCTTCTCGAATTTTGCGCAGACGAAGACTGTCCAACGAAAAAGCCTAAACCCTAAGCCCTAAACTCTCTCTCTCTCTCTCGTCAAGTAAGTACACCACAAGTCACAAAGTCGCGCACACGAAACAACGCATTAAAAAGAAGTTCACAACATCTCGTGACGACGCTACGACGCTACGACGACGACGAGGAGAAGGAGAAGGAGATGATGATGATGATGACGACGACGACGTTCGGGGGGAGCACCACCGCCACCGCCACCACCATTTCGGCGTCCTCGACGAGAAGAACAAAGGGAGGAGGAGGACGTGGCGAAACGACGGCGATGTCGTCGTCTTTTTTTTCTTCTTCTTCTTCTTCTTTTAAACGAAGAGGAGGAAACAAAAACAGCGGCTTCGCGAGGAGATCATCGAACGCGACGACGACGACGACGACGCGATGCGAAATACGAACGTCCGATGGGAACGCGAGAGCAGCCGGGGTGTTGGGGTTGTCCGCGTCGGTGCGTTTTCGTTGTTCTTTTGTTTTTCGTTTTGTGTTTGTCTTCTTCTTCGCTGTTTGTTTGTTTGTTTGTTTGTTTGTTTGTTTTGCGACAACACTCCATAGTTGTTATTAACGCAGAGATACCAAAACCACTTTTTTACGAACAGGAAGCGAAAGACGAGCGAAAACTGAAGCGAGCGTACCGAAGACACGCGCTGAGAACGCACCCGGATACCGGCGGCGCGTCCGCCTCGACCGAGGCGTTTCAAGAGGTTCAAAAAGCCTACCGGACGTTGCGTTTAGAACTCGCGAGCCCGAATAACGAGGCGTTGACCGCGGAAATGAGCAACGACGAGGAGTGGGAAGAGCACGATTGGCGTTGGAAGGTGAAATACGAGAAGGAGAAGGCGTTGGATCAAAACGTCACCGCGAAGTCGCAAAGGAAAAGAGAGGAGGCGTTTTGGAGGGTGGAAGAGATGAAGCGGATGGCAAAGATGAAAGAAGAGGGAGCTGCAACGACGACAACAACAACAGGAGGAACAGCAGAAGGAGGGGGAGAAGGAATAGAAGGTAATCTGTTCCCATCGCGAATGAATAAGAAGAAAAAACGAGTGATTAAACCGATAAGCAAACAGTCGTCGCCGATGGAAAACTTTCAAAAAGTTCAAGAGGCGGAAAAGGAAAGGCTGAAGAGAGAAGCCGAGGCAAAGGAGAAGCGAATAAATTTCAAAGCGTTTGGAGGACCAGACGCGTCGAAGTCGTCCACAAATGCCGCGCACGACACGTTAAACACGCAACTGGAAGGCTTGAGAAGAAAGCACGTGCTGAGATCTCGATACGGTAATCACGCGAACGCTCCCTCGGAAGCGGAACGCGAAAAGGCGAAGAGCATTCGCAAGTACCAGTTGGAGTTGGAGGATTCCGAGGAGGAACGGTTTATGCGCCTCGCGAGAATGGCAAAGGAATGGAGAAACAAGAAAGGTGGCGTCAACGCGTGGAGGGAAACTGGATCGATGTCGGACGACGACAAAATGACACCGAGGGAACTTTTATTAGCCGCGGTGGAGAGCGTCTCCCTCGGAGGCTCGCAGTAAAACACCACTGCCGTAAATAGTCGTCATAAATAGATTTCTAGAATATAAAATGTAAAGCGCTTCAAAATTATTGCACCGCATATTTAGCTAAATGTTAATATTACGTTTTTTTAGTTAGCATTACAACAAACATTGTTCATGAGATAAATAGAAGTGAGCCGTTCACAAGCTTTGCCTTTCACTCTTTCGGTTGAAGAAAAATACATTCAAGCATATCCTTATATGCTGCGCTCAAATTGGCCGCGCGCGGTGTTTCTATAATAAATGATCACTATGATGTGTGGTAACGCAAGAAAGAATGATTGTTTTTTGTTCGTCTCTCGCGAATCCTTGGTTAGAAGAATGAAAACATGGTCGCCATATCACTCTCTTTCGGGAAGTATTCGTTCAGCTTATCGATGGCGTCTGGAGAACACGGCGCTTGCCCGACACTCGCCGAACTCGATTTCCTTCTATTTCGAAGCAAATCTCGTGGCTTCGCCTTCAAATGTCGCAACTCATTCGGCCCAAATATCGGAATCGATCGTCTAGCTACTGGACTCAACGGTCTGACCATGTGCCCGTTTACTTTTGGGTTTTGGTCGTACGGATGTTGATGCTTCACCTCGCCGCCGATGGCGCCGCCCATGTTCGCCGTTTGGTCGTTCAGAGACGGATCTGGCGTGAAGCGCATAAACTTTCTACCCACTGCTTCCATATCAAATGAAGATAGATCCTCGTCCATAATCTGGCCTAACGATCGCTTTGCCGCTGTCGACGGAGAGAAGATATCCTGGGTACCGTTACTCTTTCCTTGTCCATTTTGGAACCCAGTCGCGTGCGCGTCGTGAAGCAAATCGGACGAAATGCTCTTATTGTTCTCAGCCATGTTCTTCTTCGCGGCAGCCGCTAATTGCGCCTTTGTTGGATTCTTTCTAGTTGTTCTTTTATTTGTCGTCACCCCGGTACCTGTCGTTTTCGGTGGTTTCTTCGATGCTCCTACTGATGCCTTTGCTTTATTACTATTATGAAGACCCCCGTTGCTTCCTATTGTTCCGTTGTGATTGTTTGCTATCGTCGCCGTCGCTATGCCGTTCGTCTCGCTATCTCCGGCATCGTCAACGTAAACCGTGTGAACTGGTTCGTTGGCAAACTGCGGAATGACTCGCCATCGATCGCCTTGCACGCCTTTAGCATCGTTCCTCGTAAACCTTTTACTCGTGTACAACGCGTGTCTCACTTGTGACTTCCAGTGTCCGTTGGACGTAATCACTCTCGACTTGCGATTGTGCTTATGCGCGATTCGCCCGTGCTTTTCGCACGCGTCGTAAATCTCTCTCAACGTCGCCGAACGCGTGCTCGACGATGTGATTGCAAAGTGCACTAAATCGTGGACGGATAAAAACGCCGTCGTCGTGTGCGTTCCCCTCCCGCCGCCCGTCGTCGTCGCCCCCTCCTGCTCCAGCTGTTGCAAATGCGCGGCGCCAATCGTCGGAATCGGTCTCTCATCCATATTCCTCGCGTCCGAGTGATGAAATCCTTTCCCCCCCGCGTTGGTATTGATCGTATCGTTGTTGCTTTTTTTACTATCGTCTTTGCTGTTTGAATTCTGTTGGCGATTTTGACCGGAGTCGTCGTCGAAATCTTTTCCTCCTCCTCCTCCTTTCGCGGCGGGTACCATCGGCGCCGGCGGGTTCGTAAACATCGGCGGGTGTTGCGACTGTTGTCGTTGAAAAAAGACAAAACGAAACTTTGGTCAGCAAAACGTGCATGTCAAAACAAAATTCACCAACGCGCGGCGCAAAGCGTCGTCTGTTCTCTTTTGTCGTCGTTGTTTGCGGAATATAATTGGAAGAGAAAGAAGAGAAAAAAAAAGTTCCCCAAAAAGCTGAGTCACGACCGACGGTCCAAAATGAAAATTATTCTTCCGTTTTCCTTCGCTTCCCTCTCGTTTTTTGCGCGTTGAAAAAATTTTAATAAGCGGAAAGAAAAAACGAGAGACGATAAACGTACCGTCGTCGTGCCACCGACACCGTGAAACGCGTGCGTGTCGCTGAAAAACGAATCCGGCGTGATTCGGTCGGACATTTTTCGGTTCCGAGGAGGTTAAAATACGTTCGCGTTTGCGTCTTTTTTTTCTCTCTCTCTCCGGTTCTCTCTCTATTTTACAGGTGGAATTTCTTCTTCTTCTTCTTCTCCCTTTTTGTGTTTTTTCGACAAGAAAAAGGCAGGCGCTCTCGAGAAATGTACACTCAGAGAATGAGCTCTTTTTTACTACTCTCGTTTTTTTACCGGAAAAGAGAAATGCGTCCTCCTCTCTCTTCCTTCGACTCGCGACCACCGCGAGCTCTTTTTGACGAGTCTATCGAGAGGTGAAGGATTTCTTCGATGCAAATATCCGGTCTTTGGAGTTACGAAAGAGACCCGGGTGCAGGAAGGGCGAGTTTTCCGAGAAAAGCGCGTTTCCGAACGATTTTTTTTTGAAGGAGGGAAGCCGCTCTTTTTGAAAGAAAAGAGGAGGGATTTTGCTCTCGTTTGAGTCAAAAACCCTAAATAAAATTTTGGATTTTCTTCGCGAAGCGGCGATTCGGTTACGAGTCGAATCGTCGTCGTCGTCGACCTTTTTTTGCGAAAGTGGGGAGAAGAAGAAACAGAGAACGACGCCGAAGACGACGAAAAGAGCGCGGACGACTTCGTGCGAACGCGTTGGCGTAATTCTCTTCTTCTTCTTCTTCTTCTCGCTTCGATGCCGTCGTCCTCGACATCTCCGCCGCCGCGCGAAGAAAAAGGAAAAGAAAAGGAAGGTTTGGTGAAAAAGCTGATGAAGAAGTTTGTTAAAGAGCACCAGAGCGGAAAAGAAGAAGAGGAAGAAGAAGAAGACCCCACGTCGTCGTCTTCCTTTTTTCCTCTGTGGGAACATTTGATCCAAAACGAGGACGTGTTCTCGCACGTGCTCTCGTTTCTAAACCCGACGGAGCGAAAGTTCGTGACGCACGTGTCGAGGGAGACGAGGAGAGTGATGCTGAAGACTCTGAAGATGCCAATCGTGCCCGTGCAAAGGTACCGGTCGAACGCGCAGAAGAATCAGTTGAAGAAGGACCAAAAGAAGTGGTCAGAGGAAGAGGCCGGGAGAAAAATAAATCTAAAGTCAGTGGATTGGAAGACGTACTCTCCGTGGTTGAGACTTGCGAAGGATACGAGTACTATTCCGGATAAGTTTACGATCAAAGAGTGTCGAGGGACCGGACAGTTAGAAATCGCTCTGGATTTCTGCGTGTTGAACCCGCCGAAAGAGATTGAGATTTTCGTGGAAGACGGGACAATCAGCGAGGAGTACTTTGTTCACAACGTGGCAAAAACGAACGAGATTTCGTTGTTGAAATGGGCGAGAGAAGTGAAGCATTTGTCGTGGAACAGTCAAATCTCGCGCGTCGCAACTGAGCAAGGAAACTTGCAGATGTTGGAATACGTCGTGAGACAATTCGCTCGAGATAAATCATTGTATAAAAACGATTACGATTGGGAGCTTCACGAAGCCGCGCATAAAGGTCATCTGGATTGTGTGCGATTTTTGCTCGAGCACGTCGGTGGGTTTCAAAAAACAAGGTTAAAAGGTGGTTATTGGCGCGAGACAGAAGGTGAATTTATCATCTATCACGCGGCGGGTGCGTCTCAACTGCATGTAGTAGAGTATTTGTTGTCCCAAGGGAGCCCGGTGACGTCCGATGCGCTTGTATCTTGCGCCAATTCAGGATCTTTGGAGTGTTTGAAGTATTTGAGAGAGAATAGCATTCGACGAGTCGATTGGACGTGGGGATGCGCGGTAGGAGCCGCAGCGAGAGGTGATTTGGAAATTGTGAAATATTGCGTGAACGACGGCTGCCCTTTAGAAGTGCCTCTAGACCGGCAACCCGAACCAGACGTGATTACAACAGCGGTCGACTTTGGTCACTTGAATGTTGTTCGTTTTTTGCGCGAAGAAAGAGGTTCGGGGTTGTCGTTGGATATTGAGCACATTATGAAAGCCTTGAGTATGGGTAACGTGGAGTTATTGAAATACATTTGGTTTCATCAAACGTTTCCAATTCCCGAGGATTTTCCCGGACTCATCTGGAAATTATGGGTGCAGGGATATCACGAAACGTTAGACCCAAATTTTCCGCTTTGCTGGCTGCTCCGACTACAGAAGCAAACAGAACATTTCCTCTGCGTCAAGTTTTTGTACGAGGAAGTGCAAATCCCGATGAGCGAAGACGCATACTGGCGTATATACGAGTTAGCGTTGACGTGGGGCGATTGTGCGCTCTTAGAGTGGGTGTTTGAGAAAATAAAAAAAGATTTTAGTGACGGGTATGATCCTAGAAGTACGGATATACCCTTGCCTTGGCCAGAACCACATCATTGCGAGTATGCCGCTGGGAAAGGATACCTCGACTGCTTGCAATTTTTGCATAAAATTGCAAAGTTTCGTTTCTGCACGCACACATCTGAGCCTATGGATTTGGATACAATAAAGGTTGCGTTGCGCAACTATCAGCCAGAGTGCGCTCGGTACGCGTTCGAAATGGAAGCTTACGTAGTTTCGAGAGAAAATAAGAGAAACTATTCGACGGGAGAGAGTTACGTAGTTTTGAGAGAAAATAACTATTCGAAGCAACACAAGAATGACGTGAGGAAGCAAGTTGAGCTGCTCGAATCGATAGCTCAAAGTTTAACGTTCGGAGAGCTGGAAGAGGCGAGAGAGGTGATGAGAAAAGATTTCGAAGGATGTGAGAGATGCGACGACATACACCTTGATGAACACTTTCATCTCTTCCGTTTTGAAAACGAATGGTTTACAAGTTCGGACGACGAGTCGTACGGATCAGAAGACCTGTCAGACGAGGACGATCTCTCCTTCTCCTCGTCCTCCAGTGACGACGATTGGCCGAACGACGACGAGTGGTCGAATCACAACGCGAGAGATCTGGCACGCATACTCGATCGCAAGTTCCGTCGGAGTATCGAACAACAGTGTCTCGAAGTGAACGGCGCGCTCCCAACTGAAAGAGAGATGCAAAAATTGTTAAAACAAATCCATCGGCAAAATCCAGGAATGGCAGCGCACATCGAGAGCGTGACGCAAGATCTCCCAGATTTAAGCAGAGTTCTCTATCCTCGCAGCGGCCGCAACAGAAACAACAACGGTCGAGGTGGCCGCGGCGGCCGCGGCGGCCGCGGCGGCCGCGGCCGCGGCGGAGGCAGACACGCGATCTCGGGCGAAGCGGCGAGAGACACCTCCAACGTCCCGTGCGTTTTCTTCGCCAAAGGAACGTGTAATAAAGGAAACGCCTGTAAGTTCTCCCATCACGCTTCATCCGCGGCGGAAGGAGCTGGCGAAGTCGTGGACACCTCCAACGTTCCGTGCGTATTTTTCGCCAAAGGAAAGTGTAAATATGGAGAAACCTGTAAGTTTTCCCATCAGACGTAGTAGTACGCTCGTCTTCATCCGCGAAGGCGTGTAAATAAAGTTGTAAATGTTGTAAAAATACCCACGCAGCAGCAGAAAAATTTTTCTTCATTCCCCCGGTGCGCACTTTTCAAATTTTGTATCTTTGAACGAGCGAGAAGAGAGAGAGAGAGAGAGAGACAGACAGACAGAGAGAGAGAGAGATTGAAAAGAGAGAAGAACAAAGAACGCGCAGAGCACGGATAAAAATGTTCTCCCGTTCTTCTCTTTCCTTTTTCGCGGCGCTGTTTCTTGTGGCGTCAGAGACTTTTCTGTCAATCGGAATTCAAGCGACGCAAATTCAGTTTGTAAACAAGGCGAACGATGAAACGCTTCGAGCAAACTTGAACAAAAACATCCGAGAGTTGTGCGGTCTCGTGGGCGCGGAGTCGGTCTCGGCGAGCAATAAAGAAGGCGTGGAAGATGCGAGACGAATCGTGGAGGAAAAGTTGACCGCGTTGCGATTTGATTCTATACAAACGTTCGACTTGGAAAAGTACCATCCCAAAGCGCACTCGGTCATGGTTGGAAAGAAAGTGATTAATAAACCGACGTTTGCGGATTTCGACGAGACGTTAATTCCAACCGTATTGTTTTACAATCACTACGACACGCAACCCGCGGATGGATTGTGGATGGAATCTGAAGCTTTTCCGAAAAGTTTCGAGGAGTGCGTCGCGGTTGATAAAGAAACAGGGAATATCACGAAGATAAAAGGTCGCGGTGCGAGCGACAATAAAGGTAATCTGTGGGCGGTATTATCTGCGATAGAGGCGTACATGGCAAAGAAAGGAAACAAACCAGTGCGTGTTATCGTTTTGGTGGAAGGACAGGAAGAAATCGGTTCGCCCGGTTTGGACGTGTGGATGAAAAAATACGCGAAGCAATACATCGGAAACGTGGACGCCGCGTTTTCCGCGGATGGATCCACGGGAGATTGGAATAAAAATGGCGTCTTGACGCTAGGTTTGCGCGGTGGAGTGGATTTAGAAATTACCGTTCAAAACGGCGCCGAGGTAGATTTGCACTCTGGATCTTACGGCGGTGCGATTTTGAACCCGATTCACGCCTTGAGCGCGTTGATGGCTTCCTTCCACGACCCCCAAACGGGAAGGATTTTAGTCGATGGATACTACGAGGACATTTACGATTTCTCCAAGGATGAAATTGATCGCATGAAGCGAGATTTCCCATCGAATAAAGAGTTCCGAAAAACTGCCTCGGGCGGCGCGTTGTTCGGCGAAACGAATGTATCCGTCGCGGAACAGGTTGGGGTGAGACCAACGATTGAGTTCGTCGGCGTCTATGGCGGCTACGTCGGTGAAGGAATCAAAACAGTGTTACCGAACTACGCGTCCGCGAAAATCGTCAGTCGTTTGGCGCCCGGCCAATCTCCGCAGAAAAGCTTAAGACTGTTGAAGAAGCACGTGAGGAAAACGGCGCTGCGAGTCTCGCCGGGCGCGTACGTGTCCACCGTCGATTCCGGATTTTCAAACGAACCGTTCCGAGGCCAAATCGATTCGGTTTCCAATCGCGTGGCGAGAAAAGTGCTCACGGAGACCTACGATGGCGTCGAACCGAAGGTTGTCTACGAGGGAGGTTCTATCCCAGTCATGCGCATGATTCAAAAATACGTCGCCATCGAACCTGGGTTGATGGCTTTCTCGACTAAAGATAACATGTATCACGCTCCGAATGAGTTTTATTCCATCGACCAGTTCAAAACGGCGACGCGATCGTATGTGCGCGTGTTAGCGGAAGTGTCTGAATTTGAAAAGAAAGGTCGTTCAGAGTTAGAGTTGGAAATACGAAGGAAAGCTAGAATCGTGAAGGAAACGTTGCAAGGCGGGATGAACGAGGCTAAAAAAGGATTAGATCCGGCTTTGAATATAGCGAAGGAAAATCTCAAACGAGGGTACGACACATTCGTCGACGGTATTAGACACGTCACCGGGAAGCAGAAGGAGGAATTGTAAAGAGTTCACACGTATATTTTAAAAGTTGTACATTATAAATACATTTTTCACATGGGACATCACTATAAAACTACCTAATAATACCTGCGTGCCGCGCTAAAGTTTTTGCTAAAATACCTCTTTTATTTAGTCTCCGAATCATCATCACCGACGACGTTTGCGGCTAAAGGAAGAGAAGGATACGGCGGAGATGTCATCGTCGTCGTCGTCGTCGTCATCGAATACTTTTCGTGGTGCTTCTCCCTCGCCCTTTGCTCCATCTTCCGATTGATGTAAGTGCCCGCGCCGATGACGATTGCTACGGAAACTCCGGCGACCACCGCGTCTTGCCAAACGTACCCCGTGCGCGCGACAAAACCGCTCCTTTTCAACCGTTCCGCGTCTCTCCCAGCCTTCCTCGCTTGCGCTTGAAACGTCTTTTCCTTGAACTCTTTCTTATTTCTCTCAGCCTCTTTCTTCTCCTCTCGCCACCACTTTGAGTTCTCGGCGCGGGATTTCGATTCCGATTTAAACCGCGCGTATCGATTCTTTAACTCTTGTTCGGTAAATCTAGAGTCTTCCCAAGACGCGCCTTCGTACGCATCGCTCCGCGCGCCTCCCCCAGTTTGATTCGCCTGTCGCCATTTCCTCGTCGTCGTCGTTCTTCTCGTCGTCGTCGTCGCCCCGTCCGCGTCCACGCCTCCTCTCCTCAACGCATCGTACTCCTGCCTTTTCCTCACGTCTCGCAAAATATCGTACGCGTGCGCGATTCTCTTAAACTCTTCCGCGCTGTTGCTTTTATTCACGTCCGGGTGCTTCTCTCGCGCGAGTTTTATGTACGCTTTCTTCACCTCCGCGCCAGTCGCGCTCGGAGAGATGCCTAAAGTCGAATACAAATCAGATTCCGAAGACGAAGACGACAAAGGCGCCATTCTCTCTCTTCTTCTTCTTCTTCTTCTTCTTCTTCTCTCTCTCTCTCTCCGAGAGTGCTCAAGCGCGATTATTTTCGAGGCACGTATCAAGACGTGAAGACTCTCTCTCTCTCTCCGTCTGCTCTCGTTTTCATGCTCTTCTTCTTCTTTCAAAACAAAGCAAAGCGCGTTGTTATTTTTGTGGTCTCGTCGTCACTTTTTACGACACGCGAACGCGAACAAAAATGGAAAAAGAAGTAGAAGGAAAAGATTCAGAAGAGAAGCGCATCGACGCGCCTCTGTTCATATTATTCTCCCTGATATGCGCGCTCTTATTCTTCTCGGTGATTTTTGGATCGTTCGTGAAATTTCCAACCGCTGGAAGTCGCGTGGTGTACGACCGGACGCACAAGTTGCACTCGGCGCACGACGTGCATTTCGCGCATCATCATCATCATCATCATCACGAGTGAGAATGTAATAGATTCGCACGTGCGAATATGTGCACCTTTGCGAAAAATGATTCGTGAGAGGAGATGAAGAAGGAAAAAAGAGGTCGCGCGAATGCTTCTGATTGTAAACGTACTGAATGTGTATGTTTAAGATATCACGTCCACAGATTACAAAACAAATAACGACCGGAAACGCTTCTTCAGCGTTTTTTTTTCCAATTTGGTGTCTCTCTGTTTGATGAAAAGAAGTTGAATGTACTCTCTCTCGTCGCGCGTGACGATAACGGCACTTTCGACGACGACGACGCCGACGACTAGGAAGAAGAAGAAGAACCGGTGGCGCGCATCTGACTGGCTTGCATCATGCTGTACTTGAGCGCGTTTTCTTCCTCCTCCGCCGTATCGAGTGGTGATTGTTTCTTTGACGAGTGTTCCTTCTCCGCGTTGGTTGTGGCGGAAGAGGATCCCGGTCGTCGCCATCCGGAGAAGCCGGTGAATCTCACGGTTCTCTCGGATGAACCACCAGCGCCGACGATGGGGACGAGCATGGATATTTCGCGCTCCAAAGCGTACACGCTTTTGTTGTTGGTTGTACTACTACCGCCACCGCCGTCGCTCGACATAGTTTCGAGGAGCGGTGAATCGTTGTCGTCGTCGTCTTTGTTGCTATGTATAGCTTGCGACGATGACGAAGAAGAAGATGACTGCGTCTTTAGTCGAACGCGATAGTCGTACAAAATACCCGTCGAGGATGCACATACGACGCGAACTCGTTTGGTTAGATCTTTGTGAACGTCGTCCTCGATGGCATCTCTGTTGTTGTCGTCGTCGTCTTCTGGATTCAACGAAGGAGGCATGTTGAGAGCTGCTGCGGCTGCATCTTTCTTCTCACTGGCACTTTTTGAGCCCGCGACAAACTTTGTAGCGTCGCGATTATAATCTGCCGCCGGTCGAATGGAGACGACGTTCCATTCCACACGCAAAGGTGATGCAGATGCCGCTGCTGCCGGTTTTATTTTTGTCGTTGAAATATTAGGATTATTAACGACATCTACTTGCACGTTACTCTCGCCGCTCCCTAAACCAATCGCGAATTTCTCGTTTCTCACCACCGCCATTCGTTTATGCGCGGGTAATTTTACAATAGCCGCGGCGCGTTTCGGTTCTAATAAGCTCTTCGTGAACTTTGTAGAAACGCCCGTCGTGTGTAAAACTGTGTTTGAAACTTTCGAGAGCGCATTCACCGACGTCTTCGTAACTTTTTTTGCGCCTGTGAGCGCCAACTTGGAAACCAAGCCGCCTACGCGCAAGATTTTCTGCGCGGTGGATGCGGAATCGCCCGCGTATTTCGCCTCAATCTGTTCCACTTTTTTCTCCTCGTCGATTTCGTTCTCTTCCTCTTCTTTTCCTTCTCTACTGCTATTGTGTGTTTTACTACCAGTGCTCTCAAAGCACTGGAAGACGTGCGCTGTTCCCGAGTCCGACGATACCGCTAAAAGTTCCGGCTCGAACGCGTAAATTTCACTACTGTACGCAAACCGTAAACTCGTGATCTTCGCGGCAGTCGAACCGCGTCGAAAGATATTCCTCGGTTCCCCAGACGGCACATCCCACGTTCTCACCACCGTTCCTTTCACCGAACACGAGGCTAAAATATCTCCTTTTTGCGAGAACGCCAGCATCGCCACCGGTCCTTCGTGCGCGTTTGGAATCTCCGTCGCCACGTGAACGTTGTGCAAATCGTAAATCACCACAGTCGTCTCAGACAGGTGTGACACAAGCGCTAAGTAACTGTTGTTGTTGTTTTTCTTCGTTTTCCTTCCGTCTTCTTTTTGTTGAATCTCTTCTTCTCCGTCTTCTCCTTCTTCGCCGCTCGTGGAGGTGATAAAATCAGACGCGCACACGGCGTCGCTATTTATTGCAATTACACCGCCTCCTCCCGCGTTGTTGTTGTTGTTATTGTTGTTGTTCTCGCCGCTCGACGCTTTCCTTTGCGGCACGTTCATCACTCTCGTCAATCCTTTCATCTCAAACACCGTCACCTCCTCGTCATCGCAAACGACCAAAACGTGCCTGTTCATCTTCACCGACCGCACCGTCGTCCGAAACGCCAAGTCCGCGATGAGCGTCCGCCAATCCACGTTCAATATTTTTAACCGTCTCGGCGATAAATCCGGCGTCTCCATCCCTCCGCCGTTCCCGACGCACACGACCAGCCGAGTGTCAAAAAGCAACTCGCACGTGCGAATGGGACCAACATCGTCGAACGCGTGAACCATCTCCCCGGTATCTGTTTTTACGATTCGAAATCCTCTGTTCGTGGCCAACGCGGCGCACGAGCTATCGTGGTTGAACGAAACGCTATTTACAACCATCGTCGACGCCATCTTTTTCCTGTTTCTTCTGTGTACTAGTATTCAAACGTGTGCGTATATATACCGTGGCACGTAAACGCTGTTGATGCGCACGCACTGACACGCGCACGCGCACTTCGTTAAAGAGCGACTTTGATCGGCTTCGTTCCGGTTTTTCTCCTCCGCTTTTGTCGTCTCTTTTTCAGAAGCAGAAGCAGAAGAAGAAGAAGAAGAAGAAGAAGAAGACGTATAATTACTCGTAACGGTCTCTCTCTCTCTCTCGTTTTATCCAAAAGCCGCGAAGGGGAAAAGAGAATTCCACAAACTCTCTCGTATCTTTTTTTTCTCTCTCTCTCTCTCGCGCGCGTGCGTGTGTGCGTGTGCGTGTGTCTCTCTCTCTCTCTGTGTGTATATATGTATATATATGTGTGTGTGTATGTATTTGTATGTGTGTTTGTGTGTGTCGTTCTTTGAAAATTGTCTTGTTAATAATATTTAGGGTAACTCATCAGATCTCTACGTACTCTCGCGCGATAGATAAAAAGACTACGCTGTATATTACTGCGTTAAACACACGCGCCTCTTCAACTTTCACTCTGTTGTTCTCACAACAGACCAGCTCAAGAATATGAGTCATCAAACACCCGATTACTTTTACATTGTCTGCGTGACGCGTCTTTAAAACGGATACGAACGAGCGTACAAAACGCACAAAAAAAGAGCGCCCGGTTCTTATCGAGCGCTCGT
>Ga0255761_10002111_pt1 | contig 18473 bp, 19 predicted proteins | sample 071ome_29_FD_179961 | JGI IMG/M metagenome (GOLD analysis project Ga0255761, IMG submission 179961) | Coastal salt marsh microbial communities from the Groves Creek Marsh, Skidaway Island, Georgia - 071407BT metaG (version 2) | ecosystem: Environmental > Aquatic > Marine > Intertidal zone >... | reverse complement strand
TTATCAATGCCAACTCTAAAATGTTTTTGTGAAATAACATCTTTTAAAACTTTAGAAATATTTTTAATTTCTCCTCTTTTAGACATTTAAATTTATTTTTTCTAAATCAAAAATTTCCTCTTTATTTTTTAATCCAGATAGAGCATCCTTTACTCTATCAATATGAGTATCAGTTATGAAAATCTGACTAAAATCTTTCTTTTCAAGAATTTGTACAATTTGTCTAACTCTTTCTTGATCAAGTTTATCAAAAATGTCATCGAGTAAAACAATTGGAGAATTTCCAAATTTGGTTTTATAATAATCAAATTGAGCAAGTTTTAATGCAATAAGAAAAGACTTCTGTTGACCCTGGCTTCCAAAATTTTTTATTTTATTTTTTTCAATCGTAAAGTTTAGATCATCTTTATGAATACCTTTTGATGTATACTGTAAAAATCTATCCTTTGAGAGACTTTCATTTAAAATTTCTGAGAAACTCCCTGAGTTTAAATCACTCTTATAATTAATATCTACAGTTTCGTTTCCTGAGCTAATATTTGAATAATACTTTTTAAAAATTGGTATAAAAGTCTTCAAAAAGTTAGTTCTCTCTTTAAATATTGGTGTTCCTATAGAAATTAATTGTTGATCATATGAATCAATTGTAACTCTATCAAATTTTTTGTTAATAAAAAAATACTTTAGTAACGAGTTTCTCTGTGATATAACCTTATTATAATCAATTACACTTTGTAAATAAACTTTATCTACTTGACCTATAACTGAATCTATGAATCTTCGTCTCATTTCACTACCCTCTGTAATAAGATTTCGATCATGAGGTGAGATTATTATAAGATTAATTAAGCCGATATGATCTGATATTCTTTGATATAATTTGCTGTTTCTTTTTATAATTTTTTTTTCTCCGGTTTTGAAATAACAATGAATTTTCTCACTTCTTTCGTTAATTTCAAAGTCACCATTAATTGAAAAATAATCTTCACCTTTTTTTACATTTTGTGATGTTGAAGGATTAAAGTAGCTCTTTGTAAATGCTAAGTGATATATTGAATCAACTATATTAGTTTTTCCAATACCATTTTTACCTATAAAACAATTGATTTTCTTATTAAAGCTAAATTTTAATTTTTCTAGATTTTTATAGTTATCAATTTTAAGTGAATGTAAAAACATAATTACTTTTCAAAATAAAACATTAATTTTGGGATTCAAAAAAATATTATGGCAACATTTAAAAGAAAAAGTTATAAAAAAAGTAGTACAAAAAAATTAAGTGATGCAGAAAAAAGTCAAACTGCTGAAGTATTTGAGTCTCTAGACTCCTCTGCTAATAAATCTGAACAGTGGATCCTTAAGAATCAAAATAAAATTTTTTCAGTAATTGCATTAATTTCACTTTCTGTTCTTGCTTTCCTTGGATATCAGAGATTTATTACCGAACCTAAAGAAATGGAAGCTATAAGTGAATTAAATCAAGCTCAATATTTTTTTGAACAAGCACTAATTTCAAACCAATCTGATTCACTCTTTAGACTTGCTTTAAATGGAGGTGAGGGTAAATATGGATTCCTTGACATTGTCGATGAATATTCTGGTACAAATGCTGCTAATCTTGCAAACTATTCAATTGGTATGTCATATTTTAATCTCAATGAATTTGAAAATGCAATTACCTACCTTGAAAAATTTAGTTCTGATGATGTTCTACTTAAATCAATTTCCCTTGGAACTATTGGAGACTCTTACCTGGAGTTAAACCAACAAGAAGATGCATATAAATTCTATCAAAGGGCTTTTAAAAATAACGAAAACATTTACACTACTCCAAAATACTTATATAAAGCAGCACTAATAGGTTCTGAGTTAGGAGATTATAAATCTTCAATAAACTTCTTAAACAGAATTAAAGATGAATATCCAGATTCTCATGAGTTTAGTTATGTTGAGGTCCAACTTGGTAGAATTGAAAATTTAAATGATTAAAATGTCTGCTAAACAATCTGAAGATTTTGTTAAAGATTTTAATGTAATAAATCCTGAAAAATTAAAAATTGCTTGTGTTGTTTCGGAATGGCATTCTGATATAACGGATAAATTATTTAATGGAGCAGTAAAAATGCTCAAAAAAAAAGCTATTCCTGAAAAAAATATTTCTAAAATAAGTGTTCCAGGTAGTTTTGAATTGATATTTGCATGTAAGAATCTTATTCACAAAAATTTTGATGCAGTTATTGCGATTGGATGTATAATACAAGGTGAAACAAGACACTTTGAGTTTGTATCAAATGCTGTTGTAAACGGAATTAAAGATTTAAACATTATATCTGATATACCCATAATTTTATGTGTATCAACAGATGATAATATCAATCAATCAATCGATAGAAGTGGTGGTAAGTTTAATAAGGGGGAAGACTCTGCAATAGCAGCTCTTAAAATGATTACTTTTAATCAATGAAAGTTAACTTCTTTAAGTTAAATAAGAACAGAAAATTCAATTATACTCCTCGTTTTTACAAAGGTAAAGATGATATTGCGCCAACTTTTGAATCAAAGTTTTCAGTTTATAGAGAGTCATATAACTCAAATGACATCGGAAAGCATTGGGCTGATCAGAGATATAAAATGCGTAACAGAAAAAACAGGGGCATTAATATGACATTAATCTTAATAGTTCTTTTCCTTATTTTGGTATTTTTATATATCATTGACTTTGATATAAATATTTTCTTTACCAATTAATGTCAGATATAATTAAAATTTTACCTGGTGATGTATCAAACAAAATTGCTGCTGGTGAAGTAGTTCAAAGGCCATCTTCTGTATTAAAAGAACTTATAGAAAATTCTATTGATGCAGACTCATCCAGAATACAAATTATAATTAAAGATGCTGGAAAAAATCTAATACAAGTTATTGATAATGGAAAAGGAATGTCAAGAAATGATATGCGTTTATCATTTATAAAACATGCGACATCAAAAATAAATAGGATAGAGGATATTTTTTCTATATCATCAATGGGCTTTAGAGGTGAAGCGTTAGCTGCTATTGCTTCAGTCTCAATGGTAGAGATGGAATCAATAAATAATAATAAAAATGGTCATTTCATCGAAATTAATGGTGGTGAGGTGATAAGCGAAAAGGACTCAAATATTCAAGAGGGTACCTCAATTAAAATAAAGAATATCTTCTTTAATGTACCTGCACGAAGAAACTTCTTAAAATCGGATTTTGTTGAATTAAGGCATATACTCGATGTATTTCACAGATTAGCAATTTCTTATCCGGAGATTGAATTTTCATTTATAAATAATGAAGAAGAAATTTTTTATCTAAAAGAGGAGCCATTAAACAAAAGAATTATATCAATATTTGGAGAGAAAATCAGACAAAATTTAATTCCAATAAATGAAAGTACTCAGATTGCTAATATTTCGGGCTATGTTTTAAAACCTGAATTTTCAAAAAAATCAAGGAATAATCAGTTTATTTTTGTAAACAATAGATTTATTAAAAGTCAATTTATTAGTCATTCAATTTCTGCATCATACGATGGTTTGTTAAAAGACGGATATTATCCCGGATATTTTTTATTTATCGAGATTGATCCAACTAAAATAGATGTTAATGTTCATCCAAATAAAACAGAAATAAAATTTGATGATGATCAAAATTTATATTCAATAATAAATTCTTCGGTTAAACACTGTCTTGGTATATATCAGGTTAGCCCTTTACTCGATTTTGATAAGGATCCTTCAATGGAAATTTCTTATGATCAAGTTAAGTCACAGCCAACTATTCCTAGTATTGAAATTAATTCAGAGTTTAACCCTTTTCAGGCTTTTAATGAAGATAAATCAGATAAAGTTACTAATGATTTCTTAGCTACAAATAATAAATTAAACTTGGAAGATGAAAATAATCAAGCTTTAAAGATTTTTCAGATTTTGAATAAATTTATTGTAAGTACTAATAAGTCATCTCTTATTATAATAAATCAAAATTTAGCTCATCAGAGAATATTGTATGAGTCTTTTTTAAAATCAATTTTTGAGAATTCTGTTAATTCTCAAAAGTTAGTTTTTCCAATTGAAATAAGCTTAACAAAAAAACAAGTATTACTCTACAGTAAAATTAATGATGAATTTAAATCAATTGGTTTTGATATTAGCGTTAAGAGTGAATTGATGCTTATTGAGTCGATTCCATTTGGTATAGAAAAAAATAATGTAGCAGAAGTTATTGAAAGTATTCTCAACGAAGACTTTAATACAAGTAATGATTATAGTACATCTGATTTCTTTGCAAAAAGACTTTCAAAAGTCACATCAATCAAATCGGGCCAAAAACTTAATTCAGATGAGCAGGAGTATATTGTAAATCATCTATTTTCATGTAAGGAACCTAATCTATCACCTGATAATAAGCAAATATTTATTACTTTAAATAAAAATGATATAGAAAATAAATTCAATGGGTAGGGTAAGTGAGATAGTAAAACATTTGATTATAATAAATGTGATTTTTTTTATCGCATCAATGGTTTTTGGAGATTTGATGTATGATCTCTTTGCTATGCACTATCCAAAAAATTCAACTTTTTTTCTTTGGCAACCTCTTTCTCATATGTTTATGCATGGTGACACAACTCATATTTTATTTAATATGTTTGGTTTATGGATGTTTGGTACTCCACTAGAACAAATGTGGGGCAAACAAAAATTTATTTTTTTCTATTTGTCTGCTGGTTTTGGTGCGGTTCTTATTCAAACTCTAGTATATCATTATGATGTTTTATCTGTAACACAATTACTAATTGATAATGGCTTAACAAAAAATCAGATAAATAGTTTTTTTGAAACAGGTAGACTAAACACCAGTTTAATTCAGTTATTAGGAGAAGCGAAACTTGCTTCTGGAATTCAATCTTATAAGGCGGTCATGGTGGGTGCATCTGGTGCTCTTTATGGTATTCTAGTTGGATTTGCTATGTTATTTCCAAATGTTCAATTAATGCTTCTTTTTCCACCAATACCTATAAAAGCTAAATATTTAGTCCCTCTTTTAATTTTATTTGACCTTTTCTTTGGATTTACATCATATTCAGTTGGTCCGATTGCACACTTTGCTCATATTGGTGGAGCAATTACTGGTTTTATTATGATGTGGTACTGGAAAAAAAATCAGTTTAATAATAAAAGATGGAACTAGGGTTTAGATATTTTTTAAATCAACCTTTTTTTAAAAAAATTATAATAATCAATATTATTGTTTTTTTACTCCCACTTGTCCTAAATACATTTTTGTTTTTGTTTAATTTAAAACAAGTTAGCCTGGTTAATTACTTTGACCTTCACCCAGGAATAGGAGATATTATAAGAAGTCCTTGGACTTTAATATCATATTCTTTTTTTCATATTGATTTTTTTCACATATTCTGGAATATGTTAATTCTATTTATTGTTTGTAAACATTTTTTAAATTTTCTTACAAATAAAAAATTAATAGAAATATATTTTTATGGTGCACTTATGGGAGGGCTATTTTTTGTTATTTCATATAATATTTTTCCAGTATTTAAAAATGCTTTTTCACCTTTGATAGGATCATCAGCTGCTGTATATGCCATACTTATTTTTGCTTGTTCATATATGCCAAACACTAGAGTAAACCTTATTTTTTTTGATATTAAATTGAAATATTTAGGTCTTTTCTATGTCTTATTGAGTTTAATTCAAATTCCTTTTAATAATGCTGGTGGAAATATTGCACATTTGGGTGGAGCTTTTTATGGTTTTTACTATGCAAAGAACTTTAATTCATGGGGCTCACCATTTGACTTCATATTTAAGTTGATAGATAACTTTAAGTATAAGCCGAAAGAGAATAGAGATAATCAAAAAAAGATTGATAAAATATTAGACAAAATAAGTAAATCTGGATACGAAAGTTTAAGTAAGAGTGAAAAAGAGTTTTTATTTAAGAATTCTAATAACGATTAACTTTTAGATTTTCTTCTTTTGATAAAAACATATAGTTGCCATAAGAATATAAATACTATAAAATGTGGGAGGTAAGATCTTGGCTTTCCATCTAGTCCAATAGTTGTAAATATTCGATCCCTTCTAAATTTCCAGTTTTGAATTCCATTAAATAGTCCATCAATACTCATCCAGATAAAAACTGGTTTACCTAAAACATGATCAAATGGAACAAAACCCCATACTCTTGAATCTTCTGAGTTATATCTATTGTCTCCCATCATCCAATAATAATCTTGTTTAAACGTGTATGTTTCTTGTGCTTTACCGTTTATAATAATTCTACCATTTGAAATCTCAATATCATTAAACTCATAGTCTTTAATTATTTTTTTATAAAGTGGGAGATTATCTAAACTTAGATCAATTTTGTCGCCTTCTTTTGGAATATAAATTGGGCCTAGATAGTCGTTATTCCATTTAAAATTATCGTTATTAGGAAAGAAATTTAAATTAGATACACCTTTACTCTCAGTTACTCTGTAAATTGTGTCAAATAGATTAGAATTTTCAATTTTAAAAGCATCCTCATATGTTAAACTAATCTCTTTTTTACTATCGATTAATTCACTGATAATTATATTATTATCCCTAATAATACTAAGAGGTATTCCAGAGTCATCTGTATATATCAAGTATTCATTATCATTTGTATTGGAGATACTTAGTATATAATTTGATATTTCGTCATATGATCTTTGTGTTAAATTTTTAACAGTAAATTTTCTAATAAAACCTTCAATACCTATTTCTTTTAGTTTATTTGAAGAAACTCCTTGTTCAGACTTTATATTATATGTGAAAATTGGTTTAGCTCTATCAGGTAATATATTTTTTTTACCATTTACAATAACGACTCCATCTTCAATCTCAATTGTATCTCCTGGAATACCAATTGCTCTTTTAACATAATTAGATTTTTTATCTCTTGGTTTAATAACTCCTTTTTCCTTGACAAAAAATTTTCTAACAGTATCTGCGGGCCAATTAAAAACAACAATATCATTATTCTTTATTTCCTGAAATCCAGGAATTCTTATATATGGCAGCTGAGGTTTTTTTAGATATGATCTAGTTTTAATTATTGGTATAGTATCATGAACCATAGGAAGAGTAATAACAGTTGAAGGAACTCTAGCACCATAATGAAACTTGCTAACTAATAAAAAATCACCAACTCTTAAAGTCCTCTCTAACGACCCAGTTGGTATAACAAAAGGTTGAAGAAAATAATTATGTACAATTGTTGCTATAATTATAGCAAAAATGAATGAACCAATTGATCTTTCAAATCCAGAGAAAGAAATCTCTTCAACTAATTTTGTTTTACTACTAAAATAACTTACGTAAAGAAAATAGAATCCAAGAGTTATGATAACTAGTATTTTATCAATTTGTGAGTTATGATTAAACCTTTTAATAAATTCCACCCAAATAACAGGTATCATTAGAAGATTAATTACTGGGATAAAAAAAAGTATTATCCACCATTTGGGTCTCTTAATTATATCTAAATGTTTAATAATATTATAAAATGGAATAATTGCATACCAGCCAGGAATTCCAGCTAGTCTAAATAGTTTCTGAGATCCAATAAAAATAAATCCATTGTAAATCAAGAAAAAATATATCCACTCAATAAAACTCATTTTAGTCTAATTTAATTTTTAGCTTAATACCTGCATTTTGAGAAAAATCAAAATAATTACTTTCAATGTAAGGTCTAAAAGATAAATCTTCACTAACATTAAATTGAAGCAAGTGAGCTCCAACATTTGCATCAATTATATTTAGCACATATGTTCCTACCAAAAACATAAATGAAAAATCTTTATACCTTCTATGAAACTTCATCCCTTCTAGTAATTTTTCATTCTCTGGAATTATATCAATATACTCATCATCATAAATCCCTGCCAATCTTCTCTTATATGCAGATCTATATTTATTCATTTCTTTCTGATTAAAATTAAAATAGTATGCTGAAGTTGCAAGACCTCCATATATAATTGGTACCATCCAATATCTTCTTGTATATACCTGACCTAAACCTGGGATAACTGAAGAATAAAATGCAGCTTTTGATGGAGTTAAAGGATCATTTATTAACCTCTGTTTTCGAGGGCTAACATATATTGAATCTAATTCTCCTTGAGAATAAGAATTGAATGAAAACAAAATTAATATCGATAAAAAAAAATTTCTCAATTTGATAATTTTTTTAGAATTGAGTATAAATCATTTATACTTTTAAAACTAGTTGACAATGAGACTTTACCTGAGGAATCTTCTTTAAGCTTAACTTTTGAGCCAAATATTTTTTCGAATTTATTAGTTGCATCAATATAGATTTTAGAAACATCAGAAGTAAAATTTGAATTAATTTTTTTATTATTTAGATCTCTGACAATTTTTTCAGTTTGTCTTACAGATAAATTTTTAGATATGATTTGCTCATATATTTCTAACTGTATTTTTTTATCATCTACATTTATAAGAGCCCTACCATGACCCATTGTTAAAAATTTGTCTCTTATTCCTGATTGAATGATTGGGTCAAGTTTTAGTAATCTTACATAATTGGAGATTGTTGATCTATCTTTTCCTGCTATTCTTGAAATAGATTCGATATCTAGCTTATATTCATTGATCAACCTATTGTAGCTTAAGCCAATCTCAATTGGATCTAAATCAACTCTTTGTACATTCTCAACTAACGACATCTTAAGAATATCAGATTCACTTTCAATTCCTCTTATATAAGAAGGAATTGAGGTTAAACCTGCTTTTTTTGCTGCTCTATATCTTCTCTCTCCAGATATTATCTCATATTTAGATGAGTTTATTTTTCTTAATGTTATGGGCTGAATAATTCCAAGATCTTTAATAGAATCTGAAAGACTATTCAATTCAACACTATCAAAGTTTGATCTAGGTTGGTTGGGATTAACCTGAATCTTATTTATGTTAATTTCAAATGAACTAGTATTGCTTCGAGGCTCTAAGTTACCTTCATCATCACTCGAGCTACCCAGGAGAGCATCTAGACCTCTACCTAAAACTCTCTTCTGTTTATTATTAGACATTTATATTCTTTTTAATTATTTCGTCAGCAAGAGAAAGATAGTTTTTCGTTCCCTTAGAAGTTACATCGTAAGTTATAATATCTTTTCCAAAACCAGGTGCTTCTCCTAATTTAATGTTTCTCTGGATAATAGTTTTAAATACTATGTCTCCAAAATGTTTTTTTACTTCATCAACAACTTGATTTGAAAGTCTTAATCGTGAATCATACATAGTTAATAGAATTCCTTCTATATCTAATTCTTGATTGTGTATTTTTTGAATACTTTTAATAGTGTTTAGAAGCTTACCTAATCCTTCAAGAGCAAAATATTCACACTGAATTGGAATTAAAACTGAATCTGAGCATGTTAAAGCGTTAAGTGTAATTAATCCTAGCGAAGGAGCACAGTCAATAAGAATGAAGTCATAATCATCTTTAATACTTTCAATCTGCTCTTTTAGTTTATATTCTCTATTTTCAATATCAACTAGTTCTATTTCAACACCAACTAGATCAATACTTGATTGAATTATATCAAGATTAGGAGATTTAGTTTTTTTTATTAAATCAATAATTTTTATAGAGTCAGAAAAAACTTGATAAAGAGAATAATCCTTGTCACTTGGATCAAACCCAAGTCCAGAAGAAGCATTTGCTTGAGGATCTGCATCAATAATTAGAACTTTCATTTCAAGAACACCTAAAGAAGCTGCAAGATTAACAGAGGTTGTTGTTTTACCAACACCACCTTTTTGATTTGCTATTGAAATTATTTTTGCCATTAACTATTCATTTTCTAATTTATATTCAATAATAAATATATCCTCATTTTGTTTTTTCAAATTATATTTTTCTCTTCCATAAAGTTCTAGACTATCTATATTTTCAAGTCTTTTTATCAACCCTTTGTCTTTAACTATTTCTTCTGTGAGTGCGTCTTTTTTCTTTTTTAACTTTTTTATTTCTCTGTTTAATTCAGCATGAATAAGAAGTGAATTAGTATCTAAAAAAATCATCCAGAATATAAATGCAGATAATATTAATAAATATTTAAAGTAGGTTTTATTAATTAGAGATTTTAGTTTCTTTAAAAAATCACTCATTGAATCTACTTTGGTAAAATTTTAAAGATACCCTCACCCTCAACACTTAAATAAACAAAACCATCAGGACTTAGATTTACATCTCTAACTCTACCGATTCTAGGAAAAAGTTTTTCTCTCTTTATTATTCTGGAATTATCAAATTCTAATCTTTCAAGATACCTAAAGCTTAGCGATCCAATTAATAAAGTATTATTCCAATCTTTATAAATTTTAGAATTTTTAATCATCACCATTCCTGAAGGAGCAATTGATGGAGTCCAATAATAATATGGGTCTGTAACTCCATCCAAGGTCTTATTCTTGGTTATCTCACTACCGCTGTAGTTAATTCCGTATGTTGCTTTTGGCCAGCCATAATTTCTATCTCTAACAGGATCTTCATCAGTTTTAGGATCTTTAATTATATTTATTTCATCTCCACCCCTAGGACCGTGCTCATGAATCCATATCTCATCATTATTAAATCCATCTACAATACCTTGAGGATTTCTATGACCATAACTCCAGATAGCTTTCTTTGAATTATCTGAATCTAAGAATGGATTATCGTTTGGAATAGAACCATCTAGATTTAACCTGTATACTTTACCACCATCTAAATCTAAATTCTGTGGGTTAATATCTCTGTCACCTCTATCACCTATTGTAAAATAGATATGTTGATTCTTTAATAAAATACTTCCACCAAAATGCCTTTCTTCTTTTGAGTCGGGTGAAGCTTTGTATAGTTGCTTTAAATCAACTAGATTATCTCCATCTAGTTTAGCTGAGTATAAAGAGGTATTTGAACCATTCTCTGAATCAGAAACGCTTGCTGTTAAATAAATAATCTTATTAGAGCTAAAGTTCTTGTCTACTGCTACATCCAATAAACCACCTTGTCTTGAAAAAACAATTTCAGGAATACCTTGAATTTTCTTTTTATTACCATCTAAAACGTGGTATAAAATTCCTTTCTTATCAGTAACTAAAAATGAAGTTTTATCAGTGAAAGCAAGACCCCACGGAATATCAATTCCGTCAACAATTTTAACTAATTCAAATGAGTTTTTGTCAAAATCTTGAATAGGTGGGTAATTCTCCATCTGAGAGCAGGCAAATGGTATGCTAAAAAGTATAATTAAAAATACTATACTGGTCTTTTTCATTATTCGAATTTAAAATAAATTAATCACTCAATAAAGTTTTTTTTATATCAAGTCAATTAAACTTACATTTTGATAATTTCTTTTTAAAAAATCCAATGTTTGTTCCATAAGCTCTCCCATAGATTGACATTTTTTAAAGTGTTCTTCATTAGTAAATTTATAAATCTCTTTTTTTAAATTCTCAACATTTTCTTTTGTACTTACTTTATCTTTTTTCATAATATTAATTAAAAGCTTTATTCTTTCATCTGAAATAATTAGTCTTCTCGAAATAGTTGATCTCTCTTCAATTTTATACTGGATAATTGAGTCTGTTTTTAATTTATCTCTAACTATATCCATCATTGGTTTATTTTCTTTAAAAAACTGCGGTCTGTAAACTGAAAACTTACCCTCAAAGGACTGTTGATCAAAATCAATAGCTCTAATTTTATATATTACTTGATCAAAATCATGAATAGGTATTACCACATAATTATAAGATCTCATGTCACCTAATAATCTTATCATGCATCTTTCATTGAATTTTACATACTCTTTTGCGATTTGGGATTTTTGAAGCTCTGTACATTTTGGTAAATATTCCTCAATAAAAATATCCCCAGGAATTCCAGCTATATGCTCTTCAATTAACGAGGAATCATTAACTAAAAAGTTGAGATTTCTTGGAGATAACATATGTTCAAATTCTATACCATACACTCTTGAAGCATCAGTTTTTTTGACATAGAAGTATGTAAAATTATCATTAACTATGTTTCTGATCTTTACTCTAAATGGTTTTGAATTTCCAAATGTGCAATAGTCTACTGAATCAATATTTAAGTATGGAATAGATGAAGGATTTCCATCAGAGTGAAGGAGTGTGTATATAATTTTTAAATTTTCATCTATCTCTTGTCTTTCACTTTCATTAAAAATAAGTCTAACCCACAAAGTATCTTTATTTTTTTTATCATAAAGATTTATTGAATCAGAATACCTTAATAAATCATCATATGAAATAACATCTTCCATCCATCTGTCATGATCCTTTAGAAAAAGTTTAAGCTCATCTGAAATAGGGTAGAAAGGTTTTTTCTTAGATATTAATTTTTTATTAATTCCCATAAAATAAATATACAATAAACCTGAAAAGTCGGGATGACAGGATTTGAACCTGCGACCCCACGCACCCCATGCGTGTGCGCTACCGAGCTGCGCCACATCCCGAAATACAAAAGTATATATAAAAAAACCAATTAAATGATAACAATTAATTGGTTAATAGAGTCGGGGTGGCAGGATTCGAACCTGCGACCTCCGCGTCCCAAACGCGGCGCGATAACCGGGCTACGCTACACCCCGAAAATGAGTTGCAAATATAAGCTTAAAATATTTCTAGCCAAACAATTTTATAAGGTAAAACTAAACAGAAGCTGGAGACATAATCTTAATGTCATTATACTTTATCTGACCTCTTATTACAGATGCAATAGTGTCCATAAGAGCATTAATAACAGGGAGTTTAAGCTGACTTTTAGAATAGATCATGCTTATTTCTCTAGCAGGTGCAGGATCTTCAAATGGAATAATATTTTGAATATTCTTTGAAGATAAATTATTTGAGTGTAGATATGGAATAATAGTCATCCATGGACCATTATTAGATAAGTTAATTAAAGTTTCAAAGCTTCCGCTTTTTAATTCATACTGTTTGTTTAAATCATCTAAACTACATAGATTTAAAACTTGATCTCTAAAACAATGACCATCCTCAAGAATTAATAAATCACTATTAGATAAATCATCAATTTCAAGAGATTTATTACCTGAGAGAAAATGATGCTCCGGAACATATGCAACAAATGGTTCGTAATAAAGGGGTCTTTCAATAATCTTTGAATTATTAAGCGGTGTAGCAGCAATAGCACAGTCAATAGTATTATCTTCAAGCTTCTTACTAATAGTATCAGTGTTGTACTCTTCAATCTTTAGTTCTACATTTTTATGCTTTTTTATAAAAATATTTAGAAACAACGGAAGAAGGGTAGAGCTCACAGTTGGTATAATTCCAACTTTTAAAGTACCACCAATGATACCCTTTTCTTCAGAAATAACATCATTCATCCTTGAAGATTCCTCTACTATTTTTCTTGCCTGGATTAACACTTTTTCACCAACCTCAGTTACCTGAAGAGGTTTGGTTGATCTATTAAAAATAGTCACACCTAATTCTTCCTCAAGTTTTTGAACTTGCATACTTAGAGTAGGCTGAGTCACGAAACATTTTTCAGAGGCAGTTGTAAAATTTCCATATTCAGCAACTGCTAAAGTATATTTTAATTGAGTTATAGTCATTATAAGTTTAACTTATTGAATTTCAAATCTAAATAAAATAATGTTATCAATTTTAAAAAAAATGTTAAATACAGATTTCATTTATGTTTTTATATTTGAACACTAAATTTTTCGTTTGAAAAAAAATATTTTTGGTCAGACCATTTTCGTTAAAAGATTTATTATTGCAATTGTTGGTCTTATTACTCATAGAACCTTTCGAAGCCGAAGATTTCAAATTATTGGATCTAAATTTTTAAATAATATTCCTGAAAAAAATGTTTTGTTTGTTAGTAATCATCAAACATATTTTTATGATGTTATTGCTATGTTACATGTTTTTAATTCTTCTGCAAAGGGAAGAATTGATACTGTTAAAAAACCAAAGTACCTTGTAAGTCCAAAAACCAATCTTTATTATATAGCTTCATTCGAGACTATGAAAAAGTCTTTAATAACAAAGCTTTTAACATATGCAGGAGCTGTTTTAGTTCAAAGAAGTTGGAGAGAATCAGGTGAAGATGTTAATAGAGAAATTAGATCTGAAGATCCAGATAAAATTAGACTTGCATTAGAAGACGGATGGGTCATTACTTTTCCAAGAGGAACAACTGATAATACCAAACCAATCAGAAAGGGTACTGCTCATATAATTAAAAACAATAATCCAATAGTAATACCTGTAAAAATCTCAGGATTTAATGAAGTCTTTCAAAGAAATGGCTTAAAAGTAATAAACAGAAAGTTACCTTTTTCAATTGAAATAAGTAGACCTCTTTCAAATAATATTTATTCAAAATCTATAGATGATATTACTTTGGAATTAGAAAAAGTTATAAACTAACTTCTTCAGGAATTTTAATCTCCATACACCCTATTCTCATACCTGATGCTCCAGAAGGTTGAGAAACATAATCATCTGCTCCATTATGTATAATTACAGCTTTATTTAAAATATCATTTTCTTCATTACAACCTAAGCACCATAAATCGGTTTTAAATTTTAACATTCCGTGTCCTATGCTATCAACTTCAAAGTTTCCAATATCACCAAGATGAAATCCAGTTGGATCACCCCATTTACTATGTTTAGTATCATATGGATTCCAATGACCTCCTGTACTCAGTCCATCTTCAGATGAGCAATCACCAAATTCATGAATATGAATAGCCTTTGTGCCAGGCTCTAAACCAAATACATGTGCTTCAAGAGATACAGAATCTTTATCTTGGGTGAATGTAATAGTTCCTGAAATTAATGAATTATTAACGGGCTTAATTGCTTTTTTTATAATTATGGTATTATTTTCTGTATTACATGCAATTGAAAACATTAATACTGAAAATATAATTAATTTAGTTTTGAAATTTTTCATGATACAAATTTAAATATAAAATGTTTAAAAGAAATTTAATTAAAGTTTACATACTCTTATGGTTTCTTACAGGCTGTAAAATCTCATATAAGACATATGATTTTGAAGATAGCCCAAATATTGAAACCCCTGATTATACTAAGAGTGATAGCTGGGCTGTTCTTCCAAATAAACTTCCAAACGAAATCGCTTATCTGAACAGATCCAATGAAAATAAGAATGCAGATGTCTTTTTTATTTACCCAACCCTTATAGATGGTAAAAATCAAAAAGAATGGAATTCAAACATTTGGGATAGTGAAATAAGAGATGATGTAATTAATAGGCCAGTGAAATATCAAGCTAGTGCATGGATGGATGCTGCAAATCTGTATGTCCCGTTTTACAGACAAGCACATATTAGAGTTTTTAATGAAAAATATAAAGAAGAGGGACTTAAGGCACTAGATCTTGCTTATGGAGATATAAGAAATGCATTTATTTATTACTTAAATAACTTTAATGATAATAAACCATTCATTATTGCCTCACATAGTCAAGGAACAGTTCATGCTAAACGTTTAATTTCAGAATTTATTGATGGAAAGCAGCTTCAAAAAAAGCTTATAGCAGCTTATCTTGTTGGGATTAAAGTAAAGAATGATGAATTCAAAAACATTAAACCTATGTATAGTCCAAAAGAAATTGGAGGCTTTGTTTCATGGAATTCATATAAGTTCAATAAATATCCAAAAAAGAATTCTTATGAGGATTGGTTTAGAGGAGGTGTTACATCTAATCCCATTACTTGGGATAAGTCAAAGGAGGCAGGAAAAGAACTTCACAAAGGACTCCTCTATAGAAACATGAAAATATTCTCAAATAATATAAATATTAAACTAATAGATGGAATTGTTTGGGCATCTCTACCTAACGTTCCTGGTAAACTTTTTTTAAAACCCGTTAGAAGCTATCACTTTGCAGATATTAATTTATTTTGGCTTGATATCAGCGAAAATGCAAAACTCAGAGTTGAAGAATGGTTTTTAAAAAATAATTATTAAATTTCAATAGAAAAAACTATTCATATGTCCTCAACAAATAAATCCAGAAGAAAATTTATACAAAATACAGCACTAGCATCGTCGTTCTTTATAGTTCCAAGACATGTCTTGGGTGGTCCAGGCTATTTATCTCCTAGTGATAAATTAAACTTAGCAGGTATTGGACTTCATGGTAAAGGGAATTCTGATATCCTTCATTCGAGTGTTGGTGGAAGAGAAAATGTAGTTGCTTTATGTGATGTACATGAAAATGCGTATGGTGCACAGCAAGCTGTCAAAAACTTTCCAAATGCAAAATTTTATACGGATTTCAGGGAAATGCTTGATAATGAAGATTTAGATGGTGTTACTATTTCTACACCTGATCATACACATGCCAATATTTCTAAAGTCGCTATGGAAAAGGGTATTCATGTTTATGTTCAAAAACCTCTTACTCATAATGTCAAGGAAGCAAGAATGTTAACTAAGTTAGCAAGAAAACATAAAATTGTAACACAAATGGGAAATCAGGGTGCTTCTAATCCAGAACAAAAAATGGTTCAAAAATGGATTAGAGATGGAAGAATAGGAAAAGTAAGTACAGTTTATACATGGACAAATAGACCTGTTTGGGCACAAGGTTCACCTATGCCAAAACCAGATCCTTCACAAAAACCTGAAGGAATGGATTGGGATTTATGGATTGGACCTGCTAAAAATAATGGATATACTCCAGGTCTTCACGCTTTTAGTTGGAGAGGGTATTGGGATTATGGAACTGGTGCATTAGGTGATATGGGTTGTCATATTATGGACGTCCCAATTAAAGCTCTCGGAATATTTGAACCATATAGTATTGAGGCAAGTGTTCCTCGTGTTCCTTATGTAGCTGATTTCACTCCTGCACCAATTTTCGAAGAATCTTGTCCACCTAGCTCTTATGTAACATATAAATTTAGACCCTCTAAAATTAATGATACAGAGGTAAAGATGATTTGGATGGATGGAGGAATCCGTCCATCACATCCTGAAATTATTACTGATAAAGACCAAATTGGTGATAATGGAATATTAATGATAGGTGAAAACGGTTTAATATGGTCTGACTACTACGGAGTTAATGCAAGACTTTATATAAAAGGTCAAAGTGGAGCAGTCGAAGTAGGAAAAATTTCTGAAATTAATGATGTTGAATTTGGTCATCAAAAATATTGGGTTGATGCTATAAAGGCCGGCTATGGAAGTGAAGAGCATAATAACCTTACCTCTAACTTTGACTTTGCAGGACCTTTATCTGAAATTGTTCTTCTAGGTAATGCTGCTATTAGGAGTAGTTTACTGAAGAGATCTCCAAGAAGCAATATTTTCATTGGTAGAAAACAACTTATGTATGACAATGAGAAAATGGAAATAACCAATCTAGATAAGGCTAATCAATTCTTGACTAGGAGCTACAGAGAAGGTTGGGATTTAAAAGTCTAATTGTCTTTATTAATTGATATTTTTACTCTTCTATTTTTCTCTCTTTCACTTATTGGAAGATCAGAATAATTAGGTTCTTCTTCACCGAATGATCTTAAATTAAGTCTAATATCTTTAATACCATCTTTTAATAATTTTCCTTTAACACTATTAGATCTTTTGTTGGATAGAATCATATTATAGCTAGACTCACCCTCGTAAGATGCATGGCCATCAATATTTAGATTTATGTAATTATATTTTTTTAGCAGATTTGAAAGAGTTGATAGATTAAATATTTGACTTGAATTAAGCTTGAAACTATCAAATTCAAAAAATATTTCACCGTAATTATCTAAATAAGAGGATAACGATTGAGGAATAATTGGACAACCATTTAATTTTTTTAAACCTGATTCATTAGGGCATCTATCATCTATGTTGGGAACTCCATCATTATCAAGATCAGGTAGTTTACAACCTCCATTTGATTCTGGCCCATAGTCACTTGGACATTTATCTATATCATCTGTAAGACCATCATTATCACTATCTGGACATGATTGACCGTTAAGTCCAGCATCTGAAGGACATGGATCAGAACGATCAGGAACTCCATCACCATCACTATCTGGACATGATTGACCGTTAAGTCCAGCATCTGAAGGACATGGATCAGAACGATCAGGAATTCCATCACCATCACTATCTGGACAACCGTTTAATTCAATTAAACCCGGAAGATCAGGGCAGTGATCTTTTTTATCAGGAACTCCGTCTCCATCAGAATCGCCTTTCTCAAAATTAAATTTAATACCAACAACATGTTGAAGATTACTATATGCATTCTTCTCATCCAAAGATTTATAGCTTACCCCTGTGTTTAATGCAATATTTTTTGAAAGTTGAAAATTGATT
>Ga0255761_10002110_pt1 | contig 18479 bp, 5 predicted proteins | sample 071ome_29_FD_179961 | JGI IMG/M metagenome (GOLD analysis project Ga0255761, IMG submission 179961) | Coastal salt marsh microbial communities from the Groves Creek Marsh, Skidaway Island, Georgia - 071407BT metaG (version 2) | ecosystem: Environmental > Aquatic > Marine > Intertidal zone > Salt... | reverse complement strand
GCGAAATTAAGAACTTCATTCGCACGAACTCTTCTTTATCGCGTTCGCTTTTCTGTTGTTGTTCGTTATTTTGATGGGTGGTTGAACTGCTTTCCCCTCCATAGTTCCCGCCTCCTCCTGTTAAGCTCGAGTACCACTCCGCGTTCGCTTTCATCGGCGACTTTGCCGAAGGTAAGTTTATGCCGTGCATTAACAAGAACAAGCAAAAGAAATCTACTCTGATGGAATCACCACCTTCTTCTGTGCAGCCACATTTCGTTATATCCAACGACGCATCGTACGCGTCCAGTATACACTTTACGTTCGCCTCCATCTTCTTCGTCTTGTTCTCGAGTCGTCGATACGCGCCGCTCGTCGTGCTGTTCGCTTCAAAATTCATTCTCAAAACTTCCTCCACTCGTCTTCTCTCCAACGTTTTCGCAAACGGATTTGCACTATTCTCCGTTTCTTCTTCTTCCGCGCATCGCTCCAACAATTTCTCCTGAGTCTGCATCACGCACCGCTCGAACGAGTGTTGATGATGTTGATGATTGTAGTTGCTATTTTTTGTTGTTACTTCAAAAACAGAAGCGCAGCAGAGATGTTTCTTCACCATTTGCGCTGGTAATAAACCAGAATATTCGAACACCTCCGCCCGACATCTCGCTCTCAGTAACCTCGCGTCGTCATCGCCGTCGTTGTCGTCGCCGTCGTTGTCACCATTCTTCGGCGTCAGAGCCGCTGATGGTACCGATGGTGCCATCTTTCTCTCGTTCTTTCTTTTGAAGACGAGAGAGAGAGAAAGAGAGAGAGAATTGCCTATTTATTTACGAAGAAGAGGAGAAAAATTTGAAAAGCTGAAAGACAGCTGTTTGCTACACACAACTTCAACTAACGGCTATCTTCATTTCACTCTCACACTGGCACAAATAATTGCTATCGTTATTATTATTATTACTATTACTACTACTACTGCATTGATACTAAAAGAAGAGTGGGAGGTCCACCGATCATGACGAGGAAGAGTCGCTTGAACAACGCGTCGTCGTCTCTCTCGACGACGACGACGAGTGACGTTCCCGGGAAGACAAAAATGATGGTGCCAAAGTCCCCTACGAAAACGACACCTACGAAGACGACGACGAGCGCCGCGAAACAAACGACGAGAAGTCCGCTCTCGCAAGTGCTCTCGCCGAATAACGCCGTCATCCCGAGTAATAATATTTCCAATTCATCATTTTCGGAGTCTTCTCCGAACGATGGAAACACGCCCACGAGGAGGCATTTGACGACCGCAGAGCTGACGAGACCGAGCTTGAAAGTGTACGTGGAACAGATGACGACCCCGCCTCCGTCGTCGTCGTCGTCGTCATCGATGATCGCGAATAACAACAACAACAACAACAAAAGCGTGGAAGAAATAGCGGAGGAACTATTGAAACAATCGAACGAGAATCAAACGAAGATGGTTTTGGTGGACTTGTTACAGACGGCGAAAGAAAACGCGAATTACAAGTTGATGCTGGAACGGATGAAGTCAGACGAGGTGGAGAATTCGTTGAAGTCGTCGAGAAAGATGAGTGAGGTGACGCAAGTGTACGAAATGTTGAGAGAAGATAAGATTAAAGCGGAGATGGAGATTGCAAAGTTACAAGAGGAGAAGAAGAGTTTAATGATGGCGGCGGAAAAAGAGAAAGTGAGCGCATCCGTTGAGACCGATTTTGTGGCCAAGACGCCTTCGACAGCCCCGACGAAGCAATCGTCGTCGGCTTCACTTCGCTTTGCAACGACTTCGACCGTCAACGATGGCAACAATAACGTTGGAATCTTTGCCTCACCGAGATGGGAAGCGGTGAAGAAATCTGCGACGGAAACTGCGGAGCGTTTGAGAGCGCTTTCGAGCGAGAAAGGCACGGCGGCTTCGCCATTTACCGGTGGAAAAGCGCGAACGATCGGGAGACCAAAAAGTACAGCAGTTGATAACAATGATGATGAAGAAGAAGAAGAAGAAGATATCTTTGTCGACGCATTGAATACGGTCGCCCAGACCCAACAACTTCATCGCAGTAAAAGAATGACCGAGACGACGACGGCAAAACCGTCAGTCAGGGCGATTGAAAAGACGCAGAACTCCATCGCCGACGCCTTGAGAGATTCTAACAACGAACTTGAAGTCAAGAATTTGCTCGCTTCTCTGGACGAGTATGTCTTATCGCTCAGAGAGAGAATATCGTCTTCTTCGTCATCGACGACGACGACGACGACGAACAGCGGCGAAGAAGCGAGTACTTCTGCCCCTACGCGCGAAGAGAAACTGCATCCAACAGAAATGAACAAGGAAGAGGAAGTTTTAAAAATTGCGGATAAAGCGGACAATTCGATCAAATCGCTCTTCCAGCTCTTATTTATTAAAGAAAGCGGCAAGAAGAAAGTCAATACTACAGTTGACCGCGTGAAATCGGATTTACTGAAAACATTCGAAGAGGAAGACGATGGTGCGCAAAATCGATTACTGAAGAAGGAGCAAGACGAGCGGAAGAAAGACAACGAGAAAGCGGCAGAAGCTTTGAATAAAGTCCAGTTACTCTTAGACGAGAAAACTAACGAAGCGAAACGAATGGCGGAATCTTTGGAAGACGAGCAACGGAAAAACAAAGCGTTACAGACGAAATTGGCCGAAAAAATGAAGGAGATGGAGGAAGAAAAGGAAAGGAAAAGCGTCGCGAGTGTATGTGTGCAAACAGAAGAAGTGGAAGAAATTAATAGCAATAGTAAACTAAACGAGTACGAATCTTTGGTAGCGTTGCTCAAAGAAGAGAATCAAGGTAAAGACGTGCAGATGCTTCAGTTGCAGCAAGAGTTTGCGGATTCGATGTCCACGAAAAACGCAGAGCTCTCAAAACTCGAGAAGGAGGTCAGAGAACAAGATGAAAAAATCTCCGAACTTTCGCACGCGTGCGCTCATTTTGCAGAAGCTTTGGGATCTGCAGAAGAAGAGGTGGAAACTTTGAAAGAAGAAGCCAAACGTGGAGGCGAGATGGAGATGAAGATGGAATCATTGAAGGAGATGTTGACTGAACGCACTCACGAGCTCAACATCTCTCAGTCTGAAAAGACCAATTTGGAAGGAAAATGCGAAGAGTTGCAATCGGAAATGCTCTTCAAAGTCGCCGCGTTGGAGAATTTGAAGCAATCTCACGATGAATTAGAGGCGAACGAAGTTGAAGTCGAAAATATATACGGTCTTCTGGCGGAAGAAGTTGAGAATTTTGAACGCTTGTACGAAGAAGAAAAAGAAAGAAAGAAAGGTGTGATAGCAAAATACAGCACAGAGAAGGAAGAAATGCTTCAAATCATAAATCATCTAGGGAACGATATGAAGATGTACGAGCGCGAAGCTTTCACTTGGTGGACGAGAGCGGAGCTCGAAAATACGCACGCGGCTGATTTAGAAGACGAAATAGAGCGTTTACAAGACGAGCTCGAACGCGCAAACGAAGAACAGGACGAGCGCACGGAATTGCTCTTGGACATCGCGAAACTCAAGGAAGAAAAGCGAGCAGTCGAGGAAGCCTTGGAAAAAGTCGACACGACGAATAAGACGTTGAACGTTCGCCTGAAGAAATCGTACGAGCGCATACAGGAGTTGGATGAAGAGATTGAATCCGCCAATAGCGATTGCGATTTCTTGTGCAAAGAAGTGGACGAAGCAAACTCGAGAGTACAAGTTCTCGAAGCGTGGTGCAAAGAGACGAAAATTCACGGCGAAATCAATGATGAGGACAACAATACTTCATCTGACTCGTACGATTACGCGAAAATTCCTGCGAGATATGAAGAATTGAAGCTCGAGAACCTCGAATTGATGGAGAAGTTGACCGCCTCTAAAGCTGTTGAGGAGAGTTTATCGCAGCGACTCGAGAACATCATGCACGAAACCGATGGGTTGAAAGATGAAGCGAAGACTGCGTTTATGAAATCATCTGAAATGCAGAAAATGACCGAGAACGCGGTGGAGAAAACGGCTCAAATGACGAGCGAATTGGAAGAAGCGACGAATGAAATACAAAAGCTTGAAAATTTGTTGGCGGTTTCGAGAAAACAAGTACAGACGCTTGAAAAACAACTCGCCTCGAGAAGAGAAGAGATTCGTCAAGACGAAGATGGTAACACTGTCGCGAAAGAAGAAATCCTTCACGTCGATGAGAACGACGAAGATGCGGGCGCCATCAAAGAGTACTTCGAAGCACAAAACGAAGAGTTGACGGCACTCCTAGCGTCCAAAACGAACGAATTGACTCAGTTGCAAGCTGAAATTGAAAATTTGAAGAGTAAATCGAGTTCGGAAGAGGATGCGAAAACGCTTCGAGGTGAAAATTATGAACTCGCCGTGCGACACAAAGCAACGTTAGAGAGATTGACTGCAACTATGGAAGAGAAGGAAGCTTTGGAAAAGTCCTGCCAACACTACGAGACGACGATAGAAAAGATGCAAGTGGTTGTAAAAGAGTTGAAGACGGAAGTTGAAAAGTTGAAGGCGATGAAGTCTCCGGCGCCGAAGAAGACGTCGCAGTCGACACAAACCATCAAAGATGGATGTCCATCGTCATCTGAAGCTGCTACCGCGTCAGTTCGCGAAAAGATCGTTTACGTGCATGATCCGCGACAACATCTTCCACCGCCCGCGAGGAAAGCGACGTCGACTGAAGAGGATGAAATGTTTTACGACGTAGCCGACGATTTTCATCATCAGGACCACCACCATCAAATTCGCGACGCTCGAAGAGTATCCGTATACCCTCTCGCACCGAGAGGACAGCTACCGCCGTTGCGCAGAAACGCCATCGAGTCGTATCACTATGATGCGCAAAGAATGCGTTTACGAAAAGAATGCGAATTGGAAGAGCGAGAGTTGTTTAGGATGAAACAAGAGAAGAGAATATTATCGGCGAGAATGAAGGAGGAAAAACGGTCCTCTTTGTCGGCGAAAGAATCAGAAAAGAAGTCGACAAAAGTGAAAAAGAGCAGCAAGAATAAGAGCAGCAGCACTGTGAAGACGACTTCTGCGGCGGATTTTCCAGCGCAATCGCTCTCGTTCAAGACGCCGCAAGTTTCGACGAAAGAGGAAAAAAAAATCGACGACGAAGCCTCTCCGTCGCCGTCCACCGACATCGTCGACGGCTGCAAAGCTCCAGAGAATACGCCGGCAGATGAACCGGGCATTATTCACAATAACACCGACGACGAAAACGCTTCCGTCCTCTTAGAAACCGCGCTGACGGCGAAACTCGTTCTCGAAAACTCCCGCAAAGCGGATGAAAAAGCCAAACACTACAAGAAACAAGCCAGAGCGGCGTTCAAGTCTCTCGAAAATATCAACGAAGAGATGCAAAGAATGAAACGAGCGTTCGTTAAAGAGGAAAACGGGGCATCTTCTTCTATGATCACGCCGTTGACGGAATCTAAGTTTTTGATGCGCAGACCGTAAATGAAAAGAAGTGAGTTGTACTATTATTTTAACGAAGAAGAATCCTACTGTATTGTTACTGCGTTTCGTTACTTTATCCGCAGCGGAATGTCGGAATGTGCGCACCCCTTTTGTGAAAATTTTTTTTTTTTGCCATGCGCGAGTGATGTGACACGACACGTGTGTTTTATCTTTTCTCCACTTTCGATTCGCGTTGCGTGAGAACACACACAGAGCACCAACACGACGACGATAAGAAAGACGAAGACGAAATATCATCATGTCGAATTCAACGACGACTTTTTCCGAGAACAACGACAAAAGACTCCGAGATTTCGTGCTCTGGTGCGAGCAGAAAGGGTGCGAGTTGAACAAAGTCGAGATTAAATCCATCGACGCGTACAAAGTGGAAACCCCTACGACTATTACTATTACGGGAGGAGGCGAGAACGAGACAACGGAGAGAGAGTTTGATCGACGCGTCTATTGCGTCGGAAGAGGAGAGATGAAGACGGGAGAAGAAGAAGATGAGGATAATAACATCGCGATTAAGAAAGGAGAGAGAGTTTTGTTCGTCCCATTTGCGTGTTGCGTGGGGACGCAAGGCTTACGAGTTGGCACCGGCGGTGACTCTTTACCGCCGTTCGAGCAAGCGACGTCGTCGGAAAGGTTAGCGGCGGAGTTACTCAGACAGAGAGATTTGAAAGAGAAATCGGACTTTTATCCGTACATTAACGCGTTGCCGAAAGTTATCGATTCGCCGACGTGTGGGACGTGGACGACGGAGGAGATTAAGGAGATGCAGTTCGCGGACGCCATCGGGACGTGCGCGAAGACGTTGGCGAGGGACTCGGTGAACGTAGAGATGCACTTTAAAAAGGAAGAGACTACCGCTACGAAGAGCTGTAGGAATTGGACGAAGCAGGAGTGGGCGTGGGCCATGGCAAACGCGCGGTCGAGAGCGGTAGAGATTGATGCGGAAATTGGAGACGTGGGGAATAACGAAGGACGCATGCCTCCGTCTGGAGCGTTCGTGGCGCCGTTTATCGACATGTGCAATCACACGCACGTCGACCCGGCGGCGTTTTGGCGGCCGGCTTATAGCGAGAAGAAGAAAATAGAATTAGGAGGAATGGAGAAAACAAAGTCGGGACAAGAAGCGTTGTCCGAAGAAGAACGGGAAAAGAATAAGCCAGACGGAGTGGAACTGGTTGCCAGAAGAGACTTGGAAGCCGGAGATGAAATTACTGTCTCGTATGCCGTGGCAGATTCGGACACTTTTCTTCTGTTTGGTGGTTTCGTCACGGAAACGAGAAATCCTCGCGACACGGTCGAGTTATGGCGAACGTTACCGGAATCTGCCACTTGGCTTTCCGAAAAACTTGTCGATGCGGGAAGTTCCGAGCAAAACGCCATGGCCATTCCTCTGGAATACTCTAAAGGCGTCGCGTACGCCATAGTCGAACAACGTCGTCAGCAGCTTTTAGAAGCCATGGGTCAGAATAAAGCCGACGTGAACAAATTTGATTGGGATAAATCCGGGTTAGACGAAAGCGTACGTGCAGGATGGAATTTCGCGAGGGACGAAGCGCATCACGCGATGTTTACCTTCATCGCGCAAAATGTCATGCAATCGGATAACGACAACGACCAGTTATACCGACAAGTACTGATCGGTAGAATCACGGAATTACTGCACGAGTTACCAACGTCCATGGAAGAGGACGTCCAAATCATGGAACAGTGCGCGAATATTCTCGACGATAACAACTCCAACACCGACAAAGAAACGAGACTCAAAGCTTTGCGATTGAAAACCGTCTGTCGATACCGCGGCCAAAAGAAGGCCATCTTACATCAATGGTTACAGTTTCTCACGAAAGATGAAATGCCCAGAGATTTGACGGCGATTAAATCCAGTCAAAAAGCAAAGGAAGAAACCAGCTCTGCGGCGGATGAACTCGCCGCCATGTTGTAGTAAAATTCTTTAGTTGCTTTAGTAGTTAGTCCAAAGAGAGGGTCAATTAAATATATAAATTAGGTATTTTCACACACCTTTCTCCCTTTTTTTCGTCGCACCCCACACAAAAAAAAGCGCAACGACACACACAAGAAAACACAATCCGCGATAGCGACGAACGAACGAACGAACGATGACGACAAAACGCTCCGAAGATAACGAAACAGAAGAAGACTGAAGACACTTTTCGCTATATTGCTCCTGATTTCTAAACCTGTATAGATTACAAAAAAAACATGGGCGGTCCACGTAAAGAACTCATGAAGAAGAAAAAAGGTATCGTCGCCACGGGAGGAATGAGCAGCAAACCGGACGCGAACTTTTTGGAACTGAAGAAGAAAAGCGGCACGGATTTACAGTGTCCGTATTGCGATCGAGACCCGTTTAAACAGCGAGACCGATTGAAAATGCACATCGAGAGACACCACAAAGAAGAACTCGAGAAGGAGTTAGGAGGCGGCGAAGGCGGGAAGAAGATAGACGCGAAAGACGCGGTGAAGATGTTGGCACAGAAGCAGAAAGATTTGTTGGAGGTGAAGTTGGCGGAAAAGAGCAAACAGCAAAGCGATAAAGCGAAAGGCATCGATCCTTCTGCAAATAATAATAACACTTCGAATAACCCGAAAGATAGAAGCGCAAAAAAAATCATCGTGGATACGGCACCGGTGGTGAGAGCGTCGATGAAACAACCGAGAACGATATTGGATGAGTTCGCGAACAAGAAGAAGGACATTCGGAAACCGCGATACGTGCCGCAAGAGAAGAAAGATAGTAGTAGCGCTAGCGGTAATGACAGCAATGGGAACACGTGGATTTGCAAAGTTGTTTTGCCGGATAAATATAAACCGGATTCGGATATTGTTTTATGGATGAACGATGCGGCGCCATCGAAGGAAGAGGCGATACAGAGAGCGGCAACGTTGGCGTTGGCGAGATACGCGACGAATCTCCCCTTGCAAAGACTGCTGCCGCACGAGTATAAACAAAGATTTGAAAGTTACGAGAAGGAAGAAAAAACGAGATTAGAGAAGAAGGAACAAAGAGAAAAGAGAGAGTTGGAGATGAAAAATAGGAAACCGAAACCGAAACGAGTCATTCCGACGTTGCACATGTCCGAAGAGAAAAGGTTGATGGTTGAAGAATTACTCCGAACTTACGAATCCGAAGATTCTTCGACATTCTCGCAGCATCATCGCTCCTACGACGATTTCTCCGTTTTGCACGAAACGGACGAAGAGATTGCAAACCCAGAAGTTGAAGCGCTGACAAAGAGATTAGAGGAGTGTGGTTTTGAGAAATCAGACGCGACCATTGCGGTGAAACAATCGAAAGATTTCGCCTATGAGAGCGCTTTAGACTGGCTAGTCATTAACATTCCAGAATCGCGATTACCGGCAAAGTTTGCTCCAAAAGCTATGAACGATCCGATTGTTTTGTTGAACAATGCAAAGAAGACTGTGGAAATGTCAACGAAAGAGAGTAATAGCGTTCCTGCGAAGGATAGTGGAGATATTAGACTTGTTTGGGAACGCGGGTATTCCGTCGAAGAAGCGGAGAATGCAGTCAAAACTGCCTCTGCTTCTTCGGTATCACCAATGATTGTTGCGTATCGGAACAGAGTTGGGCCAGAGTTTACGATTAACCCAGAGAAACAAACAAACGAAGACTGGGAAGATGAGATCGTCGCGATTGAATCTATATACGGAGATGAGAACGTGAAGAAAGGCGATGAGGAATGCGCGATTTCTGTATCGGTGGAGAATAAGGTGCTCGTAACATTTACGAATGTTGTTGGTTATCCCCAAACTGCACCGCCGTTGATATATTTATCTCATGTAGATAGTAGTAGTAGTAATAGTACTAGTCACAGCAGTAGAGAAAAGCTCGCGATGTGTTTGAAGGTAGCGGTCGCAACAGCTTTGGAATGCGTGAAAAGTGAGTCGGGGCCGTGCATGTATTCAGTCATCGACGCAGTCAGCACGGAGCTAAACAAGGAAGAAACAGCCGAAAGCAACGCCACAACATCTTCGACGAGAGCAAAAGCAACGCAAAAGTTACCGTCGTCGTCGTCGTCGTCGTCTTCAGCTGTGCCGAAACCAAGAGGTGCAAACACAGCAACAACAGCACCACCTTTGGCAAACCAACAAGCAAACGAGAACAGAAGCAACAAGAACAACACGCGCAGTCAACTTTCGCGAGCTCAAATCGAGGAAGAGAGCGCGCGTTTGAAAGATGCGTACGATTTATGGCAGCGCGATTTCAAATCTAACAAGCATTCTACGGCTTACAAAATGCAAACTGTTCGAAACAACTTGCCTGCCTCAGAATCCAGAGACAAAATTACGAAACTCGTTGAAAATAATGCCGTGGTTGTGCTTTCCGGAGAAACTGGGTGCGGGAAGTCTACTCAAGTGCCGCAGTTTATTCTCGAGCACGCGATTTTCAATCAAAAAGGTGGCGGAACGAATATAATCTGTACGCAACCTCGAAGAATTAGCGCCATTGGCTTAGCCGAGCGCGTGGCAAACGAACGCGATGAAAAAGTCGGAGGCGTTGTTGGTTACTCCGTGCGATTGGAATCGAAAACGAGTAAAGAGACGCGCTTGCTGTTTTGCACGACTGGTATTTTGCTCAGACGATTGCTGAGCGATCCTACACTAGAAAGTGTCACGCACGTTATTTTAGATGAAGTTCACGAACGCTCTGTCGACTCGGACGTTTTACTTCTGCTTCTCAGACGCGTCGTCCAAAAGCGACCAAATCTGAAACTTGTTCTCATGTCCGCCACTGCTGATGCGGATTTGTTTGCCGACTATTTCCAAAACCCATCGAAACGAGCGATTGAAAATGCCATCAAAGCCGTGAAAACGTCCAAAATTACCATTCCTGGGTTCACGCATCCAGTAAAAGAGTATTACTTAGAGGACGTGTTCGAGGAGACTAGATTTTTAGTTGGTCAAAAATCTAAGTACGCTAAAACAACGGCGGAAAAGAAAAGACAACTCGCGATGCTGGAAAACGAAGAGGACAGCATAGATCCGAACGCGCTTCTATCTTCTGATGACGAGGAAGATGATGATAATGATGCTAGACCTGATCGTGAAGTGCCAGATAGTTGGGACGTAGCCGAGCTCGACGAAATTGTAGCCTCGTCCAAGAAACAAAAGAAGAAAAATGACGAAGATGATGAAGACGACGAAGATACATCGGATAGTGACGATGATGATGCAGAGGATTGGGCTTTGAATAAAAACCAGGCGGAAAAAAAGCGTGCGGCTATTCCGAAGCTTTCTCCTGGAACGAACAACAATAACAAGGACAATAATGAAACCACCGCGGATGAAAACATGAAACGAAGGAAAGAGGAGGAGGAGCGAGAGCGTCAAACCGAACTCGCTTTAGCGAGAAAGCATTTGGAAGATAACTACAGCGACGATGTAAAGCGTTCTATCCAAAATGTGGATGAATCTGTTATGAACTACGAACTCATCGAAAGTGCGCTCTCGGCGATTATTCGCAAAGAGTTGAGGGAAGGCATGGAAAGCATCGTCCCGAAAGGAGGTAAACCGATGGAGAAAGATACTTATGGTGCATTTCTAATCTTCATGCCCGGTCAAGCTGAAATTTTGAAGCTCATTCGCGTCCTCGAGCAATCGCGCTTGTTGGAAGTTTCCGATGTCGGTGAGTTAGACTTTCTTCCTTTGTATGGTCAGCTTTCCGCGGCAGAACAGCGAAGAATTTTTCAGAAGCCAAGACTCGGCGTTCGTAAGATTGTCGTGGCGACAAACATCGCAGAAACTTCAGTTACAATCGATGATATTCGATACGTCATCGATACGGGACGACAGAAAGAGATGCGATACGACTCGGAGAGAGGTTTGTCTTGCTTAGAAGACTGCTGGGTCTCCAAAGCTCAAGCGAAGCAGAGACGAGGAAGAGCCGGGAGAACGACACCGGGCGCGTGTTTTCGATTGTTTTCGCGCACACAATTCGCGAATTTCGAGAAAACGCAAGCACCGGAAATGTTAAGAACGCCACTTCAGTCGTTAGTTTTGAACATTAAAAGTATGGCGCCAGAATCTGGAACGGCAAAAGAAACGCTTTCGCTCGCGTTGACACCTCCGGATGAAAATGCGTTAGATCTCGCCGTTCAAGAATTGAAGGATTTGAAAGCGATGGCAATCGTAAATAACACCGAAGAAATCGTCACACCGTTGGGTAAACACTTAACACACATGCCGTGCGACCCGAGATTGGGGAAGATGCTTGTCTATGCTTCTTTGTTGGGATGTTTAGATCCTATGTTAACCATCGCGAGTGCAATGTCCGGACGTCCGTTGTTTTATTCTCCGAAGGATAATAGAGAAGACGCCGAGAGGAAAAAACGGGCGTTTGCAGTTGGTAAATCCGATCACTTGGCCGTCGTCAATGCTTTTGACGGATGGTTAAACGCCAAGAAACGCGGTGGGAGAGGTGCAGAGAGACGCTTTTGCGACGAAAATTATCTCTCGAGTCAAGCGCTAGAGGCTGTGTTGCAATCGCGCGTAGACTTTGCGCAGATTTTGTCCGATTTGGGATTCGTTTCTCGAAATTACGCGCTTCGCGTGAAACGATTCGGGCGCGCAAAAGACGACGCGACGAATAGTAATAATGGTAACAAAAACGCAGCGGGAGGTGGCTTAAAAGATGAAGTGGACGTGAATTCGAACGTTTCTCGCATTATTAAAGCAGCACTCGTCGCCGGCTTATACCCTAAACTCGTTAGAGCGCAACATCCGGTTGCCAAATACGCCAAGACGCTCGGCGGCGCCGTCGAGAAAATGGCCTCCGGGAAAGAGATGAAATACTATTCTCGAGACGTCGGCAGAGTATTTTTACACCCAACGAGTGTGAATTTCAACGTCGGCAAGTACGAATCGACGTGGCTAGTTTACGGCGATCGCGTTCAAACCTCGAAAGTTTTCGTTCGCGATTGTACCATGGTCGGAAGCTATCCGCTGCTCTTGTTCGGCGGAGATTTGGACGTCAAACACGAACAAGGCAAACTAGTTCTCGATGAGTGGTGTGAGTTCAACGCCCCGGCAAAGATTGGCGTGTTAGCGCGCGAGCTGCGCAAGAAGATTGACCAACTTTTGACGAATAAAGTGAATTCTCCTGGTCCTATATCCATGGACAACCCAATCGTCAAGGCGATGTTGACTCTCATCGAATCAGAGGGAATGTAAAAGTTTAGAGACGAGTAAAAACGAATGCGCGTTGTAAATTTGATGTTTTTCGCTTTCATGTCGTCTTCGTGCTTCTATGCGCTACCTATTACATGTCGCTGCTGCTGCCGCTGCTTTTATTAAATATCCCGCTATTTTCTAAAATTTCTAAGTATCTCTGAACTTTCCCTCTCGCGTCTTCCGCAGTCAATAGCAGACCGTCAGCCGTGATTCGCTTATCTTTCCTCTTGCCCATCGCTACGCCTTTTCTCAACATATCAATCGTCAAAGCCGCTTCCGTCGAGGGCGGCGCGTCCGGACTGTTCACGCACGAATACAACGCGCACACAAACTCGTTCGGGGTCACTATAAACGGCGTGTGCACGCCCCCACCGTTCTTTTGCGGAATCGAGTCCCACACGGCCGCTTCAATGGGCGTCAACTCTTCGGCGTCGACAAACGCGTCCAACTTCAACGCGTTCTTTTGGAAATTATAAATCGCCGACTCTCTGTTTTCAAACACCGAGGACATAGACTCTAAAGGTGGATCCGTCCCGACGTCGCTCGCTCTTTTAAGCTGTCCAACCATCTGCGAGAGTTCAAAGTCCGCACGTTTTATTTCCGAGAGGAGGAGTTTCAAGTTGCTGAAATCTGAAATTTTTCCTCCTCTTCCTCCGCTCCCGACGACGAGAGGGACTACAGCGGCGTCGGAATCCTCCGAGGACATCATGGAACCCGCTCGAGCTTTGTCGCAGCAACCATCGGCCCATACCAAAGCCGATGATGCCCACGCGAGTGTCATCGTCGTCGTAATCTCTCGTCGTCCTCGTTTTCTTCTTTCTTCACCTTTTCCTTCGTCGTCATCGTCGTCGTCGTTAGACTTTGACGAGTGAGAAGAAAAAGAAGAAGAAGCGGACGCGCGCGGCGATTTTCTCATCAGCGGTGCGTTGTGAGCCGCGATGCCGCGCGCGCCACGAACAGCAGCGGCAGGAGGAGGAGCAGGTATCGTGTACATGAAAGTGTGGTTGTGCTCCCGCTGCACTTTTGAAAAGACTGAAGTGAACTGTTTTGCCGTTTTGTGTTTTTCGGAGTTTTTGACTGCGCGCGAGAATTTCTCCAATAAAATATATATTCCACGCGAACAAATATAGACAACGCACACTTCACGCGAAAGAGAGAACAAAGCGCTGCTCTGGAGGAAAAGCGAAGAAGAAAAAAGAGCCGTCTCGTCTCTCTCGTCTGTTTTCATCTTTTTATAACCGCCACCGCTGCTGACCCCCCGCTTTGAGAGAGAGAGAGAGAGAGAGAGAGAGAGAGAAGAATCGAGAATTAGAAAGAGAAACTTCGTCAAAAATCACAATCGGAAAACAACAAGAGATGACGACGAGAGAGCAAATCGAATACGCCTCGCAAAACCTCTCCTCTCGGGAGCAATCGGTCAGAGAACAATCGGAACAGATTTTGATATCGTTTCGTAAGTCACCGGAAGCGTTGCCTTTATGTCAAGACATTCTTGTGCATTCGCAGTCTGTCGATGCAAAGTTTCAAGCTTCAAACGCTTTGCGGTTTGCGATTTTACAAAAATGGGAGTCCATGACGAACGAAATGCGCGCGGAGATTCGACAGTTTTGCTTGAAGTATTTATTGCATTCTTCTGCTGAATTAGCTGGACCGTCTTCTTCTTCAGCGGCATCGTCTCGGATGAACAACGTCATCAGCTCGCAGATTGTTTCCGTGCTGGCGGTTGTCTTGAAACGCCAGTGGTTGGACGACGACGGGAAGCAACGACAGATGGCGTTGGAAGAGTGCGAACGCGCGGTATCGTCTTCAGCGACTGCTGCAGCGAGGAAACTTGGATTAGATGTGTTCACGCAAGTCGTTTTGGAGTGCGCGCCGAGCACGAGCTCGCCTATGCATTTGAATTGGGAGTTTCACGAGCGAGTGCGAGACGCGCTCGAGAAGGAAGTTTTGGTTCATTTTTTCTCGCACGCCGGAAACATCGCCAGAGAAGTGTTGATGGTTGAAGGAGGTAAGATGGTGAAATTAGGAAAAGACGAGGAGTGTTTTTTCGCTAGTCTGCGGTTGTTAAATGCGTGCTTATCGTGGGATTTCTCCCGGTTCGGCGGGTTTGGTAAAAACGGAGCGAGAGGCGTAGAGAACGATAACGGAACAACAAGCAACGATAATAATACTAGCAATAGCAAAGGTGGAGGTCGAAACGTTTTAGAGAACGCATCCATATCCGATGGATTTATTCCGGTGACGCCCGGAGAAACGTGGAGAGATGTTTTGTTGCAATCTGGTGAGAACGACACGTTCGCGTGGCTTTTTTCTTTACACGAAGCCATGCACTCGCCGAGCGGCGTGGCGCAGAACAGCGCAGACGGATCGAACGCTATATTGCCGGAAACTAAAGTCGCCAAGGAAACGAGGAGTTTATTTTCGAGCTTTTGTGCTTTGAGTGGATCGATATTTCCAGAAGCCGACGTCCACAAGCAATTGAAGTCCATGCATTTCCAACGCTGCGCGCAGTCTCTCTTGAAAACGCGAACCGTGATGGATCCGAAAGATGCCATGAAAAACGTCGATGAAAGAGAAGAGGAAGTTTTAGATTGCGTCAAACAACTGGGCACATTGTGTTCCGCGCATCATTGGACGTATTTAGTGGCGACGTGCGCGGCGACGGGCAGTAGCGTATTAGAAGCGCTAACAAACATTTGCTCGGCGGCGATTGAAGCTGGGAGTTTGCGCGCGATAAACGACGGATCGTGTTTAGATCTCGTCATGAAAAATTGCTTCGATGCTTTTGCGGTGCTCTCGTCAAAAGTCGAGCGAAATCAAGCCGAGTCGCCGGAAATGGCGATGAAAATAAACCAAGAGATTGCTAAAATATGCCAAAGGTACGTCGAATTTGGTTTACAATCCGCGAGAGAGTCTGCGTACGACGAAGACGACGGTCACGAAGAAGACGGCGCAGCAGGTATCGAAGCTTTAGATGTCGCCTTAGATGTCGTCGCAGAGTTGTTTCGCTCGACGGTATCGTCCTCCGTACCGATGCTCACCGCGGCGTTGCATGATAAAATTAATTTCTTGTTACAATTAGCCGCGTTATCGACCGATAACGCCGCGCACGCAGATTTACAACGCGCTCCAGAATTGTTCGAAGAGTTGTGGTGGTTGTTACGTCTCGTAGGCCACGTCGTCGCGGACGATGGACGAGGCGAAACGCCCATGCGACCTTTACAATTTGACGAAAACGAAGGAACGAGAGGAGCTTTGCGTCAAATAGGCGAACTATTTATCGGCACTTTGTGCGTCCAAATGTGTGAAAATCAAAGCGTCAAGCAGTTCCTATCGCCTCGAGTTGTCGAGCAGGTTGTGTGGTGCGCGGCCAGGTGGGCGGATACGCACTTGTTCCCCGAAGATTCCGGCGGTCGCGTCCGCAATGTTCTACTCCACGATAACAATTTGTCCATCAATGGCGGCGTTCACCCACCAGACCCGTTTGAAGGCGAGGGAGGAGCCTACGCTGCAAAAATTTTGGTCGGTTTGGCAACGGTAGCGATTTCCTTTTACGAAGGTGAAACCTCCTTGAGGAAATCTGCGAGCTTCCGTTTACTTCCCTCCTTAACGCGACGCAACGCGCCGTGCAAAGCGGTCGCGAACGACCCCGCGTGGACGACGCTGTTGTTTTCAACTGGTCAAGCGCACGAAAACGTAAACGGTGGTTTTCCAAGCGAAATATTCTGCGGATTGACTGAATCGCTCACGAGAGCCGCGATTGGCATCGCGGAAGAAAACGATCAAAGAAACGCGTATTTGCGATACGTTTTGGAACCACCCTCGAACGTTTTGCTTTTAGCCATAGAGAACAAGAAATTTATCGAGCACCCAACCGGTGAAAGTCGAACGATGGGTGCTTTAGAAGCGCTCAGAGGTGTGGCGAGAGCGTCTCTGAGTAAAAGGCACGAGTTCTCGACGAACCATTTCTTCGAAATGCTTTCGCCGCTGACCAGAGTGATTGAAAATGCAATTTCAGCAAACTCTTCTCTCGTTATCTCTCGAGCAATGAAGTTATCGGAGACCTTGTGCGAAATATTTGCAATGGACGAGGAGAACATGGAACGACAGCAAAGAATACGCGAATTTACGCTCTCGATTGTCTCGATTTTTGCGAAATCCGAACCCACGAAGATGACTTCGGCGACGCTTACGCGATTGCGAGACGAAGAAATAAAGGCGAATTACAAGTGCTTAAAATCGCTGTTGAGAGCGTTGACGCACTTAGCTTCCGCGTGGAACGACGAAGATAAAGAAAAGTTAGCCTCGGTTGTCTTTTCGGGACTAGCAGTCGTCATTCCTCTCTTGACTCCGGAAGCGTTGTTGCTCCCAAAGTTGAGAAACTGCTATTTTTCTTTGCTCTCGTATTCGATGGAATCGTTCGCGGATATCATCGTTAAAAACGCATACAGACTGTCAGAGCTCGTCGTCAACATCAATGGATCTGCTGCGAACGCTTCAGATCCAAACGCGTTGTTTTTCATGATACTTTCGACGTTAGAGTTTGGTTTAGACAACGACGACGAAAACGTCTGCCGAGAATCTCTCATCGCTCTCGGCGCTTTGGCTGCCGCGGAGTTGCGAAAGCAAAAAAGTGGTGGTGGTTCCCCTACCGATAGTCCTCTGTTGGTGCAAACGACTCAAACTGTCGCGAGCTTCATCGTCGAGGGTGGGTCGACGTCGGCTGACAACATCAATGACAGACCAAACGCTCTGATGGTCCAACTTCCGTTATCGCCTTTGGGGAAGTGTCTTCGAATCGTCTGGAAACGACTCCTTTTCGTCGACGCATCGGGCGGTGAAAAAAACTCCGCAATCGTAGACGAAGCTGCCGACGCCTTGTTGCCTTTGTTGCAAATAGAAAACGCCTGTTTCATGAGTCTCGGCGAGGAGACGTTCGAAGCCGCCGAGAAGAAAGGCGGTCGAGGCGTCGTCGTTCGCGAAGCGCTCGGCCAGTTGACCACCGCCAGAGGCTTAAACGCCGAGGTCGATCGAATGAACAAGCGAAGGTTTCGCAGAAACTTGGGCGAGTTCGTCGAGCGCGTGAGAGCGGTCGTCCGGAGTAACTGATGAGAAAAGATCACGCCGCGTTTTTTTAATCATTTGGAAGTACCTGTTGTAAAAGTAGTAGTAGCGATATGCGTAAAGTAAAGTAAAAGAGAGCATTTGCAGCGTTGTGAAACAAATTTTTTGTTGTTTTCCTTTTTTTTTCAAGACGAGGCATTTTTGTGTGCGCGCGTGTGTAAGTGTGTAAATTGTGTGTGTTTCGGTGCAAAAAGAGAAGAAGAGGATAGAATTTCTCTAAGTACAGGTTAAGTCTCTGATTACAACGCTCTCGAACCTACTAGTTATATTATTATTAAACGCCAGCTCTCACCTCCCCATCCCCTATATATGTATTTACAACGGGAATGGTTTCAAGGCGATCTCTCTCTCTCTCTCTCTCTCTTACGCCGACGCTTTTCTCGTGATGGCTTTCAACTCAAACTTCTTCGTCTTTGATTTCGGAACGCACATCTTAATCTCAACAATGTCCCCCACGTTACTCTCGTTCTCTTCGTCGTGCACGGCGAATCTTTTGCTCTTATTGATGCGTTTGATGTAACGCGGGTGCGGTACTTGTCTCTCTATCAACACGATCGCCGTTTTATCGTTCGCTCTGGAGACCACTTTGCCTTCCAAAACCTTGGAGATGGTCGTCGTGTTCACCCTCGGAGACGCCATCGTCGTTCTCGAGGAGGAGGAGGAA
>Ga0255761_10002108_pt1 | contig 18482 bp, 9 predicted proteins | sample 071ome_29_FD_179961 | JGI IMG/M metagenome (GOLD analysis project Ga0255761, IMG submission 179961) | Coastal salt marsh microbial communities from the Groves Creek Marsh, Skidaway Island, Georgia - 071407BT metaG (version 2) | ecosystem: Environmental > Aquatic > Marine > Intertidal zone > Salt... | reverse complement strand
AGAGATGCGCGCTTATTCATTTGCCTCTGAAGCGGAAGGAACGTGTCCTCTTCTGGGTAGAGACATGATAGCATGCATTCCGCCGCCAAGATGGCAGTCGGCGCGGGCCAGCGTACCAACGGAGTAGTCACGGCGTTGCGCATCACGGTGAGACACGACAACACCTGGATGCGCTCCCTGAATGAACTCAACGGGTCATTAATTTGTTCTTCAATCGTCGCCATGACTGCGTAAGCGATGCGCCGCATGTTTTCGCATTCAGATGATAGAGCAGAACACGCCATCGACGCCAGTCCCCAGGCGACAGCTTCTCGAGGCTCCATTGCGTTCGTTCGTAAAGCATGCAACGTAAATGGCAACATCCAAGATGGGTCGTAGCCGAATGGTGCATACTCGTTGCTTTCATCAGCTAACGATGCGGCGGAGTCATCCATCGGAACAGTGTGAGAAATCGGAAAGCGCGCAGCCGTCGCCGCTGCTCTACGGCAGTCGGGCGGCGCCCCTTCACGGATGGCTGAAGCGACGAGAGCCGACGAAGCGTCAGAGTACAACAAGTCATCGATGTCGTAGTGTTCGTCTGTGTTTCGACGGACACCGATGGTTGACCTGACGAAATGGGTCACGGACTCACCCCACAGATAGCCGATAGAGCGCAACGCACCACCGCCGGTGCTCGCATCTAGGTCGAGCAGCATCGCGTGTGCGATGCGATCAGTCTCACTAAGCGTCGCTCCATATCCCGACGCGATCGGTATCAGTAAATCGACTCGTTCTGCTCGCCATTGGCGAGCGTTCGTCTCGTCGTTTTCACCATTTGCGCTCTGCAGCTTCCAGAAGATGCGCAAAACACGCAACAATTCAAGTTTGAGAGCGGCGGCGTTCGATTTCTCCTCGCGCTTCACCGGAGAAGAGGGATCACTCACCACATCAAGTATCGACTTCACCATGGCTGGCATGTCTGACACGTTCGATGGTAATTTTCCCTCGCCCTCTGCGTTCACATCTGTCAAAACTTGTCCAAAGAGCGGATGTTGCGAGAGTTGCGTCACGACGGATTCCGCTAAAGATTGCATTTCGAAGCGGCTCGACTGCATGGTGTTCAAGACGACACCGATGCGACCGAGAACACTGAGACGGCGATGGGCTCTGAAACGGTGCTTGATTGAATGCTTTGTAAACATTTTGAAAGCTTTCACCAGTTTGTTGACGTGCGTTGACGAATGCACTGCATTCTCAGACTGCGACTCGAGGGATTCGAGAACTCGAGTGAGCGCATCCGCGAGGGACTTCTCAACGTTGGTATCCCTCTTCACCGAACCAGTGTCTGGGGGAGTGAGCCTCGCGAGTGAATGGAGAAGGGCCGCCATGAGGGCCAATTTCTCCGACGTCGACTCGCTCTCGGCAAAGAGTTCGGTGGCCGTGCGAACCCACGTCATGTGATGCGATGCCGGCAAACTCATCCATCCGTCGTCAGGCAGCATTGTGCTCATAAAATCTTTGTACTCGTCCGATTTGTGGTCAAATGGGCACATTTTGACGCACGCGATAAGTGTATCTGACGCGTCTTCTGATGGCGCCGAGTTGCCCGACGCAATGGCAAAGAAGTCCTCCAAAAGTACATCTCTGTAAGCCTTCGCAAAATCTTCCGCAGATGAAGTCATCCCAAGCATAACGTTCCATCGCATCGCATACTTGCTAATCGGCATCAAATTGACGTACTCTTTGCGGGACAATGTTCTCGATTGTACCTTCGTAAGAAAGTACAGCGCCAGCGCGTCGGAATGAGCGACGTAAGAGGATGCCAGTCGAACGTGATGCGTCGAATCAGAGTTCTGAAGTACGTGTTCAATCACGTCGATAGACTCTGGTATAGATGCAAAATCTGGCGCAATGCCCGATAAAGTCTCACTCCGCCTTCGCGCGCGGAGTGCTTCTAGTGCGTTGGAAGCGACATCACAGGCGTGCGAGACGACTTGCTTTTCCAACGATGGATCAAGTGCAGTCTTCGTGACGAATCGGACCGCCTCGAAACATGCAGCCACACTCGATTCGGGCGTGTCAATCATGGCGGCTGCAATTTTGACGCCGACGTCATTCGCCGACTTTTCCACACACGTGCGAAGGAGAGACATTTTCTCATCGTTTGCGGCGAAAGCGAGGAGGGTAACATCCGTTGAGTTGGATGGTGCCCGAGACTTGAGCAAAGTCTTGGTGACTTGGACAGTGTGCTCAATGTATGGCTTGTGTAATTCAACATACGTTCCTGATAACGATATGTCGAGCATAACCAGTTTCGATATATCATCGTTCGAGTCATCGCTCAGTAGACCAAACAACGCGTTGCGCCCAAACAGAGCGCTTCGAATGTGCTCGAGAGATTGCTTTTCCTGAAAAAAGGCACGCTTGAATGCGATGCATGCGATGTCGAGAAGCTTTGACACGCAGGCCTCATTACCTCTGGCGCGATTCCATTTTGCCCAAAACACGAGAGAACGCGTGGTCCTAAGAAAATCCCGACTGAGACACGTAGAGACGACACGTGCGCACAATTCGCGCGCGGGCGCCGCTTCCGTAACTTTGTCCCCCAACGCGGGGTTCTTCCCCGAAGAACAAGAAGCAATGATAGTTGCCGCGTCCAAGTGCGCAAAGAGTGTCGCCCTGAGCGTGTTATTTGCGTCTTCCACATCGGACGTTCCGTACATGATGCTCGCCGCTAATCCTGGCGTCATCAACGGCGCCACGGTGCTGTGACCACACGCCGCAAACAACACCAAACCGCGTTCCTCAGCCGTCAACGCCGATAAGTTCTCGATTGCTGCGACGAGCTGAGTGGGCGACCAAGACAGAGGTGATGATTCGCTCGTCGCTTCGTCTTGTTCGTCGCTCGCCGAGCGCTCGTCGACGCACCGACGCAAAAATGAAATGAGAGAGTCCAAAGCGGGATACGTTCCGGGATCAAAGCTTAGCCCGGAAACGTCCAAGGATTTCAGCGCGTGATGCGCGGAAAACCATGGATCGATACTCGTTGGAACTAAACACATCAAAACGGACGCGACATACGTGCTGACAGCGAGCTTGAACTCCCGGGAACGTTTCTCGCTCTTGAGTACTTTGGTGACGCTTTCACTCGCGTGCGCAGCCAACGCACTCACTGAGAGTGAAGCAGCTTCGATTTGTTCATCGGACGTGTCCGAGAGCGCGAAAACATCTTGTCTCTCTTGAAGAGTCTCTCGAACGTGCGCTTGAACCGCTGACTCATGTCTAAATCTTCTGCGAGCGCCGCCAGTGATTGCTTCTGCTAAGAATTCCGTACAAGACATCAACACGTCCTTGGAGTGCTCGTAGCCATCCGCTTTCGATGATATCAGCTTATCAATCCATACGTCTGCTTCGCTCAATCTACCGTCCAACGCACCAGAGCTTATCAAATAATGTTTCGCCAGTCGTCTCGCCGAGGCTCGCGCATCGGATGACGTCGCAAACATGACGACGCGAAGAACTGACAAAAGATGGCCTTGATTGACAACGCCATCTTGTCCAGAACTCACTTTGACGTCCACTTCGTCGGTTTGTTCTGATAATCCCCGCGATACACACAGTAGATTGATCACCGCTGACAACTCTGCCGACGGAAGACTCGTCGGATCGCTCGCAGGCAACAACTTGCTGACGTCAATTTTGGCGTCGATCAACGTCTCTGGAGCGACTTGTGTTTGAAGAGCAATGGTGTTCAATGCGTGACATCGCATGATTGACGCCGTCGTCTGATCCTTTTGACCCGTAGCTTTGCTACTCGTATACGTCGTCATGATTGTCTGGACTTCTGGTAAGAATGATGTGGCGCTCAATCGCGCGTACGAGGCCAACTCCTCCAATTTCCAGACTCGATCGCTTTGCTTTCTTCTTCCTTCCAGAATGTTCGCGTCGAGGTGCGACATCTTCGCCTGTATAGCCCTCGTGATGTTGAACAATAGACAGAGAGACGCATGGCGAATCATCGGCGACGCGTGCGACAGACCCTTTGACAGCGTCTGCTTCGTCACGCCGGGAGGGATCACCACCCTGACGAATTCAGCCCCTTCGCTTTCGCCAACCGTCTTTGAAGCGTCGAATCGTGAGGCAGCCAAAGATGATGCCGCGTCGCGGCCGGCAGCTCTAGATATGCGACCGAGCAGACTAACACTATTAAGCCAATGTGCCGATAATCGAGGCTCAAGCGCGTACTTTGCAACGGGGAGATACATGGTGGCCAAGACTGGATGCGTCTCGCACGCAGTGAGCACAATGTTGAGATGCGCCTCGCATTCGATCGGACGGAGCTTGTGTAACAATTTGATGATGGATGTGCACTTTTTCGAAGACCCGCTCGCGCTTTCTGGGGCGAGACCATGGGCTGGATTCGTAAATAGTTGACACAATATGCGCGTCGCCAGACTCGCCGCGCCGCCGGCAACTGTTTCGTCGTCGTCGCTTTGTCCAGAAATAGTCGCAAGCTGTTCGAGCACGACGTCACCGAAAAATGCCGCTCGTAATCTAGCGGGTACATCACCGTCATCACCCATAACGTCGTCCTGTATCGTTCGAAGAATGCGCATCTGCATTTCGGACTCATCTCCGCTAGAAAATCTAGCGACGTTGCCAAACAATACTCGCTGCGCTAAAACCGGTCGCAACAGAGTGCGATCCTTCACTGTGAAAAACGCTAAGACAAACTCACAAAACGCCCGCCGCGTCGAGCCAGCGAGAACGTCTTTCGCCTCCTTCTTTCGCCCGCTTCCTCCATCTCGCGGCGGCGTCGCAATCTTTGGCAGCGACGCCAATGAAAAATCAAACGCCCGAAACAACTCTGCCGCGCTCTTCTTCCCTCTACCAGCTATCGCCGCGAGCACCATGAGACCCGCATTCACCCTCACCCTCACCCCGCTCCCTAAATGACTATATATCTGCCGCATTCGCTTCGTCACGATGGCTCTCGCGAGAGAATCCAACGCCAACCGTTCCCTCGTAGACGCCGACGTTCCCGCATCCTCGCCGTCGTCTCGCTCAGTCGCTCGCTTCATCATCGTCGCACAAAGCGCCAACAACGGCACGCACACCTTTTGTGCGTGATTTGCGTGATACGAATCCCATATTCCCAACACATCCGCAAAGTCCGGCGACCTCGCGAGGTACGCCTGCGTCGTCAAGCGTCGAGTTTCGTCAGTCGTCAGTCTGAATTCAGCCTCACAGCCGCCAGTCGTGTCGAAAAGAACCGCGCACTCTTCGCGACGCGACGATGGTGTTCGCATACCTTGAGCGTGAAATCCGCGCGTTCGCTCGATTTTAAACACTCCTGTCGCACGCGGGCGAGCGCTGCGGGGCAAGAAGAGCGCGTGCGTGCGCGCGCGTCGTCAGTCAGTCGTTCGGTTCGGTTTCGATTTTCGCCTCTGTCGAGAGGGCGCCGAGAGTCTTCGCCCGAGATTTCACACCCACCTCGAGCGATCGCGTCAGCGTCGGCTCCAGCGAGACCGAAGGTTTCGATCGCATCGATCGTCTCCTCGTCCGCGTCCGTCGTCATGGCTCGCGACGACGGCCGGGTCTGACGACGCGAACAGAGAACGTGAACCGATGCCAAACAAACTATTGCGCTTTTCGTAAATGTACTCGTACTCAAGACTTTTTAGATATATCTATCCAAAATCATGTAAAACCAAACACATAGATATACTTTACTCTTAATACGTTAAACCATTTATCATCGGACACTCGGCGCATTGGGGGAAACCATCGCTCGGCGGCGCCCTCGGCGCGCGGCGCGCGCGATATACCGTCTCGCGACATCGACGACGACGACGGCGACGGCGAACGACGCGTCAGAGAGAGCCCAAACCTTCCAGCTCTGTTTCCGATTCGTCGCGCGCGGGTGAGGGTCACTGAACGCGACGCTTCCGACGACCGAGAGAGGGCTTTCCACGAGAAATCTTTTCCATCTTCACTGTAAAGTGAACCTTTGTTCGATCGTTCGCTCGAAACCATGCGGGCGACGGCGACGACGACGCCGAGAACGCTCGCGGCGCGAACGACGTACGCTGCGAGCGTCGCGTCGCGTCGTTCGCGATGCGTGGCGAAGGGCCGACGGGTCGTCGAGACGAGGGCGGATGCGTTTTCGGGGATGAGCGACAAGTTGGATAAGGCGTGGGCCAAGCTTAAAGGGGAGAAGGATCTGAACGCGGAGAACGTGAAAGCGCCGTTGAAGGATGTGCGTCGGGCGCTTTTGGAGGCGGATGTGTCCCTGCCGGTTGTTCGGCGGTTCATCAAGCGGTGTGAGGAGAAGGCTGTGGGGATGAAGGTCACGAAGGGAGTGGAACCAGGGCAAATGTTGGTCAAGGTTGTGGCCGATGAATTATGCGAGTTGATGGGTGGTATCGGTGCCGATGGGATCAAGTTCCGCGACGATGGTGAGCCGACGGTGATTCTCATGTCTGGTTTGCAAGGGGTCGGTAAAACGACGGCTTGTGGTAAGCTTTCTTTGGCGATGAAGAAGCAGGGCAAGAGTGTCTTGCTTGTCGCAACGGATGTCTACCGTCCAGCGGCCATCGATCAGCTCAAGACGCTCGGAAAGCAAATAGGCGTTCCAGTGTTTGATATGGGCGTCGACGGTAACCCTCCGGAAGTCGCGGCGCGGGGAGTTCGCAAGGCGAAGGATGAAGACATTGATGTCGTCATCGTCGACACGGCGGGTAGGCTTAACATTGACGAAAAGCTCATGAGCGAGCTCAAGGCCACAAAGGAGGCAACGTCGGCTGATGAGACGCTTCTCGTCGTTGATGCCATGACTGGCCAAGAAGCCGCCGCGCTCACCGCGTCCTTCAACGAAGCAGTGGAGATTACCGGTGCCATCCTGACGAAGATGGATGGCGATACCAGGGGTGGCGCCGCACTTAGTGTCCGCGAGGTTTCTGGTAAGCCCATCAAGTTTACTGGTGTCGGGGAAAAGATGGACGCTCTCGAACCGTTCTACCCGGAACGAATGACTAGCCGCATTCTTGGTATGGGTGACATTGTCAGTCTCGTCGAAAAGGTGCAATCCGAAGTGAGAGAGGAAGAGGCAGAGAAGATTAAGGAAAAAATCATGAATGCCACTTTCGATTTCAACGACTTTGTTAGCCAACTCGAGATGATGAACAGCATGGGCAGCATGAAGCAACTCATGCAGATGATGCCAGGTACGGCAAAGCTCAGCGACGAGGAAATAGAAGGCGCCGAAAAGAGCATGAAGATTGCGAAGAGTCTCATCAACTCGATGACGAAGGAGGAGCGACAGTATCCAGACATGCTCGTCGCGAGCGACACGGCTGAATCTCGTCGTAAACGCATCATCAAGGGTAGCGGTAGAACGGAGGCTGATCTCGCACAGCTCATCATGATGTTTGGTGGCATGCGTGCCAAGATGCAACAGATGAGCGGCGCTCTCGGAGGTCAAGCGAAGGATGTCGGCTTGACTCCGCAGCTCTCTGAAGCTGAAATGAGCAAGTTGGCCATGAACAAGGTGAGGAAGACGGTCAAACCGGGCATGGTTAGAAGGCAAAAGACTAAAAAAGTCCCAAAGTTCTTGGCAGAGAGAGCTGAGCTCTCCAACGAGCGTTCTTAGGCGATAAAGTAGCGATTTATAATTAATGAGAGAGCAAGCAAGCTGCAATTGATATGTTTTCACAGTTTTACACGCGAATCCACGCCTTGTCGCCCGGTGGAACCCTATAGTGGCTCGCCAGGAAATACTCGCGCGCAGAATACGAGCAAACACGACTCAGCGTTTCTACTAACCAAGAGTCGGGTCCGATCAAGTACCGATGTTTCGGTTTCTTTGACTTGATCGCCTTGACCACTTTCTTCGCGACCTTCATTGGATCGGTGCCGGCGGCTTCCTCTTCGCGCATGATTTTCTCAGCGCGCACGGCGACCGGGTTCAAGTCGAACCCGTCAGACTTGATCACATTCTTCATACCCGGTTGCAAATCACCCGGTTCGACGAGACTGACGCGAATGCCAGTCGTCTTCACCTCCATTCGAAGCGCGTCTGTGTACACCATGAGGGCAGCCTTGGACGCGCTGTAAAGAGACTGGTAAGGGATTCCGATGCGACCAGCGATCGAACCAATGTTGATGATGTTACCTCCCTTTCGCATGTGTGGCATCGCCTCTCGAATGACGCTAATCACACCGAGAAAGTTGGTTTGCATGATGGTCTCTGCGTCCTCTCGCGGCGTGTTGTTCGCCCAGGAGGCGAGACAAATCCCCGCGTTGTTGACGAGAACGTCGATTTTGCCGTGTCTCTCGACGATAGTAGATATACACTCTCTGATGGACTCTTCGCTGGTGAGATCCATGGCGAGAAGCGGATGAGACGTGACTTTGCCGTTTTCGTCGCGCTCCGCGCCTATCGGAGTGTTCTCGTCAGCGTCCAACGTTCGCTTCGACGGCGTTCTAACGAGGCCAAAAAACCCGCCCGCCCCGCTCGAAACCGACGTATACCCACTTCTCGACGTCCCATACACCGTCGCGTTCGGAAAGGCGCTACGGCATTGTTCGAGAATGAGCGAGCCGAGACCTCCTCCTCCTCCCGTGACGAGCACGACTCGAACTTCCTCGGCACGCTCGCGATCGCGATACATCCCGACAGTCACCTTCCATCCTCGGCGAGCGGCGCTGGCGACCATGGAAAACACGACCGTCAGCACCACCGCCTTGATCTCGACGCCGGCGGAGCCCGAGGCGAAGAATACCGCCAAGTTGTCCACGACGGCGCGCGTATTCGCCCGACTGGCGCCCGTCAACGACTCGCTCGCCGCCGTCAAGTTTTTCGCCAACAACGCAAAGTACCGATCGATGAACCCAAACACCGCGTGTTCAGATACGCACTTGATGTTCCGCGCCGTCGCCCTCGACGCAGCGGCGATGAACGCATTCGTTGAAAACGAACCTCCGCACGCCGAACGCGCGAGCGCCGCCATCACCAACACCCACGCGCACGCCGTCGCCAAATCCCCCAGCGTGCTCTCGGAGACATCCCGAATAATCTTTCGCGCCTTTCCCATCGCGTCCACGTTCGCGAGGCTGCCCACCGCCGCCGCACCCGTCGTTCGAAACCACGTCGAGACGTTGACGGTTCGCACCGCTCGTCCGAACGCACCCAACCGTTCCGTCGCTCGGTGTCTCAGCGCCGTCACCATCGCCCGCGCGCGGTCAGCCGCCGGTAGTGACGGCAACGATGTTTTCACCTCGCTCATCTTCCGAGCGTCGCGCGTCGCGCGTCGCGCGTTTCGTCGGCGAACAGTGAGGAGAACTTGATTAAATTTTCAACTGTTTGAAAATGTCGAACAGCCACACAACGCGTCGCGCGTCGTCGCGCCATGGACGTCGCGATATCCGGCGCGTCTCTCCGCGCTCTCCACCGATCGATCGGGTTCCTCTCGCGCGTCGGCCCCGAGCTCCTTCTCGACGCGCACGCGTCGTCGTCGAGCTCGAACGATGGTGCGTCGCTGTCGCTCAAGGCTGTCAACGCATCTCGGTCGGCGTTCGCGCGCGTGCGCGTTGCCGCCGAGGCGTTCGACCGGTTCGAAGTCCACGGTGAACGGGCTCAAACGTGTGTGCTGGCGAAACACGCGATGGCGTCGATGCGGTCAAGGACGGGAACGGACGCGACAGAGTTGTCTACAAAGGTTGACGACGCCGACGACGTAAACGGGACGTCGAGAATGCGCGTGCGAACGAAGAGCGCGAAGAGCGGGACGACTAAGACGTACGAAATGTGTGTGGTGACGGATGCGGAACACGTGGATGCGGACCTGGCGGCGGAGGATATGCCGGTGAAGTGCGTGGTCAAGGCGAAGACGCTCAACCAGCTGTTGGCGCACTTTGCGAGCGCGGCGCAGGAGGACGTGACGATCATGTGCGCGCCGGATTCCGATGCAGGCGACAATGGGAACGGTGACGAACGGAAAATTGTAACCTTGTCGAGTTATAGTAATCCGAACGGGGGGTTGAGTCAGGCGTTGCAGACGAGCATCGCTTTGAGACGCGACGACGAGTCGATTTTGCACTATAGAAATACTAGCGCGAGCAAGGTTGAAGTGACCGTGAACCTGAAGGATTTGCGAAGCATGGTGCACCTGTGCGAGAGCTCCGACGTCGATGTCGCGTTGTATTGCGCGCAGACGGGCGCGCCCGTCCTCGTTAAGCCGACGGCGGATTTTAAGATTTTTCATCAGAGGGATGGCTTTGCCAACGATCACTACGAGCGTCCGCGCGTCGATTTCGAGGCGGAGCTCGTGTTGGCGTCCATGCTTCCCACTGCTGACGCCGCGGTTGATCCGAGTCAAACGCATCGTAACGTGCATGCGCCACCGAGCGAAGCGCCTGTAGGCGAATCGGAAAGACCTGCCCCGTTGCAAAACGCCCCTCTTGGGAGTCAACCGTGGAGTGCCATTCCGGATAGCGAAGAGGTGGCGCTCGCGGATACGGGAGTCGAGATCCAGGCGCGGGATCGACCGTGGGGCGTGGCGGATACCGGTAACGATAAAGAAAATGATTGGTTGGTCGGAAGCGAAGAAGTCGAAGCGACTCCTCCGGAGAAGAGACGACGATCCTAGAAATTTATTCATTTCGCGATTATTAGAAACGACCACCTGACGAAACGTCTTTAGATACAAATTGTAACACATGAATATAACACAGCGTATATACAGCAAGTTTCGACGAAACAATCACCAATCATCGGTCGGCGTCGACGCGTAATCAACGCTCGCGCATCGAGAAATCAATGTCCCGACTTTCGCGCGAGCGCGTCACGTCCGCGTCTTCCAACCGTTCGACGAATTGCCCAGCCGACGCTTCACGCGTCGTGGCTTCTCCACCCTCGCGATAACTTTCCGAGCGCATCCGTGCTCCACATGACGCCCACAAACATACACGCAAATCCGGCGTACGTACACGTTAAAAAAATCCACCCGACGACGCTCAAACACCGCACGTCTCCGTGAACGCAACCCGGCCGATACATCGAAGAGCCATTCGTCCACGCCCCCGCGTCTTGTAAACAATGCCTCATCGGATCCGCCGACATTAAAATCACCGCCGCACACGTCAAAATCGTCGGTCCACGCCTCTGCCATCCCGTCCCCGACCGATGACTCGCCTTTCTCGCCGTCATCGCCGCGATGAACGCCGAAGTGGACGCGTTGAGCGCCAAACTCAACGCGTGCGACGTCCGCTTGGACGCCGCGCTCGCCGCTCCACCGAACATCGACGCGGCGACCAACGGCCAGCATCACGCCCCGACGAGCGACGGCATCGACGCGATGAACGCCACAGTCGCCGCGAGTCTCTCCCGCCGTCGCATCGTCCGAGATCCCGACGCCCCGCGGTGTCTCGGAACGAATTCTTCAACGTCTGAACCGTCATCATCATCGGACGACCACCGCCCGTCGTCGCCGTCGCCGCCGCCGCGGGTCCCGTCGTCCGTCCGCCGCGTCGGCGTTCCGTCCCGTCGTCACTCGACGCACGCCGACCCGTCGTCCTCACCGAGGATCGGGTCTCGAAGCGTCGTCATTCGGTGACCGATTCGACGCGTCGAATCGTGACGTTTCCGAGACGAGACGAGACGAGACGAGACAACGCATCACTTCGAGACGATGACGACGACGACGAAACCGTCGGCGGAGCTCGCGCTGGATGACGCGGCGTCGACGCGATTCGTCCGGTTCTTCGCCGAGCGCGTCGCCTCGGACGGGGACGCGGGCGAGACGACGACGACGACGACGACGGGTGGACGACGACGGGTGGTTCGGTTTTTCGATCGAAAGGATTTCATGTCTGCGCACGGCGACGACGCGACGTACATCGCGAGGACGTTTTACAAGGTACGAACGGACGAGCGGATCGAGAATGGATGTGTTCGCTCGGGCGGGGCGGACGGGCGCGCTCGGCGCGTTTGACGAAGGAAGGAACGAAGGCTGGGACGACGACGGGGACGCGCGTTTTATTTGAATTTTCTCACCTGTCGCGCGCGTCTCGGCGGTGAGGTTTGATGAATGGGTGCGACGGCGACGAAGGAAGGATGACGACGATGACTGACGCGAAAAGGAATGTGTTTTTTATGTGATGATGCAGACGACGAGCGTGATCAGGTACCTCGGGAGCGGGGAGAAGGCGTTGCCGGGGGTGACGCTGAACCGGTCCATGTACGAGAGCGCGTTGCGCGAGCTCTTGTTGGAAGGCGAAGGCGCGGTGGTGGAGCTGTACGAGGAATCTAAGCCGAGCGGGACGTGGAAATGCGTGAAAACGGCGTCGCCGGGTAAGTTGCAGGCGTTCGAGGAGGAGCTGTTCCGCACGAGCGACATGTCGGACGCGGCGGTGGTGTGCGCCGTTCGCGTCGTGACCAAGGCAGAGCAGAGAACTGTGGGGGTAGCGTACGTGAACGCGACGACTCGAGAGCTTGGGGCGTGCTCGTTCGTGGATGATGAACAGTTTTGTACGCTGGAGAGTGTTTTGTGTCAGATTGGGGCTAAAGAGTGCGTCGTGCCGAGAGAAGGTACCGATACGCCAGAGGGTAAGCGATTGAAGGACGTCGCGGCGCGATGCGGTGCGCTCGTGACCGAACGCGCTGGGCGAGATTTCGACGTGACCGACTTGGAGAGCGATTTAGGGCGGCTGATTGCTGGAAACGTCGAAGCGCACCGTGCGATTATCGATCAGCCGCAGGCTGCCGCTTGCCTCGCAGCCGTGCTTCGTTTCAGCGAATTGTTGGCAGACAGCACGAACCACGGTCGCTGTACTCTGAGTATGTACGACACCGGCCGTTACATGAGACTAGACTCGTCCGCTCTTCGTGCGTTGAACGTTCTCCCAGAGCGCTCCGACGGGCCGAGCAGCTTTAGCCTGTACGGGTTATTGAACAAGTGTAGAACGCCAATGGGTCGCCGTTTGTTGATGCGATGGTTGAAACAACCGCTGGTCGATGTCGCCGAGATTGGCACGCGTCATGACGTCGTCACTGAGTTTGTTTCAAATGCTGAAGTTCGTGACGCGCTTCGAGGGGCGCACCTGAGATCGCTGCCGGATATCGAACGCATCACTCGCAAGCTTGAGAGACGCAAAGCGACGCTCATGGATCTCTGCCGATTGTACCAAGCGAGCGCGGCGCTCCCTCACATGGCGGAAGCGCTCGAAAGATGCGAAGGGCGATTTGCCGAGTACATCAACAAAGCGTACGTCGAAAAGCTGAAGAAGCTGAGCGATCCGAGCCATCTCGGTCGTTTCGAGGCATTGTTGGAAGCGGCGGTTGATCTGAGCAAAATTCCCGATGAGTATGTCATTTGCGCATCGTACGACGCAGAGCTGGGAGAAATCCAGCAGCAAAAAGATGCATTAGAGGAAGATATTCGCAACGCTTTCGCCGCGGCGAGCGATGACTTAGGCATGGAAAGAGACAAACAGCTGAAACTGGAACACAACAACATGCACGGCTGGTTCATGAGATTGACGAAAAAGGATGAAACATCGGTCCGCAAGAAGCTGAGCGTGAGCTATCAAATTTTAGAGGCGAAGAAGGACGGTACCAAGTTTACCAACAAGCGTCTTCGCGCGCTCTCTGAGCAACGCGTCGCCCTCGACAGAAACTACGACGCGAAGCAACGTCATCTGGTGGAGCGCGTCGTTGACGTAGCGGCGTCCTTCTCAGAAGTCTTCCTCGAAGTTTCGGCAATCACCTCGGAGATCGACGTTTTGGCATCCTTTGCCGAAGTCGCCGTGAGCGCCCCGATACCGTTCGTTCGTCCCATCATGCACGAAAAGAACTCTGATACCATTCACTTGGAGAACTCGCGCCATCCAAATGTCGAGGCGCAAGACAATGTTCGATTCATAGCCAACACGTGTTCGATGAAGAAGGGCGAGTCTTGGTTCCAAATCATCACTGGTCCGAACATGGGCGGTAAGAGTACGTTTATTCGTCAAGTGGGCGTGTGTGTTCTTTTGGCTCAAGTCGGAAGCTTTGTTCCGTGCGACGACGCCGTCATCGCGGTACGCGACGCCATTTTCGCCCGCGTCGGCGCCGGTGATTGCCAGCTTCGTGGCATCTCAACCTTTATGGCTGAGATGCTCGAAACCGCAGCCATCTTGAAAGCGGCGACGTCGTCGAGCCTCGTTATTATTGATGAACTCGGTCGCGGTACGAGTACGTACGATGGGTTCGGTCTCGCCTGGGCCATCAGCGAACACATCGTCAACGAAATTCGAGCGCCGTGTCTCTTTGCCACGCATTTCCACGAGCTCACTGCACTCAAAGGTCCGAGCGGCGTCGCCAACTTCCACGTCGAAGCTCTCATCGACCAAGTCAGTCGCAAGCTCACGATGCTGTACCAAATCAAACCGGGAGCGTGCGACCAGTCTTTCGGCATTCACTGCGCCGAATTCGCGCGCTTTCCTGAAGAGGTTCTCAAAATCGCTCGCGCCAAGGCGGAAGAGCTCGAAGATTTCAGCAAAGACGGCGCCGAACACGCCGTCGCCGACATCGACGGTTCTGACGCCAAGCGCGCTCGCACCGACGGCGTGTCCGACGATACCGCCCGAGGCGTCGTTCGCGCGCGTCAATTCCTCGCCGATTTCGCCGCCATTCCTCTCAGCCGCATGACGCCATCCGACGCCGTCGCGCGCGCGCGTCAGCTCAAATCTGAGCTCGACGCCGACGCCGCAAACTCGCCTTGGCTCGCCGATCTCATCTCAAACGCCGCGTGAGTTATCCATTAACCGCGCACACGTACACGTATGCTTGTAATCACACATTCCTTCACGTTTCACGTTTCGCATGCGGCGCGCGTCGAGTTCGCGAGTCGTCTTTTTATCCAAAGCGCCGCCACGCCGAAAGAGATTATTGATGCGTGACGTCACACGCACACGCACGACTGAGCATGCCGACGACGCGCGCGCGTAAAACCCCGTCGAAGAGCGCGTCGACCCGACGACGATCGTCGTCGGCGCGTAAAACCCCGTCGAAGAGCGCGTCGACGCGGCGTCGGTCGACGTCGACTGCGACGAAACAAGATGAAGCGAGAATCGCACCCGCCGACGCCCCGGCGGGCGCCGATGCGGCGTCCGCGCTCCTCGACCCGACGCGGTCGTACACGCGAATCCGTGGTGTCGTCTATGACGTGACGGAATTCGCAAAGCGGCACCCCGGGGGTGCGCAGTTGTTGTCGCTGTGCGTGGGTCGAGACGCGACGATTTTGATCGAGAGTCATCACCTGCGACCGGAGATTGTTCAAAAGTACCTGAAGAGCTTGCCGACGGTGCCGGGTGCGGAGGCGGCGTTCGGACCGGAGGAAAGCTTTCCGAAACCGCTGGATTCCGTGTTGTACCAAAAGATTCAGCGACGGGTGCGAGATGAGATTGTGGAACCGCTGAAGGCGAGAGGGCGAGCGCCGCACGGACGAGGCGGGTGCGCGTTGGACGCCGGGGCTGTCGTTGCGTTTTTTGTCTTTGCGCTCTGGACGTACTGGCGGACGCCATCGATTGCGACCGGGTGCTTGCTTGGTTTGGCTGGGTACTGGAGCGGCACTGGGTTGCAGCACACGGCGAACCACGGCGGGTTGGCGAAGAGTGGATTTTGGAACCAATTTTGGGGTTGGTTGGGTAACGACGTCGCCATCGGTAAGAGCTCGGTGGAGTGGAGATATCATCACATGGTGAGCCACCACTCGTACTGCAACGACGCGGATCTGGATCAAGACGTGTACACCGCCTTGCCGCTTCTTCGTCTCGATCCGTCTCAAGAGTTGAAGTGGTTCCACCGCTACCAAGCCTTTTACGCCCCGCTCATGTGGCCCTTCCTTTGGCTCGCCGCGCAGTTTGGCGATGCGCAAAACATCCTGGTGGACAAAGCTTCACCGGGTGTCGAGTATAAAGGATTGATGAAGAACGAGGTCGCTCTGTACGTGCTCGGCAAGGTGCTTCACTTTGGCTTGCTCCTCGGCGTTCCTGCATACATGCACGGCTTGTCCAACGTCATCGTCCCATTCTTGTCGTACGGCTTCTTCGGCTCGTTCGTCCTCTGCTGGTTTTTCATCGTGAGCCACAACTTAGAAGCGCTCACGCCCATGAACTTGAGCAAGGCGACCAAGAATGATTGGGGCGCGTGGCAAATCGAAACGTCGGCGTCCTGGGGCAACGGTTTCTGGAGCTTCCTTTCCGGTGGACTCAACTTGCAAATCGAGCACCACCTCTTCCCGGGATGTGCGCACAACTTGTACCCGAAGATGGTTCCCATTATCAAGGATGAATGCGAAAAGGCTGGCGTCGCGTACACTGGATACGGTGGCTACACCGGTTTGCTCCCGATTACGCGCGACATGTTCTCTTACTTGCAAAAGATGGGACGTCATCCAATTAAGAGATGATGATGCACCCAGTGCGCTTTGTGTTACGTTATTAGCTACCGGTACCAATGCTGTGAATAAATTACATTTAATTCTGGTTTCTCTTATCCTACTCGTCGCCGCCTGCGAGAGCGCCCGCCGCTGCATGAGCTCGAACACAGTTACCTTCAGTCAGCGCCGCTGGCGAGTGCAAATATTTCGCGGCGTCTCTCGATTTCGTCACTTTTCCTTTCGACCTCTGAAGCATAGACTTCTCCGCTTCCGCGAGCGCATCTTGCACAGTCGCGAATGGGTGCACGCATCCGTACCGGCGCTCGCCGGGCAAAAGGTATTCCGGCGAGCGCACGATGCATCGGGCCAAGTTGACGGCGTCCAACAAGGCTTGATTCGCACCCTGTCCTTTGAATGGTGACATTGGATGCGCGGCGTCACCGATGAGCGTGACGCGCGAACTGGAGTCGCCGCGCAGCACCTTTGCCGGAGTCATGTCTCGATCGAACGCCGGATATCCAGCCATGCAATCCTCTCTCGTGTGCTCGAGCAACGTCCCCACTGGGTCAGGCCACGAGCCGCATCGCCGCATTGCTTCTTGGCGTAATCGTGCGGGATCGGCCGCGATCGCCTTGGCTTCGTCTTCCGAAACTGGAAAAGATAGTTGCCACATCATCGCGCCCGGTTGCGTCTCCTCGCTCGTCGTCTCGTCTTCTCCTCCGTCAAGCGGCGGAATGCACCCATCGCCGTCTGCAGACGCCGTAAACGGCATCGCATACATTCTATTCTCACCATCCACGACTTGAAACACCTTGTTCCGACAGAGCGGATGATCGACGCCTCTACAGATGCCCAACACGACCAACACTCCCAGATACGATAACGGCTCGTCGCCCAGCTTTTGCGCGCGAACCCGAGAAAAAATCCCATCCGCACCCACCAAAATCCCCGCTTTCGCGCTCGTCCCGTCTTCAAACTTCAAAACGACCCCATCATCCACTTCCTCGTACGCATCGAACCGTTTACCCCACTTCATGCACTCTGGTTCGAGCGCCTCGAGCAACGACTGTCGCAATTTCTGTCGCGGTAAATGCACGTTTCTCTTCTCATCACTCATCGCTTCCGACACCGACCCGCACTCATCACCTAAATCCTCCTTCGTCGTCCCCCCTTCCCTCGCGCTGTGTCCATACAGCCCCAACACCCGCCCATCCGACGCCATCGACACGTGCGCGTCGCTTCCCACGCCTCTCAACTGCAACCCGAGCGACCGCAACGCCGCGCCTCCGCTATACTTTTGCATCGTCAACCCGTACCCTTGCTTTCGGGATTCAAAGCTCTCGTCCTTTTCGTACACCATCGCGCGAACGCCTCGATGTCGCAACGCGAGCGCGAGCGCGACGCCGCCGACGCCACCGCCGACGATGGCTACTTCGGCGTCGGACGCCGGTTGGACTCGCGCGCGCGCGCGCGTCACCCCCGACCCCCCGCAATCGACGCAATCGATCCGTTTCGCCGGAACCTCGCGCGGGATCGCGCCGTCGCCGTCCCCGTTCGCTTTTCGTTTCTTCCGTTGCGCTTTCGATAGCGTGAACAGCGCGCCCTCGCCGCGGCATCGCGCGCACGCCGCCGTCGCTTCGCGTGCTTTTTCACCCATGTCGTCGTTCGCCGCCGCCGACGACGCGCGAATCACCGGTACGGCTGAGCAGCGAGGCGCTCGCGCGCGACCACCGATGCGCGACGCCGGCGAGGACGACGATCGTCGCAGGCGCGCGGTGGCGGGACGAAAGACTCGACGGTACAGGGCGGTGAGAGTCATTCATGTACGCGCGCCGCGCACTGCGGATGGACAGACGGATGGACGTTACAAAGTCAACTCTCTTCTACGGCTATTTTAGCGTCGCGCGCGCGATCGCTCTATGAAACATCGCGGCCGTTTGAAGACGACGACGACGTCGTTCCCGCACCGATCGCGCCCGACTCGGAATGTTCACCCGCGGAGAGCGCGTCGAAGAGCGCCGCTCGATGCGACAGTTCGCCGAATCGAAGCGACAACACGTACTGCCTCGCGCCGATGACATC
>Ga0255761_10002101_pt1 | contig 18509 bp, 18 predicted proteins | sample 071ome_29_FD_179961 | JGI IMG/M metagenome (GOLD analysis project Ga0255761, IMG submission 179961) | Coastal salt marsh microbial communities from the Groves Creek Marsh, Skidaway Island, Georgia - 071407BT metaG (version 2) | ecosystem: Environmental > Aquatic > Marine > Intertidal zone >... | reverse complement strand
TCCAGACAGGTTGAATTGAATGCCATTGGTTCGGATCTAATAGTATAAGTTTTTCTAATTCTTTACTTAACACTTTCAAACCATGCTGAATGCTTTGAGCATCATTTTCAAAGTGAGGAACTATAAATGGTTTTCCAAAAACTAGTTTATATTTATTACCTATTTTTAAAAAAGTAGCTGGAATTATTGGTACTTGTTTTTCTAAAGATAAAGAAACTGGACCTTTAGGAAATGCTGCTAATTGATTAAAGAACTCTACACCTATTCCACTCTTACCAACGTGTCTGTCTGCAAGTAAACACACATGGTATCCTTCATCAAGATGATTACTTAATTGCTGATATGTATTTTGACCTTTTCCACCTAATATTATTTTACAACCTAGTGACTCTCTTAAATCTATAAACCATTTAAGAATATTTATGTCTGATAGAGGCTCTGCAACCGCAAGCAGTTTGAGGTTTAATGGTTTTCCCATAGGTATAGCAAATTCCCAGTTTCCTACATGTGGAAGAGCGATAATGAATGAATCAAAATTTTTATTTAACTTTATTACTTCATCTTCGTTAATTATTTCTACATCTTGCAAAATTTGTGAATCAAAGCCTTCTTTAGACAGCCATATAGTTTCAATCCAGTATTTAACGTAATTAATTTTTACAAGTAATGGTGAGTAGTTATTTATGTTTTTCTTACGTTTATTAAGCTTGATGTTGCTTCTTGGTGTTAGAAAATAATATATGAAGCCAATTGGGTAAGATAAAAACAAAACTTTACGTAAACTTATATTTCTAATAAGACGATGTATAAATTTTATTATTAAAAATTTCATTTTGATAAATGTTGATAAAGGTATGTAAATCTTTGTAATGCGGTGATCCATGTAATAAATGCGAATATGTATACATAAAGAAAGTTAAAATCAAAAAACATATACAAAACTGCGAATATAACTCTTTCCGGCCTTGCGGCTAATCCTTTTTTATTTTGTAAACCAAAATATTCTGATTTTGCACGTATGTAGGGAATTAAATTTGACGAAACAAGTATGGTAAAAATTGTAAACAGTTCAATATCACTTTCTGTGAAAGAAATTCCAACAACGCTCCAAATTATTAATTCTCCCACCCTGTCTATGAGAGAGTCAAGGACACCACCTCTTTCGCTAACTAAATTCATTTCTCTTGCATAAGGACCGTCAAGACCATCAATTGCACTACCAAGGAAAATTAATACAATTCCAAGATTTCTATTTTCAAGATAAAAGCAATAAGATCCAACAATAATTACAGCGAGTCCAAAAATTGAAACTGTATTAGGTTTTAAATTTAAATATTTTAATATCCTTATAAATGGCTTAGCAAACAATTCAGAACTATTTTTAAAATATTTCTCAAGCATTTAAGTTTTCAGTATATGGTTCAGTAATAACTTTTCCACTAAAAGCGTTTATCTCAATTATTGTTTTATTTATAGGTGGATTTTCATGAGAATAAACAATAACAGTCCAAACAGGTGTCAATATATTCTTAAAAGTAAATTGAAATGTCAATGCAATTGAATAATACCCAATTGAGTGATCGATATTGTTAGTAATTTTTTCAATAACTTCTTGCTGTTGTATTTGAAATTTATTATTAACAACAAATAATAATAAAGCAATGATACTTAAAATAATTATTACGGGGACAAAAGAGACGAATTCAATAATTAAGGATGTTATAAAGCTTAATAGCACAACTCCTAGTACAACAAAAGGATACTGCTTTCTCTTTCTTGGATCTGGAACTACATAACTACCAACAGCTAAAGAGTTTAAATCATCAGGAAGCAGAGTTTCTTCTGCAATATCTTTATCAATTTCAATTCCATCAACCATCTAAACTAAACTCCGGCTCTTTTAAGGATTTCTTAATACTGTTAATTGCTTTTTTATAATCAACATCTTGCATGTTTTCATTTCCAAAAATATTAAGGGCCATAGTATTGCTTGATGCGTCTTTCTCACCAATTATTATTTGGATTGGAGTTTTTGATTTTTCAGAATTATGCAATTTTTCACCAAGTCGAATATTTCTATCATCTAAATTAACTCTGAATGATTTTAGATCTTCAATAATGGCTTGAGCATATTCATCAACATTGCCTATAGTTAGAACATCTATCTGAATAGGTGAAAGCCATCCTGGTAAATTACCCGCATAGTGTTCCAATAACACAGCTGTAAATCGTTCTACTGATCCTAATAGTGCTCTATGAATCATTACAGGTCTAGATTTCTTATTATCTGAATTTACATATTCGATATCAAAATTATCTGGTTGAGCAAAGTCGATTTGTATTGTACTTAATTGCCATCTTCTTCCAATTGCATCCTTTGCATGTAAATCAATTTTTGGACCATAAAATGCACCCTCTCCTTCGGCAGTTTGAAATGGTACCTCTAATTCTGTTAACGATTGTTTGAGACTGTTAGTAGCGTTGTCCCAATCTTTATCACTTCCAATGTATTTTTTAGGTTTTGTAGAGAGATCAGCTTCAATTTCAGTTAAACCATAACTACCTAATAAATTTACAGAAAATGATAATAGAGTTTTCACCTCATCATTTATTTGATCAGTTGTACAAAATATGTGAGCATCGTCTTGAGTAAATCCTCTAAGTCTAAGTAAACCATGCAAAACACCAGTTTTCTCATATCTATAAACAGAGCCAAATTCAAAATATCTTAATGGTAATTCTTTATATGAATGTAAGTCACTTTTATATACGAGGATATGAAAAGGACAATTCATTGGTTTTAAATAATAAGTTTCATTATTCTCATCATGATTTATTGGAGGATACATATTTTCACTGTAGTGATCTAAATGACCTGAGGTTTCCCATAGAATTGATTTACCTATGTGAGGAGTGTTTACTAAAGAATAACCATTTTGTAGATGTGCTTTTTTACTGTAAGTTTCTATTACATCTCTTAATACAGCACCTTTGGGTTTCCATAAAAAATTACCAGACCCAAGTTCTTCACTTGAAGTAAATAAATCTAACTCATTGCCTAATTTTCTATGATCTCTTTTTTCCGCTTCTTCTTGTTGAATTAAATATTGATCTAAATCCTCTTTAGAGAACCATGATGTACCATATATTCTCTGTAGTTGAACATTAGATTCATCTCCACGCCAGTAGGCACCAGAAACTTTCGTCAGCTTGAAATGTTTTAGCAGACTTGTTGATGGCACATGTGGTCCCATGCACAAATCTATAAATTCATCATTTGTATATGTAGAGACTGTCTCTTCACCGACACCCTCATCAGATTCTGCTGATTCAATTAGCTCTAACTTTAATTTCTGATTTTTAAATATCTTTACAGCATCTTTTTTTGTTATTTCAGATCTAATGAAGCTTTGTGCACTTTTAGCAATTCTTTTCATTTCTTTCTCTATGTCCTCAAGTTCATTTTCTTTTATTGGAGTTTCAAAGAGAAAATCATAGTAAAATCCATTTTCGATACTTGGGCCTACCCCAAACTGAGCATTCGGATATAGGTTTAATACTGCTTGTGCAAGTATATGTGCAGAGGAATGCCTTAATATATGCAGTGCATCTAAGTCCTTAGTAGTTACTATTCTTACATTTATGTTTTCTGATATTTCAAAAGATAAATCTTGAAATTTATTATCTATTTCAATACAAATAGCGTCTTTGAGTAATCTTGGGCCTATGCTTTCAGCAATATGATAACCAGTAACGGGTGATTCATAACTTCGTACTGATCCATCCGGAAGCGTAATATCAACATTCATGATTTAATAATAATATCCCATATATGTAACTCTGAACTTCATAATTAATTAAAAATATTTATAAATTTTCCTAATAAAATGATTGTATGAAAAATAACATAAAATTCAATAATTCTGAGATTTTATATACATTTTCTAGTGTAAATGGTAAATACATTGTTGAACTTACGTACGAATTTATAAATCAATATCAATTACAAAATACATCGATAAAAATTTCATCGAAATCAAACAATGCAATTAGTTCCATAGATATAAGAAAATTAAATATATATAGTTTGAACAAAAAAGCACAAAAACAAATATCTAACTTAGCAGATGTAGACAATAACTATTTTATTAAAAAAACAGGTAACAAAGACTTTAACAAAATTAATGTATCTAAATTTATCAAAAATATTAATACAAGAAAAGCATCAAATCGTAATGAATTTATGTGTGAATACGCATACGTTTATGATTTCTATATCAAGTCAAATCACAATAATTACTCATTATTTCTCGCTAAAAAATTAAATTATTCCGAAAATTACATTAAGAATCTGACAAAAGAACTCTTTGAAAAAAAGTACCTGCTAAAAAATACCACAGGGGTTCCAGGCGGAGTATTTAGCAAAAAAACTTTAAAGTATTTTAATTCTCTGTAATTTCAACTGTACTAATAACAACATCTGTTGTTGGTTTATCAGCTGAGTCGGTTTCTACAGATGCTATTTTATCGATGACATCAAATCCATCTACAACTTGACCAAAAATGGTATAGCTGTAAGGAAGTGGATAATCTACATGCATAATGAAAAATTGACTTCCATTTGTATTTGGACCTGCATTAGCCATAGCTAAGATACCTTTTTCATAAGGTCTTTGATTGTTCAATTCATCATCAAATTTATATCCGGGGTATTTACCATAATCACCATGACCAGTTCCAGAAGGGTCACCACCTTGAATCATAAACCCAGAAATAACTCTATGAAAAATTACGTTGTCATAATATCCATCTTTTGAAAGAGATATAAAATTATTTACAGTTATTGGTGCATCGTCTGTAAAAAACTCTACAGTCATGTCGCCCAAGTTAGTTTTTATAACAGCTGTGTAGCTACTATTTGTATTTATATTCATTTCGGGTTGCTTATCATAAATTTTATCTGACATATCTTCTCCTATAGTTGTAGTTGTTGTATCAATTTGTACTTTAGTTTCTTCTGTAGTCTCTTCGACACCCGAAGAACAAAAACTTAAAAGTAAAAATATAATAATAAATTTTTTCATTTTATCTTACTTAATCTTACTTTAGACACAGCACAAAGATTTTCTTGATTGTACATTTTACACTCCCACAATTGAAACGATCTTCCAATTTTTAAAGGTTCAGCAATACAATAAATCTCACCATCTTGAACGCTTGATAAAAAATCAGTGTTATTGTTTACACCAACAAAAGTACCGTTATCTAAAAAGTTTGCTCCATAAGAACATATTGTTTCAGCTAGTGTTGAATACAATCCTCCGTGAACGAGCCCCATAGGTTGTTTGTGATGATCTTTAACTTTTATTTTGGATTTTACATAATTTTCTTTTATTTCAATCATTTCATGCCCAAGAAAATTATCTAAATTATCACCTTCAAAATTTGTAAATTTATTCATCATATACGCTTCTTAATCTTGACTCCCCTTCATTGTTAATGAACCACCAATATCCAGTTATAAATGTTACTAGTGTAAGCAATATCAGAAACAATAAATAATATATGTTATTTAGAGTTGTAAAAATATTGTACATTCCATAAATATACATAATCATTCCATAAAAGGTAATAAAAAGTGTTACAAAACTAAACCATGAAAAATCTTTTCCAAGCTTAGCTACAACTATCTTTTTGTCTTGTATTGGAAAAAAATATTTGTTTTCTAGTTTATGTGTTATGTACACTTCATCGTTCAAAAGCATATTTATCTTTTTTTCTATATATTCCGAATAATTCCTTGAAAATATTAAATAATAAGCATGAAAAGCAAGTATTACACTTCCAAATAACGAAATTAAAGGTAATAAATAAAGTGTGTTTTCATAATTGAACGAAACTATTAAAGAAATTAAACCTATAACAAAAAAATATCTAACATCAGTCAAGAATTGCATGTGATAGAATTTATTCATGCTTCGCATTCTCTTTAATTGATTTTCTAATAGTTTTATTTCATCCACTATTAAAGTGTATTTAGTTTATGTTTAATAAAAAATCTTTTTTAATAATTTTAATTTTTTTATTTTTAGTGACTGTTTTCAATCTTTTTAATGAAGTAACTTTTAATTACGTAGGAATTTCATTAAATCTTTATAAAGAATTTGAAATTAGTTGTGGTTCAGTAGTGGAAATTATATCAAATATGGGTAATGATGCTTACCTTAATTCTCTAGGAGTTGATAGAAAAGAGTGTATCGGAAGTGCATTTGTTAAATTAATTAATTTTATTAGTACTACGCTTTTTTTAGCTTTAGCTGCTTATATAGGTTTAGCATATTTTAAAAGAATTGAGACAAGAGAAGATCTGAGTGATTTAATTATGATTTTAAAAAGACATAACTCTAAATAGGTATAATTATTTTATGAAAATAGGTGCTTTTATACCACAAGGTTGGAGAATGGATTTAAATGGTATCAAAGTTGAAGATCAATGGAGCACTATCATTGAAACCGCGAATTTAATTGAAGATTTGAATTATGAATCAATTTGGGTATATGATCATTTCCATACAGTACCTAAACCAACTCAAGACCCTACATACGAATGTTGGACATTAATGTCTGCCCTTTCACAAACGACTTCTAAAGTACGACTCGGTCAAATGTGTACATGTAATTCGTATAGAAATCCATCATATTTGACAAAAGTTGCTTCCAACATAGATGTTATGTCTGGAGGAAGACTTGAATATGCGATTGGAGCAGGTTGGTATGATCATGAGTATAAAGCATACGGGTATGAGTATCCATCAGATGGTGAACGATTAAAAATGCTGGAAGAATCACTAATCATTTATAAACTAATGACAACAGAAGAAGAACCAAGATTTGAAGGTAATTATTACTCTATTGATGGGGCAATAAATCAACCAAAGCCTATTCAAAAACCTTACCCTCCTCTTTGGGTTTGTGGTGGTGGTGAAAAAGTTACACTAAAATTATTAGCCAAATACGGTGATTATGGCAATTGGGACGTTGATGTTGAAGGATTTATTCATAAATCCAATGTATTAAAACAACATTGCGAAAATGAAGAAAGAGATTACTCCGAAATTGGTAGAACATTGCATACCAATGTATTGATAGCAAATAGTGAAGATGAGCTTAAAACCAAAATTTCTAAATTAGCAACTTATACCAACATACCTGAAGATTATTATTACAAAAGACCCTTAATTGGTACAAAAGATAAAGTTTTTGATACTATTAATCAATTTAAAGAAGCTGGATGTTCTTATTTAATTGCTTATGTACCTGATGTTGTCTGGGGTGACACTTTAGATATATTAAGTGAATTAAACTAGTACATAGTTGCTTGATCTATTTTTCCATGCTTTCTAGATAATTTAAATAAAAAAACATAGCTAAAAAAACAACCAATAGAAAAAATAATTGATGTAAATAATAGACTCTCCCAGTCATAAGGATTATCTCTAAAAACGGGGTGGATACTAAATCTTACTAATTGAATCCAGTGGATTAAGGGAAGAGATGTTGATAAATGCTGAATATATGAAGGTAGTATTTCTGGTCTAATAATTGATCCTGAGATCAAATACAGTAAACCTACTATTGCTTCTCCGACACCAATTGGAGTCCTAGGTACATTTAAAGTTATACCGGCTGTTAATAACCCTAAAAAAAATAAAATTATTAATCCAATAACCAAAGACAAAGTAAATTCATAAAATAAAATAGAATCTAGTGTTATATTTAAATTCAAAAAAATATTTGAAACGATCGTAATTGTAAAAAAACTAAATATCGCAAACGGAACACCAGAACTCGCTCGTGCAGATAAATATATAAAAAAAGGTGTTGGACTTAATATGATATTTTTTATGTTTCTCAACCATTCTCTTTCTGAAGTTATCGCCCAGTACATAAGTTCTACTTGGCTTTGCACAAGTCCCCAAGTGCTTATACCAATAATGACCCAGAGTAAATCTTCTAAATTCGATCCCCTGGAAGCCACGGAATACATTATTGACAAAATAATTGCTGAAGAAATAGGTCTAATAGTTTTAACAAAAAGAACATTAATAGGAGAAGCCCAATTCGTTTCAATACGCCATCCAATAATTAGAGAAGAGATAAATCCTCTATATAAATTTCTATGCTTTATTGCCATTTTAAAGTTAACGTCCCAGACTCTCTTGCTGATTTTTCCATATAATTTAATGTATATTTTGAAAATCTAAGCGCTATTAATGCGTAAAAAAACATTATTACAGTTTCTACTTCCCAAGATATGAGTGTTGGATAATCAGAAACTACCAAGACTTGTCTTAAACCATCTATTCCTAAAGTAAGTGGAATGAGTGAAGCAATAGCGCCAAATAGTATATTTACTGAAAATATAGGAAAAAAAGAACCAGAAAAAAGTTGAACAGGTTCATTGGCCATCTCTAAATAATATTCGAATTCTCTTCCATATTTTAAAAAAACAGATGCCAAACACATACCTATTGCATACAATGCAACAACACAAGAAATAAATATAATTAACGCCTGATACCAATTAGACCATAAAAATTGTGTGTCAAACAAAACAGAAGATATTGAAAATATTGCAACTGTGTAAGAAGTTGTAGATATACTTCCTCCAACCATCATCCCTAATAATATCCAAGATAATTTAGTGGGGCTTGATATGTAAAATTCTAAATTACCGCCATCTTTTTCCCACCTAAGTTGTAAAGCCATTGCAAAAACTACATTAAACCAAATAGCCATCATCGATCCACCAATAACTGCATAGGCTTCAAATGCTGGATCTGCATTAAAGCTTCTAAGAACATAAATGAATGCAATAATAGACAAAACAGGCAACAATATTTCAAACAAAACCCATGAAGGTTCTCTTAAAACACCCCATATTCTTGGATAAGCTCTTCCATAAATTGTTCTAAGAGCAAATTTATAGTTATAACGATTCATTTAATTTTTTACCAGTTAAATTTAAAAATGCATCTTCTAATGTAGGTTCATATCTATTTACAGAAACAATCCCATTTAAATTTTTTAAACTATTAAAAATAGATTCTGAATTTTCATCTGAATCAAGTTCTATAGATACAGTATCTTTATTAATTTCTACCCGTTCAAATATTTCTAAATCAGCATGAGGGATATTTTCCAAAAATTTACAAATGTATTTAACTGAAAATTCTGCTTTATTTTTTAATTCATTTGATGTTCCAGTATGCAATATTTTTCCATCATCAATTATTGAAATTTTTTCGCACATATCATCTGCTTCTTGCATGTAATGAGTAGTTAACAGAATAGTCCTTTCACCATTTCCTTCTTTTATCCATTCTTTTAAATAACGCCTTACATCTAATGCTATTTCAACATCTAATCCCAATGTTGGTTCATCCAGAAATAGTATTTCAGGATCAGTCATTAGTCCTCTTACTAGATTCATTTTTTGTCTCATTCCTGTTGAAAGTTCGTTAAGTTTTACCTCACTTGAATCTTTTAAACCTACGATTTCTAATAATTCATTAATTTTGTTTTTTGCTTCATTTTTAGTGAGTCCATTAAACATTGCAAACATTGTTAATTGTTCGTAGACACTCAATAAGCCATAACCAGACATTTCTCCACCTGTAACTAGTGAAATTTTCCATCTAATTTCATTCTCTTCTTTAAATACATCATGTCCTAATACAGATACAGAACCAGAAGTTGGCAATAACAAAGTAGTAAAGATTTTAATCAAAGTAGACTTTCCAGCACCATTAGGACCTAAAAGACCATAGAAAGAACCTCTCTCCACTTCAATATTTACATCATCAAGAGCTAATTTGTAAGGAGAGTTTCTTTTTTTGAATTCACGAACCACATTTTTTGCTTCAATTGCAAACATATAAATCCTTTTACACAAAAAAAACGGAAGCCCCCAAAAAGAGGGCTTCCCAACAGGGCTGCGTATCACACTTAATTGAAACGCACTCTTAATATACCATTTTTACTCTACAAAAGTAAAGTTAATTGTCAAAAGAAGGCAAAAAAGTGTTAGGAACTAATGAAATCCAGGGTTTTCCTTTAGGAATATACAATGTATTACCGTTTGAATCTACAATATGGAAAGGATCTAAATTCGAACCACGTTTCCATTTAGCATCCAGCATTTTCCCACCATGCATAATTATTGCTCTACCTTCACCTACAGTTTTAACAGAAGGTAATTGAAGAGGATGTATGTAAGGTTCACACATTAAAGCTATAACCGTTGAGAACGTAATTTGTCCTGTAGAACCATTTTCATTTATCCAATAATGTGCATTACCAGATGAAGAACTTTTATATGCATCGTAATATGTTCTGGTATACGTTGTTCCATTCCATGTCCAAGTTGTTGATGTTTGAGATGAAAATTTTAATTTTAAACTACTGACATCCTTCCAAGTATTAATATTTGGATCTCCCCATGGGAATAATGGTTGAGGGTTTGTAGATTTTTTATATCCTTTAGATACCGCGGTAGATTTAAGTTTATAAGTGTCTGCATAAAGATTATGTGGTGCTTTTCGTGAAGAGATTCTAAAATAATCAGGTCTTCGGTCAGTGATAACTGGTACTCCCATATCTAATATCTCAGGTATTAAACCTCCAGTAGCACCACTGGCAACTAAAACACCGTCAAGTGGTCTAAGAACAGTTGGATCTGTTGGTCTAGCAGAGCGAATTGGTCCGTGATAGGTTGTGTCTGATTCGTAAAATATGTTTATAAATCTAGTCATACCTCCTTCAACTAACACTTCGAAAACTGCGTCAGCATTTTGAGGTCCAGATTGAGGTCTAGCTCTAACATTGTTGTCATTTTTAATTCCAATAACTATGGAGTTGTTAGCATCGCTTGGCATAACCAACCCATTTACCGGTGAATTTACTCCGTCGGTATAGTTTTGTGTTTTGACTCTTCCTATAGTTACATATGTTTTTTCTTTCTCTAAAGACCAGCGATCAGCAAGATACGCATCTAATTCTTCTTGTGAATTAACTTGTGCAGTTTTGCCAAATCTATAAACAAATACTGGTTTAAAACATGGGTCTGGGACCCATATTTTGTTGGAGTCAACATACCCATCTATACATTGTTTTGACGGATCATAATTTCTTAAGTCTAGAGCAGAAGATTGTACGGTAGAGCTACTTGAACTAGTTGTAGATTCATTTGAAGCAATTGTTTCTGATACATAGCTATCTTTTCCTTTTTCTAAAGCTGCAAGTGATAGAGGCCCAAGAACGCCATCTGGACTTAATCCGGATTTTGATTGAAAGTTTTTTAAAGCTCTTTTAGTGGCTGGTCCATTGATACCGTCTATATTTGATGTATATAAACCTAACTCTTTAAGCTTTAATTGAGCGTTGTAAATTTCTTGGGAATATTCTGATTCTGCTTGTGATGTATCAGAAGGTTCTTTTGTTATATTTGAATTTACTTTTTTTACTATATCAGATTTATTTAAAAGTAATCTGCAAGTTTGAGGTCCTATTATTCCATCATCAACTATGTTGTTTTGAGATTGGAATTGAATTAACGCACCTTTTGAAATACTACCAAACAAACCATCAATGTTACCTTCGTAATATCCGTATGATTTAAGAACAATTTGCATCATAATATCTGACCTTACAGGATGGAAATTACTGTAATTACTACAATTATCGATGTCTGATGAAGGAGTTAATGCAAATAAAAATAGAAGCCCCGTTACCAAACTGTTCATAAGTAGATTTTAGTTACCTATTGTAATTGTGCCTTCGTTTGGCAGAATGTGCACCCATTGTGTACTTGGTGGTACTTGTATTTCATTTCCATCTAAATCACTGAGTACAAATGTTTCACTTATATCACCGCGTCTCCAAGTACCTTCAATATAAGATCCATTATTGAATACAAATGCATTTCCAACGCCCACAGTTAGCACACTTGGTAGTGTTGTTGCTGGATCGTTGTATAGGGGACCTTGAATAACAACAATAGTTTCTGTTTGTAATATATCTGAGTAATTACCATCTTGTGTAATAAAATTATGAGCAACAGCCTCCTTGTTGTCAGAATAACCATCAATAATAAACCTTGAATATCTATCGTTATCTAATTTCCAAATCACGGTTGTAAATTCAGAATACTTAATAGTTATTTTGTTAGCACCATCAGTCCAATTACTTTGATTAAGACCAAAACTGTATAATGGTTGTGGTCCAGGCTGTAAGAAAAAGAAACCTCTTTCATCTATTCTTTCTCTGACTAACTCAGTATCTGCATATAAATTATGGGGTGCATTCCTAGAAGAAATTCTAAACATAACTGGTGAGGACTGTTCTTCTAACACTGGAACTCCCAATTCACGTATAGAAGGAATTAAACCTGCTGTGGCTCCAGATACAACTAAAGTACCTCCATACGGTTTTACCATAGTTGGGTCTGTAGGTCTAGCCGAACGTATGGGGCCTAAGTATTTTGAAGTGTTATCTAAATAAAAAGCAAGAAAACGTGTCATACCTCCCTCAACAAGAATTTCATGAACAGCATCAGCTTCTTGCAACCCAGATTGAGGTCTAGCATTAATATTGTTGTCAATTTTAAATGCAATTACCCTTCTAGGTCTTTTTAACCATGTTTCCGCAGGTAATTCCTTACCAGTAAATGGTGACATTTTTTCTATATCAAAAATATATGAAATTATTGGATCAGTAGTAGTTGTAGACTCATTAGAAGTTTTTGAAGTAGTAGTTGTAATATCACTAGCTAAAGTTGTTGTAATATCGGAAGATTCAGATTCTTCTGCGGAATTACCACATGCGACCATAGTTATTAATAAAAAAATAACAAAAACTTTCTTCATAGTTTTATATTAGTGTAGAAAATATTAATTTAATTAAATTTATTTTTGATTTAGTAGCTTGATAATACGTTAAGTGTTTGAATATTCTATGAGCTTTTCTATTTGTTATAAACCATGGTGGATCTATTAAGGGGGATATGCGAAATTTAGAATACACAATACCTTTTTGGGGTGACTCAAAGAGAAAAGAGTTATGAACATAACCTTGTCCACTTTGGATATCATTATCTCTATTTCCTGGATAACCACCCCAAGGTAGTGATGGTATAACAAAACCAAGGGCAGACCATTCATTTATTGCGACTGTGCCATACTTCAGTTCATCAACATAATTTTTCAAAATTAGTTTATTTGTACCCTTTTTAAAATTCTTAATTAATACAGTTACTCCCAGATTGCCCCATAGTTCGTTATTTACATAATCAATAGCTTTAACTGCAAAGTCCTCATAACTGCTAAATGAAAGTTCTTTAAAGTAAAGGGCTGTTGACCAGACTTCTTTATTCCCATATTCTTTTTCTAAATCTAAATCAGCTAGAAGAAAAGGGGTACTACAAGTTAAATTATTAATCTGTTCATAGTTGTTAGTCTCAATTAATTCATTAAGATTTTCACTAGAGCCTGGATAATAAGATGTTGTATCTCCAACTTTTTTTAAGTAATATTTGATATCATTCTTTAATTTTTGAGTATGTCTCCAATCTTTTGGTAAAACGATGACTTGAGCTGCAATGCAGTTAAAACCTGAATTATTGAGTTTTGCAGTGACTATTTTTTTTGCTTGGTGTCTAATTTCTGATCTAGACCAATTGCCAGGATGAACAATAATTGGTGTGACATTACCAAGTTCTGAAGTAATTGGTTTTTTATTTATTTTTGGATATGTCTTTAAAGATCTTTCCTTATCACTTAGAACTTTACCGTAAACAATGTTTTCATATGTGTAGTTAGATCCAGTTAAGTGTATTTGTTGAAAAGCATCATGCTGAGTCAGGTACTTAGATGCTTGCATGTCGCCTTGAGTAATAATCATAAATCCTCTCGTAATAAATGGCTCAAATACTTGAGTAAAAATTGGTAATAAATAATCGTTAACTGGATTAAGTTTTAAATAAATTACAGATTTGTATGCAATCATATGAAATAGTGCATCTAGTACAGGTATAGATGAAACATTTCCAGCACCTAAGACTAGCGTAATTTTAGGTTCGATTTTTTCAAACCTGTTAGCAAACCCTCTATATTCATTAATTTGATTAAAATTTAAATTTTTAGCAAATCGAATTTCGCCCTCTAAAAAAGGAAACAATAGTTTTTCAATATTTTTTGTTGGGAATACTTTATAACTTTTATCTGTGTCATCATATTTTGATTTATCCAGATCGTCTTTATTTTGTATCGTTTCAATAAAATATTGTATTGCAAAGATACAAGCAAATGGTCCACCTATCCACTCCTCACCTTCTTTGGATTTTGATAGTATCCCTTTTTTCTCAGAAGATAAAGTAGCCCAATAATATGATATAGTTTTAATATTTTCTATAACCTGTTCAAGCATTGTGACTAATGTTGATTCGTCTAAATTTAAAAATTCAGTGGAATTGACTCTTAACTTACTTATATTTCTGTCTATATCAATCTTCGAAGGATTCATACATACATATTATTCAGTTAATTCAAGAAGTTCAAAATCTCCCCAATTAACTGTTAAATGCTTTGCAGGAATAAGCTCATTTGGCCTACCAACAGGCAGGTTTTTGGGATACTCCTCAAGAGAAACATCATCACCCTGTAATTCTTCAATAATCAATTTAAGTGTTTCAGCTAAATCATCTAGGGTATCAACTGTTTGAGTTTCTGTTGGTTCAAACATTAAAGCTTCTTCAATAATCAAAGGAAAATATATAGTTGGTGAATGAAATCCTTTATCTAATAATGCCTTACCAACATCATAGGCTTTTATTTTATGTGATTTTTTAAGATCTTTTACTGTTGCAACAAATTCATGCATGCATGGTTCGTTGTATGCAAGAGGAATAATCTTGGATATTACAGAACTTAGATAACGAGCATTAAGAACAGCGTAAGATCCTAAAGTATCGAGCCCTTCCTTTCCAAGTAATTTCATGTACACAAGAGCTCGTAATGCAACTAAAAAATTACCATGGTAACCGTGCATTCTACCAATAGATGATTTTGGCGAATACCAGTCGTATCCATTCGAATTTTTTACAACAATTGGACCGGGTAAATATTCTTTTAAAAATCCTTTAACGGCAACCGGGCCTGACCCAGGTCCTCCACCACCATGAGGAGTAGCAAATGTTTTATGAAGGTTCGAATGTACAATGTCAAAACCCATATCTCCAGGTCTACAAACGCCGACAATTGCATTCAAATTTGCTCCGTCATAATAAATTAGTCCCCCATTTTCATGAATTATATTTGATATTTCCATTATGTTTTCTTCAAACAAACCACCTGTATTTGGATTAGTCAACATTAGACCAGCTGTATTTTCATTTACTAAGCTTCGTAAGTCCTCAATATTGACCATGCCTCTAATATCTGTTGAAACTTCAACAACATTAAATCCGGCCATCTTTGCAGAGGCAGGATTTGTTCCGTGAGCTGAATCTGGCACAATAATATCTTTTTTGTTTGATAATCCATTCTCTTCAAGATATTTCTTAATAATTAACAATCCAGTTAGCTCACCTGATGCACCTGCAGGTGGCTGAAATGTGGCATTATCCATGCCAGTTATTTCTATGAGGAATTTTTCAAGTTCATGAAGTACTTCTAAGTTGCCTTGTGTGAAAGTAGCAGGAGTAGCCGGATGTGAATTTGCAAATGTATTTAATCCTGCGACATAATCTGCAAATCTTGGATTATATTTCATTGTGCACGATCCAAGAGGATAAAAACCAACATCAACAGCAAAGTTTCTATGGGCTAATCGTGAATAATGCATTACTAAATCATGTTCGGAAACTTCTGGAAGACTAGGCTTATCATTCCTTATTGCTGGATTGTTAATCTCTGTGACAGGGACATCTAATTTTGGAAACCTTGAAGCTCTTCTACCAGGTTTAGATAATTGATTTATAGTTGGTTCAGGTGCACCACCAACAAGTGGTAATGAACTAGCGTTACCTCCACTATGCATTATCCACCTCCTGTAATGAAGTTACATATTTATCGATTTCAGACTTTGTCCTCTTTTCTGTAACTGCTACTAATATTTCATTATCCGAATATTTAATACCAGCTAAAAAGCCTTTATTTCCCATTTCTATAATTACATCTTCAGCAGGTTTTGAAGTTTGAACAATAAACTCTCTAAGAGAATTGTTAGGATTTGATATATTTATATCGTGATCTAATAATTTTTGCTTCATATAGGATGCTTTCTGAATAGCTTGATAACCTATCTCATATAAACCTTGCGGACCAAGCCAAGATAAATGTATTGTTGAGCCAACTGCATTTAAAGTTTGATTAGTACATATATTAGATGAGGCTTTTTCCCTCCTTATATCCTGTTCTCTTGCTCTAAGTGTCATCACATATGTTTTAGTATGATTTGAATCTCTAGTTTCACCAATAATTCTTCCGGGAACTAATCTTGCTAATTCTTTCTTAGTTGCAAACCAACCTACTGTTGGGCCACCAAAAGAAAGTGGAGAACCCATGGACTGTCCTTCAGCAACAACAATATCGAATCCCATTGAGCCAGGAGTTTTTAATATCCCCAGCATTGAAGGGTCAATATAACAAATTGTTATTACACCTACTGCTTTAGCGTTTTTCACTATTGTTGTTAAGTCTTGTGCTGAACCTTCATAATGTGGGAGTGATACTACGAAAGCTGCATCCTCTTCTGTAAATATATAGTCCTCAGGAAACATGTAGCCGACTAAATCTACATACTTAATATCAAACTTACTTCTATCAACTAAGGTATTTACAACTTCTTTTGTGTTTGGATTAAAACCATTTGAAACAACTACCCCATCTCTCTTAGTTTTATTAATCGCAACTGAGATAGCTTCGGCTACTGATGTTGCACCATCATAAAGAGATGCATTTGCTAGTTCCATATCTGTTAAATCGCAAATTAATGATTGATACTCAAATAATATTTGCAATATACCTTGAGAAATTTCAGCTTGATAAGGGGTATATGAAGTCATAAATTCAGGTCTCATTGTTAAGGTTTTAACCGTGTGGGGTAAATATACGTCGTAATGACCACCACCGGCAAAACATATAAGATTCTGAGTATTTTTTGATTCAACACTCTCAAAATGACTGATCGACTCCAACTCTGAAAGAGTTGGTGGTACATTAAGTCCATCGTTAAGTTTTAATGTTGAAGGAATATGGGTAAATAGGTCATCCAAAGAGCTAATAGAAAGCTCTTCAAACATCTTTTTTAAATCGATTTCAGAATGTGGTACAAACATTAGTTTAAAAACCTCTTATCCAACAAATTACCCTCTATTAAATTACCACGAATGTCAAACTCTAGTAAATTGTCAGGTGGATTTGTTTCGAATAATACAAATCCTATCGGATGGCCTAATATTGGTGAAATATTTCCAGATGTTACAGTCCCAGATACATTCCCGCTATTACAAACAGTACCTGATCTGGCTATTTGCTTAGCATTCAATTTAAATCTCTTTAAATACTTATGATTTTTAGTATCTATTTGCTCATCAATGACCTTTTTACCCATGTAATCAGACTTATTAGTTAAAGTCCATTTCAAACCAGCCTCTACGGGAGAAATGTCATCAGTTAACTCAAATCCATATAATGGTAAAGAAGCTTCTAATCTTAATGTATCTCTTGAGCCGAGTCCGCATGGCATGACACCTTTGTCTTCAAGTTGTTGAATAAACTCTAATGTATCTTTTTGATTGAGCATAACTTCAACACCATCTTCGCCGGTATATCCAGTTCTCGCATAGGTGTATATAGAATTTTTAGAAGTAGAAAACTTATCAGGAATAGGCATCATCTCTTCAACAATAGAAATTGCATTTTTACCTTGTACAGCTATCAAATCTGTCTTATTCGTGAGGTCATCATATGTTATAAAGTTTGCGTCTAAATGATTTTTAATTTTTACAGTGTTACTCGCGTTGCATATAAGGATTAGATCATCTTCAAATTTCCAAAAAATGACATCATCTATTGCAGTTCCTGAATCAGATAAGAATATTGAGTAAAGTGCTTTTGTATTTTCTATATCTCTTAATTCTGAACATATCAAATAATTAATTTCTTCAATTTGTGAATAACTTAATCTGAGACGACCCATGTGGGAAACATCAAAGTATCCAGCTGATTTTCGAACGTAATTATGTTCTTTAAGTGTTCCGTCATAAGAAAAAGGCATAGACCAACCAGCAAACTCTATCATTTTTGAATCTTTGCTTAAGTGGAATTCGTATAAAGAAGTAGTTTTTAAATCAGACATTAAGAAATAAATGACTCGTACTGCTGGTAGGTCATACCTGAATCATCCATTTCTTTAATTTCGGCTTTAACCATCCAGCCATCTCCTACTGG
>Ga0255761_10002099_pt1 | contig 18512 bp, 17 predicted proteins | sample 071ome_29_FD_179961 | JGI IMG/M metagenome (GOLD analysis project Ga0255761, IMG submission 179961) | Coastal salt marsh microbial communities from the Groves Creek Marsh, Skidaway Island, Georgia - 071407BT metaG (version 2) | ecosystem: Environmental > Aquatic > Marine > Intertidal zone >... | reverse complement strand
TGTAGGATATTTCAAGACCTGTTCATTTCGTGACTTGTCGCCACTCAACCAATTATTTTTAATTTGACTATAGTAACTCACATCTAAAGATTTATGTCCCTTAGATGCATTACCCAATGATTGTATAAACCCAGAAGACAAGGGACTATAATCATTTCCAACTAGGATAAATGGATTGCCTCCGTTTGATGATTTATCGGAATAGTTCCTATCTCCAATAGTTGAATCCAAACATCTCTGACAGTTACCAGCGGACCAGTCATACTCAATCTCATTAGTCACATGATACCAGTATTCAGTATCAGATTTCTGAGCGGCAGCATAATGCATATCAATGAAAGTCTTTTGTCCATCCAATTCAACAGAGACTGCATGATTAAACAGTTCCCTATCAAAAGCATTGATTCTATGATTAGAAGAAAAGACCTCAAGAAGTCTAAAAATGTTTTCAATAATAGATGCAAGACCAGTTGCTTCTAATGGTTCAATGAAACCATATGCAAGTCCAACAGAAGCAACATTCTTGACCCATCCCTTCTCTCTCCTTCCAGTTTTGAAGTTCACTACATTTGTAGGAACATCACCATACCTATCAATAAACTCCGCTTGAATTTCTTCTTCACTGGAGAACTTCAAACTATGAACATACCCAACAGATAGACCATCCCAAAGAGGAATCTCCCAGCACCATCCATTATTCATGGTGACATTATTTGTATAATGTTTGAGTTGTTCTTCCTTATTCTCATAAGGAATCTTTGCTGTGAGTACCCTGTTATTAATAAGGGTATCTGAATATGGAATGAAAGGAACTTTCATCTCATCTCCAATCAGCAATGACTTAAATCCAGTACAGTCAACGAAAAGATCTGCATAGTGATCTCCAGTCTGATCACAAGTAATTCTCTCAATACCTTTGGAGTTATGGTGAGAATGGAGATAAGTATCATCGACGAACTCAACTCCATTCTTAAGTCCAACGTCATACAAGATTTTGGACAATAGATGAGTATCAAAATGATAAGCGGTCAATCTTTTAAATTGCCAACCCGTATCTGTCAGTCTATTAAGTTCCGCAAACCTAGAATGATCACTAACAAATCTAGCAAACTGATCTTTCTTTACTTCATCAGGAAAGAGTTCCATCATCACAAAAAAATCTGTGAGATCGTTTCCACTCAAATCACCAAAGGGATAATAGAAGCTTTCACCAGGATCACACCAAGATTCAAATCTAACATTAGACTTATAAGTCGCATTACATTTTGACATCCAATCTTTATCTTCGAGATTAAGAAACTGAAAGATGTCGTTAATTGCTAACTGGGTTGACTCACCAACACCAATGATTCCGATCTTAGAAGAGTAAATACACTTAACTTCAATATCCAAGTTGGAATTTTTTACGTGCTGAGAAAGAACCGCTGCGGTCATAAAACCAGCGGTTCCTCCACCAAGAACACAAATTTTAGATATACTCATACCACTTTACTAAATCCATTTACTTTCTCAAAGGAAATAATATTCTCAAACTTATCAGTTAGTTCCTGAGTGTTATGAGAAATCAAGAAGATATTTGCTCCTTTGATTGCATATCTAATTATCTTAGTAAACTCATCCGTTCCTGTACCATCAAGAGAACTATCAAAAATCTCGTCAAGGATTAACAGATTTGTTGATGCTGAGTTCTTCATCTTAGAAATATCTCTCCAAGTGAATAGAAGAGCAAGGTCAATCCTCATCTTCTCTCCTTCAGAGAAAGACTCATAACTAAAGTTCTCGTGAATAGGAGACTTAACATGTTCTTTAAACTCTTCGTCAAGAGTAAAGTTGATATAGAAATCCATCATCTGTAGATATTTGTTGATGTATTGATTCATCACAGGCAAATATCTTTTAATGATCTTCGACTTCACACCACTATCCTTCATCAAGGAATGTGCAAAATTAAGGTAGGAAATATTCTCAGTGTTGGTAGACTTCTGTTTCTCTAAACCTTTAAGGTCACTCTCTAACTTCTTAAGTGTGCTTCTCTCAGCATTTCTGTTTTCAATCTGCGAGGTAATTTCTTGAATTTCAGTTTCCAGGTCTCTGGATTGTCTTTGGTATTCAGTAATCTTTGTATTGTTTGTTGAAATGTCATAATTGAGTGACGTTATCTGCTTAGAGAGCTGCAGAAACTTTGTCTCTTTTTCCTGTTCTTCAGTTATAGAAACCTTAAGTTCTTTGTATGCCGAATTTATTTCTTTTACTTTGGACTCAATCTCTCTAATTCTATTTACACGAAACTCCTCTTCGATTGCCTGATCACAGGTAGGGCAAACCGTATTATCATTAAAAAATTTATGTTCGTTCGTGATAGTTTGTATCTTTTGTTCCAGTTTTGCCTTGATAGAATTCATCTTCTTCAATGAGTCAGAAGAGGAACCGAAAGATTCGAGTTGTGGTTGATACTCTTCCACAATCTTTTTAGAAAGTTCACTATTTTTACTCACGAGTTCGTCAGCAAGATCCAATAGTTCGGAAACTTTTGATTCTTTCGCTGCAATATTCGCCTTACCTTTCTTATCGAGATTGTCAATGAACTGTTTTTGCATGACAATTTTTTCTTCCACCATGTCCCTCTTGATGGAAAGTTCTCTGATAATTTCATTGGCGCTTCTAATTCTCTCTTTGAGGAGAGATCCCATACCAGAGAAGATACGAATATCCAGAAGATCCTCAACAATGTCCCTACGATTAGCAGCAGACAATTGCATAAAGGGAACGAATGTTGCAGACCCCAGGATGACCGTCTGAGTAAAAGACTTATAGTTTAGTTTAAGAATGTTCTCTTCGAGTGACTTCTGTTGATCAGTTGTTGCAGAGGACTGATCTTGAAGTTTGCCGTCGATATGAATTTCAAACCTATTGGGTTTGATTCCACGAACTACTTTATATTGCTTGTTAGAAATATCAAATTCAATCTCAACCAGACAGTCTTTCTCGTTGACTGAGTTAACTAGTTGAGTCTTACTAATTTTTCTAAATGGTTTGTTGTAAAGAACAAACGTAAGAGCATCTAGAATGGTTGACTTTCCAGCACCATTAGTTCCAACGATCAGATTGGTATTCGATTTTGTAATGTCAATCTCAGTGAATACATTTCCAGTAGAAAGGAAATTACGCCATCTAATCTTCTTGAATATAATCATATGGTGGGAACACTATATCGTCAGTAGATATAATCACATACTTGTAATTATACCTGTTACAGGCCTCAATTGCAACCTCATCGTCAATTTCAACGACATTTAAGTTTAAGTAATCATCTGCCTCTAGAAGACCTGCATATCTAGAAGCATCATCTTCGTCCTCAAATAAGTATAGTGCCTTATCTCCATTATCGTCTTCTAATGCGTAAGCTCCTTCACTTTCGCCTTCTTTTCCGTCTAGAGATAAGATATACATACTTATTCCATCTCGCACGCTTCCTGATAAACTTCTCGAAGAAGTTGTTTTACTCTATCCTTCTCCAACTCGAAGTCAGAGTCTTCGATGTATTTATCCAAAAGTGTTAATGTATCTTCGATTTTCTCTCCAGTGAAATCAACCTCAGAGTCATTAACTTCGAGATTCTCAACAATCTTCAGTTCAGCAACATTTGACAGAAGAAGTTTTTCTACGAACTTATCATACTTAAGTTGATCAGACTTCTTACGGACAATCAGTTTAACAATCTTGCCTTCGTAAAGATGTGCCTTGAATAACTGATGTGGAGTATCCTCATAGTAGATCTTATCGAACATCGTATAAGGATTCTCAACGAACTCTAGTTCATAAGTTTCCGTATCAAAGATACTGAATCCCCTCTTATCATTACAGTCATTCCAATACAACTGATAGGGATTGCCTAGGTAATAAATCTGACCATCATTACTACGAGTATGATAGTGCCCAGAGAATACTAGATTGAACTTATCAAAGAAGGACTTATCAATACCACCAGGTTGTGTGTAACCAGGATACAATGCAAATCCATGAATCTCAAGATGACCAAAAGCAATCTTGGACTTTGACTTTTTAATTTTGGTTTCTGTTTCTTCTTGATTGTCTGAACAGATCCAAGGGATCATAAATGCTTTGAATCCATCGATGTCGTGATCACCAGGACTAGAAATAGGAACAATATTGTCGTAGTAATCAAGAAGACAATCGATAGAATTTACTTCATTGGTATTCTTATAGTAAGCATCATGGTTACCAACCAGTTGCCAGACCTTTACATCTAGATCCCTAAACCGATCGTAAACATGTTTCTTTGCCCAATCGAGAGACCAGTAATCAATACTCTTGCGATTATCAAACGCATCTCCCATATGAACGCAATGCTTAATTCCCCTCTCCTCTAGAGTAGGAAAGAAAACATTGTCATAAAATTGTTGAAAGTAATCATGAAAAAACTTACTCCCACGGCGTCCACCATAGTGAGTATCAGTGATAATCGCAATCTTCATTATTGATTCATTTTAGACTGGACTGCATCTTTGATGCCATTATATTCGAATGCATTACCGTAGTCATCATCTACAGTGAAAACTTCATCGTAACCAGACTTCTCAATGATCTTGGTTCTGATTTCCATTTGCTTTTTCTCCTTCTGAATACGACGGAGGAAAGCATAGTGAATAATTTGCGTAAAGTAAGCAAATGGATTCGTGGATTTCTCTGGATTGAAGTTGTGAATATATTGTACGCAGTTCTCAATGCCATCACAGATCATGTCCTCTCTGAACATGTAGTTGACAAAGTTTGGTTTGTAAGACAAGTGTGTAGCAATCTTCAGGAAACATTCACCAAGGTAGTTTGTAATCCTTGGTTTTGGTTCACCTGCTGCTTCTGCTGCCTCTACATCTTTTTTGTACTGAACAATTGCATACAAAAATTCTTTATTGTTTACATAGTGTTCAGATCTCTTTCTAGTCTTTCCTGGTGGCATACCATAAGTCCTCGTTATTGTTCCTGTTGGTTACAATACTAACACATAAACAATTTAATTGCAACTTGACACGGCTGTCCAAAGCTCATATAATAACTCTGTCAGAGTTCAAAACAATTACTCTTTAGCTTTGCTTCTATAGATCTTTTCTAAGTAAGCTCTTGCTTCTTTAACAGAAGTTTTGTAACCCATTCTTTCGGACACCTTTCCCTTTTCTGAGGAGGTGTTATTTTTTTGTCTAACAAACTTCATGTAAGAATCAACAACTTCAGACTCTTCTGTTGCTTCTACTACAGTAATGACTTTATCCATAGGAACAATGACGATGCCTTCTTTAGAAAGACATCTGATCCAAGGAATCATTCTCAATCCTTCTACTGAACCAAGAGCAACGGTTTCAATTTCAACAGGATCACTTAGAACCAAAACAGTTCTACCATTTTCTTCTACAGGAAGAATCTCAGCAAAGATCTCTTCGCCAGAAATTAATTTTATTGATCCGTAAAATTCTTCTTCCATTATTGCTTTAGTTTAATCTGATTGAATTCATAGTTAAAGTTTTCTTCGTTATAGACCTTAATTCTTTCAATTAAGTGATTGAGAGTGTAGTTCTTTTTGGAATTGTGAGTGCAATCATCTGCAATATCATAAAGCATTGCTTTTGATTTGTTATTTCCTTTTCTTAGAACTCTTCCGATTGATTGTAGATTTCTGATTCTTGATTTACTTGGAGAAGCAAACACTACATTGTGTAAGTTTTTAATATTAATACCAGTTGAGAATGTTCCATATGATGCCACAATGATTGCATCTTCTTCTTTTTCAGTAACTTCTCTAACTAGTTCTCTCTCTTCGGCATCTACACCGCCATGGACATAGAATAGTTTCCTTTCGGATCCAATAGAATTATTTATTAGATCATAAATGACCTGTCCATGAGTCTCCACTCTACTGTATAAAATAAGAGTGTTACCTTTCAGAGATAAAGCAAGGTTCTTGATGAAATTATTTCTCTGTTCATGGGAGATTAGATATTGAATTTCATCCTCATACTTCTCAAACTTCTGTGGTGGATGCTTTAGTAAAAGAACTCTAATGTCCAGTTTGGAAAGGTGACCTTTATCAATAAGATCTTTAGTTTGTGTAATCTTATAACTTGGACCAAATAGTCCTTCTAGAACCCACTTATGTGTTTGTGATCCATCGAGAGTTCCAGTAAATCCATATCTATATTTTGTATCTCTCAACTTGGTCATAATGCCAATGAGCGACTTGGATTTAAACTGGTGTGCTTCATCACCAATAACTACATCAAATCCATCAAAGAACTTTTTATCTAACTTGTAGATTGACTGCCAGGTTGTAATCGTTACAGGATTCTTATTTGTTCTCTCTCTACCAGAGTAAATCTTATGACAGTATTGTTCAGCATTCCAACCATAGTCCTCAAAGTCTTTGAACATTTGTTCTACAAGTGAGGTTGTTGGAACGACAAGTAAAATCTTTTTATCTTGTTCTGTAAAGTATCTGACAATCGAATAGATCATCAGTGATTTTCCAGATGCCGTTGGTGATATTAAGAGTCGTCTGTTGTACCTCAGAGCGTCGTAGACACCCTCCACCTGATAGTCTCGGGGTGAATGTCTAGAGATGGATGTCATGTAGTCCTTAACACCTTCTCTGGACACCATATCGTTATGTTCGAATGGAGTTCCATAAAACTTGTTATCTTCAAATGTAACGGTATACCCAGATTTTTTTGCCCATGCAACAACCTTGTCCAAGAGACCAACGTAGATCTCACCAGTTGCAGTTGAGTATAGACGAATCTTTCCATCCCAATACTTACTTCTGTATTGAGGCATAAATTTTGCACCAGGAACATCAAATGTAAAATGATCAGATAGTTCCTGATTAACGTATGGTTCCGCTTGAATCTTAAGGTATACTTCGTTCTTTTTTGAGATAACTAAATCAGTCATAACCTCTAATAAACCTCTGCCATTCGATAGCATTCTTCACTTGATAAGTCCTATTCAGAATTACCTTGATAATACTTTCCAAATAAGAAAGCATCATGTCGTAGTATTCCATCTTGGTAACACATCTGATGAGTTCATCATCTGCATCAAGATATTTGTCTAGGTCTGCTTTTAAAACCTTGTAATCAAAGGGGTTGTTTATATACACATCTGGGTGTGCCTTACCTGTGTAGTATTCCCACTTTTCTTTTTTTAAAACTTTGTACTTGTTTTCTTGTCCCTTTTTCAGCAACAAAATATTATTAAAGATCTTATAATATTTCGCATGAAGCGAAGGGATTTTAGTTGATTCGGTATGCAATTCATCATTATCAATCTTTGAGTCTTTCTCCCAAAGTTCTTGAATCATCTCAAGATTCATACACCAAACTCTCCACGTTGAAAATAGTATATTTAAAAGTGGCTTCTGCCATAATATAATTTATATCAGTTTCTTTAGCGTCAAATTCAACTGGGGTCAATGACACTGGGAACATATCTTGGAAGGTTACCTTGGCAATTTCTTTGAAGTTACTGTTGTAAATGATCAGGGTTCCATCTGAGAATTGATTCAACAATCCATCTTCCGTTAGATCTAGATGTTCCTGAACACTTTCTGGATATCCCAATCCTCTCATCCAGTCATGAATTTCTAGATAGTTTTCTAGATTCTCGTCAATCATGAACTGAATACTGAAATCTCTATACTCCAGTTTGTCGCCAGGTACTGGAATATTTTTCAGATATGTGGATTGAATTGCAACACCTAGATCAATACCAGGAATTCCAGTAGAGTTTGAAAAGAAATCTACCTTTGGTGCTTTTTGGAGATTGAACTTGAACCCGACAGGGGAAAGAAAGTTCCTATTCTGTATTTGTTTTTCCCAAACAGAAGATTTGGGTTGTTTTCTAACTGCCATGATTGTTCAGGAATCTCCATTAGTATTTAGCTTTATATCAGCAATCATTAAATACACTACCAACTTCAGAACCGATTTCAGAACCCATCTTCTGACCTAAGAGTAGTGCCCATCCAGATGCCAACCAACCAACATAAGGAATATTAGAGACTGCTGGAACAATTAAACCTGCACTAATTGCGGTTCCCGCCATCGCACCTTGACTCCGTGCGCCAGCGTCCGCCACGATGCACTCTTCGCTTTTCGCACCTAACTTTCCCTCGGGGTCAACTGCCCCGCCTCCTAAGTTTCTAGAACCATCCATAGTGAATTGATCTGTTCGGTATTCTCTTCTGCGAGTTGTACCGCCAAATAATCCTCTCTTCTCTTGATCAACTTGGAGAGATCTTTCGGATTCTAGAATAGCAGGATCGTTTGCTTTATATTCAATTCTATATCCGTCTCTTGTTGCTTCCATTTTGTAAGACGAATAATTGCCTTGTGGGAAATTTATAACTGGATATTGTGGTCTGGTTGCGTTCAACAGATGTCCAATAACACCAACATGTCCTATTCCAATCACTGTGCCTAATACCAACAGAGCGGCTTTTATTGGTATTCTTTTCTTTTTTGGTGTTTCCATTGGTGTTTCCTCAACAGACGTATCATCAACCTCTTGGATTTCTTCTACGGTCTCTTCAACTTCAACGGGAACTGGTTCCTCTTCAACTATGACTTCTTCAGTCTCAGTTACATAATTAACAGGTTCATTACTACTAAAATCTGGTTGACTAGATTCAGCTATTTTTTTACTCAACCGACCCATGATCTTATAGCAAAAGCACTCTATTTATGAAAGTCCATAAAAAAAGAGGGTCCGAAGACCCTCTTGATTGAGTTGTGTGAATGAATCACATGAGGTTGGTGACCTTGACTCTTCTGTAGTAACGGTTTGCGTTAGCGAGGAGTCTGCCGAGACCCTGGTTAGAAACATTACCCTCAGCGAATGGGTTAGCAACAATACCGTAACGGGTCTTGAAGCCAATCTTGGGCTGGAAGGTGTCCTGACCAACGGCACGAACCATTTGGAGAGGAACGTATGGGCAGTAGAACAGACCTGCGTCATAAGGATTAGTACCCTTATAACCCATGACGTAGTACTGATTAGCGTCGTTGTTTGCAGCGAATGGATCGATGTAAACTCTGTACTTACCAGCGAGAGTACCAGCAAAGGTGTTGCCAGTGTCATCAACGTTGAGGTTTGCGTTGAGTGCAGGGGTGTAATCCAGAATACCTGCCATCGTGAGTGCGGAAGCAACGTCTGCGGAGCAGAGAACAACGTTGCCCTTCCCTCTACGAGTTCTTTGGGCGATCTGGTTAGCATCTCTTTCCATCTGGAAGAGTAGACCCTTGAACTTCTCAACAGACCAACGACCGTTGGAGTCAACGTCGAGGTCGAAAGTACCAGCAGTTGCGGTGTTAACAGTAGCACCCTGCTCAGCAATCTTGTAGATGGTTCTGATGACTTCGCGGTTGATCTCAGCAAGAATCTCTGTGGAGAGAATGTTTGCGAGTTCAGCTTCAGCGTTCAGACCGTGGATTGCCTTGAGGTCTTGTGCGAGTTCTAAGGAGTACTCAGCTTTCAGAGCTCTGGACTTCGCGGTAACGGTGACTTTCTCGATCGAGAATGCCATCTCGTTGAAGTGGTTACCAGAACCATCTCCGAGTGCCTCAGACTCACCAGTGGTCATACCCTGACCAGTGTTGTAAGCGGAGGTAGTTGCAGAACCAACAGGGTTCAGAACGGATGGGTTAGTACCTGCCTGAGCATCAGTACCGAATCCAGCAGCAACATCGGTGTAACCAGCAGAGAGGCTGGAACCAGAGTTCTGTGCGGAGAATGCGGTGTTGGGCTCGTCGAATAGAGCTTCGGTGCCAGACTGGTTGGTGTAACGGGAACGCATCGCGAAGATGAGTCCAGTAGGACCAGACATTGGCTGAACGCCTGCGAGGTCATAAGCAACCAGGTTAGGCATTGCACGTCTGATCAGGGAGATCAGAACGGGGTCGAAACCAGCGACAGGACCTGCATCAGCAGCAGAACCAGAGAAACCACCAGTACCAGCAGAGTTGGTTGGGGATGCTTCACCGAGGAACTCAGCGTTCTCGCGGAGCATTTGCTCTTGGTTCTCAAGGAGAACAGCGGTGACGTTACGTCTGTGACTATCTCTGATAGGATCTAGACCATCATAGTCTAGAAGGGGAGCCCACTTTTCAGCGAGCTGATTGTAATTGATGTGTTGTTGCATTGTTAGTTACCTTAGGGGTTGAATTTTTAAATCACTGCTTTTTAACAGAGGAAAGAGCTCTAAGGTACGCAGCCATAGAACCAGTTGGTTCTTCTACGTGTCCTGCTTCTTCTCTTAGCTCTTGTGTCTGTTCGGAAGAACTAGCTGCCTTTGGAGAACCGAAATACGATTCCTTAAGGGTAGTTAGTTTTTCGCGATAGCCTTCTTCACTTTCAAACTCAACACCTTCTGCGAGGGTTGCAAGTTTTTCTTTCTGAGAAACTGCAAGTCCTTCTGCAACATTGTTCATGATAGTCTCAGCGGTTGTCTCGGACAGACGCTGATTTAGAGCAATATTTCTCTCAATTTGCTCGTTGAGTTTATTCTCCATTTCATCTAGTTTGTCTACCATAGACTCAAGTACATCATATCTATCTTCAGGGATGGATACATAATGATCTTCAAAAAGCTTCTTCATGCCGTCCAAGAAGGATTCGGTCATTTCGGTCTTAATGCCCTTCTCAATTTGAAGTGCATTCTCCTCTAACCACTCTTCTGCGACATACTCCAGATAAGAATCGAGTCTCTCAGTGAGTTCGACTTTGATAGCTTCGACTTCCTCAGTGAGTTTAGTCTCGTATGCTTCCTGGATTTGAGTTTCGATATCTGTGATCTTTGCGTTCATTGCAGCTTCAAAGATGACCTTAGCCTTTTCTTTGAACTCCTCAGAAAGATCTTCTCCAGCGAGAAGAGCATTTACATCCTCTTCAATAGCGGAGTTAACGTCAACGATAGAAGAAGTTTCTTCTACTTCCTGTTCAGCGATGACTTCTTCAGTCTCAGCCGACTCGGTTTCTTCGTAGGACATTGCACCCTTATTAGCTGTTGGCATTGGGTCAGCTTTACCTGCACCCTTAGTTACTACATCCTTAACCTGTTTAATGGTTTTTGTAGGAGTAGCAAGTTTGTTGCTGTCGTCATCAGGCTTAGAATTCTGAGGGGTAGGACCACCCAGATCTTCTACCGCACCTAGTTGAGTACCAGGATCTGCCATTTTGGGCATAGGATCTGCACCCTTAGCACCAGAATTTACAGCGCTTTTGGATTGCTTTGTGCCTACTTCCATTTCTTGTAAATCTCCACGAGACATTTGAAACTCTCCGTCTAATCGTTGTAGATATCGTTAATCTGTATTTATTTATTAAATCAAAGATTTGATAGGAAGTTTTGGAAGATTTCCAATTTCTTCTCGTCGAGAATCTTTTGATCAACAAATTTATTTATAGTTGCCTTTGTTTCCTCAAGGACTTGTTCCACTTTCTCTTCCACTTCCGATTCTGGTTCTGCAAGTGCAATAACCTCTTCAGTAACTGGATTGACAATAGCTTTTGTGGCTTTTAGGATGCCGGCATCCCATACCCATTCAACACCCTCCATGATGCCATTAACGAAAGCATCGGGGGCGGAAGGATCTGCAACAATATCTGCTGCAGTTGCGAGCATGAAATCCTCTCCTACTACTTTGTAACCCTCGCTTGTTTCGCGAAGACTACCCATACCTCTAGAGGAAACACCTAGAGTTACACCTTCGTCTAGAAGAGACTTAGCAATGATACCCATTGGAGTATCAAGTAACTTTGCTTTACCTACAAAATTAGTTCCCTCTCTATGGAGATCAACAATCTTATGAGAAACTCTATCGAGGTTTACTGTTGGTCCATCTGGATGGCCTAGTTCACCAAGGGCCCTACCCTTAGAAACAAAAGACTCTGTATATCTGTTGACTTCTTTTTCAAGAATATCTACTGGATACATTCTATTGTTTCTATTCTTCAGGTTTCCCTGTAGAAAGATACCTTCGATAAACATAGATTTCTTACCGTCTTTTTCTTCGATAAGAATCTTTGCTGATTCGATTTCTTCCGTAATGAGTTTCATTTTAAGTAAAGATTAGTTTTCTTCTTCATCATCATCTTCAGAAGTTTCTAGTTCTGCACTAGGACCCTCTTCAGATTCAACGTCATCTCCAACTTCCACTTCTGCTTCTGCTTCAGTTTCAGTCTCTTCATCTTCTAACCAGGGATTTGGACCACCAAACATAGAAGCCGTTACGGCTGGTTTAACAGTCTCAATATTGTCTGCTGCTTTTGCAAACAAAAGATCCTTGATTTTCGAATGAATATCCGATGGAGACTCGTTCTTTGCGATCAGATCAATTAAATCATCCATGACAGTTCAATAGTATGGTTAAAAGTATTTATATTTCACCACCTTTGGGCATTTCTGGAGCTTCTGTTGCAGACCCATCGACACCTGGTTCGTTCACTGGAGCACCCAAATCCATACCAGCTGCATTAGCCATTTCTAGATTTGCCATCTCCATAGGATCAATCAACTTACCGTCTTTGATCTCTTTCTCCATCTGTTTATCGATCTCAATAATCTCCTCGTCTTTCTGTTTCAGAATGTGTCTTCTGACATATTCAAGAGAGAAATACTTACCGAGATATGGATCAACAGCAGCAGCAACTCCCAGTCTTTCGTTAAGGAGTTCTGCTTCTTTCAGTTCGGAGAAATGATTGTCATAGATGAAATCATATTGAATATGATCGGAGAGAATATCCCAATCCTCTGGAGTGACAATATTCTTAAGGATCAACTGAGTCTTCAACATATCGCTGAAGACATTGGAGAATCTCTTTCTCAAACGACCAACAAACTTAGTGAACTTAATTTCGTCTCTAAGAATTTCGGAAGAACGACCGAGGTTAAAACCTTCTCCAGATCCAGCAATACGAGACTCGGGAACACCAAGTGCTCTGTATAGTTTCTTCTGAAAATACTCAATGTCAGACAGTTCACCTAAGTTCTGTCCACCAGGAAGAGTAGTGATCTCAGTACCACGACCACCTTCACGACGTGGAAGCCAGAAGTCCTCAAGCATACTCATATGCTTGCGATCATCTTTGATCTCACCAGTCGCTGCGTTATAAACCAGTTTATTGCGATAACGGTTCATAACATCACGAAGGTATTGTTCCGCTTTGATCTTTGGTAGATTACCAACATCAATGTAGAAAATTCTTCTTTCAGGAGCACGAGATAATCTATAGATGACTAGACTATCTTCAATCATACGAAGCTGATTGAGTGCCTTAATAGACTTGTGTAAGTATGATAGAATGGTTTGCTTGTTTCTATCTACCAGTCCAGAATGGCAGAAGGTGATTGCGTCTGGTGCAATCTTTACCTTTTGCATACCATTGCCAGGAGGTTGCCCAATCGCTCCTAGATTATTTTTGTTTTGGGTAGCACCAGGATCGTAGAGAAAATACTCTTCAATTTCTGGATTAAGAATATTCTGTGGTTCCGATCCTCTTTGTATTCTACTAATTGTAGATTGTAAGTTCTTATCTTCTTTGATTTTTCTTACATACTTGATCTTAAGAGGATCAATATATCTTACTTCTTTAATGCCATCTTCTGGTTTTTGGATATCAATAACCTTATGATAGAAAACGCGGCCATCGACATACCAGTTCCTTAGAATCTCATGACACTTCTTATCAAAATCCAAGAGTTCTTTTACATGTTTGAACTCTTCTCTGATAAGTGACTTGAGTTTTTCCGAAGCAGGAAGATTTGACAGATCAATCTGTACAGGTGAATCGTTCTGATCGGAAACGATTGCTTCGTTTATAATATCTTCAATGGCTCCATCCACCTCAGGATGTAGTGCCATTTCGCGATATCTTTTAATTAAATCAGCCTCTGATTTGTAGACACCATCGATGTCTACGTACTGCCCATAAAAACCACTAGATACATAATAATCCGACGAATCCTCGTCGGACCTAGGTACAGGAGAGACGACCCCCTTTGACTGGGAGTCGTCTTCCTTAATCTTAAAACCAAATAATTTAGCCATCTATCAAAAGAACTGGGGCTTTACCCAGTTATTTATCTATCAACTTCCCTGGGAATCTGGGGTATCAATTGGCTGCTCTTCAGTGCTGAAGAGATTATCATTGTTTGCATCGTATGCATCCCACCACTGAACTTGTAGATCAACGGTGAATTCTTCGATAGTATCGGAAGAATCATACGAAAGTTCGATAGCACTTACGTTCGTTGGGAAGACGCCGTGGAAGACATACTTCTTGAGAACTGGATAAGTAGCACCACCAGAAGGAAGACCCGACTTGATGTTGCTTGGGAATCCAGAAGTGCTCTGTTGAGTGTTTCTACCCAACTGATAAACTAACGCATCCTTCTGATACTGAGCGGGGTTGATAACACCAGTAGCATTGTCATGCTTGTTGATGCCGTTCATCCACTCTTCGAAAGCGTTTCTGATGTCGAAAGAAGTATCGTTGATTACGGTGATGGTCCAGACATCGAATGTTCTGTCACCAGCAATCTTGAGGTTTCTTCCTCTGAAGGGAACGTCAATAACGTTGATGTTGGATGCAGGTAGATTTGCAGCCTTTACCAAGAATCTAGAGTTGCGGAGAGTCTCCGTATTTGCTCTTACATAGGATGGAAAAGCAAGTTCAACTTCAAACAGGTTAGGCCTTGCGGCCCCACCAATGAGTCTCCCTTTGAAATCCTCAATAGTCCTGTCTTTAATTTTTGGGGCGTTGTTGTTGGTTGATGCCATTAGTGTTTTCCTCTTCGTGAATTATTTATTGAATAGATCAAAATCAGGCAGTACCGATGACTTCATCGAAACTTACACCAGTGCGTGTGGCAACGAAGGTCAGACCAATGTAATTGATCGATCTCGCAGGTTTCACGAAGATGTCAGCCTTAAACTGGTTGGCATCAACCACGTCAGGTGTATTGTTGCTCTCGTCACAAACTACGACGAAATCAGTGATACCTCTCTTAGCCTTAACATCACGAAGGTAAGGTTCAACAATATTGAGGAAGTTAGTTCTGGTTAGAACGTCGTTGAACTCAAACAGTTGAGCTCTTGCAGCTCTCTCGATTGTTGCCTCGATGGTGAGGAACAGACGGCGAACATTGATTCTATCGAATGCAGATGCTTCCTTGAGAGCGGTCTTATCTCCAAAGAGAATCATTCCAGCACCAGCAGAGAACATAACTGGGTTAATTCTCTTAGGATAAAGGATATCTCTCTGTGCTTGAGATGGATTGTATGCAAGTTTGATTGCATTATTGATAACACCTCTCTGTGCTCCAGCAGGGGAGAACCAAGGGAAAGAGGTGGTGGATGTTCTTGCCATCAGACCAGCAATGTCACCATTCAGAGGAATGTATCTGAAGGTATTGTTGAATCTGTCGAACATGTACTTATAACCAGAATCAAACACTGCATAAGAACTCGAAGACAGACTATCGAAGAACTTGACAATGTTGTCAGTCTGATTGTCACTGTTGGTTAGACCAACAACTCCAGATCTGTATGGAGAAATACATGCGATGCAATCCTTACGGGTGCCTGCAATCTGGATCAATTTGTTCGCCTTAGCTTGTGCTTCATAGATGGAAGAACCACCAGAAGGACCATTGATTAAGTAATTGACAGTGTACTCAGCAGGATTTTCGAGAACTGTGTAGGAATCAATGACATCACCGAGACTTACTTCGAATTTACCAACTCCACCGTAATCATTACCATTTGCAAGACTCATGATTTGAGCACCAGCACCATTGAAGGTAACTCCCTGTGCTTCTTGTCCCCAAGTACCAGTTTCATCGACTGTGAATCCAGCACCCATTAGGTTATACTTCAGACCAATACCAGTTTGTGCAGCACCAACGAAAATGTTGTCGGAGAACTGAGCGATATAGTCCTTATAGTATACAGCGGTAGATGGGGAGATCTTAGCGTCAGAAGCCTTGGAAAGTCCAGTCCACTTCTCAACAATATTACCTGCAGTTCCAGTAACTCTACCAGTGTCATCAACTACAAGAACATGTAGTTCGTCAAATCTGGAACTTCTCTCTTTAGCGTACTCAGAAGTTGCTGGTTTTGGTGCAATAGACTTCCAATAAACTGTGCTGTTGCTCAGTCCAAGAGTCTGTTGATTATACCAGTCATGTACTGTGTTACCTTGTCTTAGCGACAATCCACTACCAATACCAGACATAACAATGAAGTCTGTATTAGCGAACGCAACACCAGCGGTTGTGTCCATAATCAGTGCAGTGGTATCGTTTGGATCACCAGCGGTTGTAAATCCAACGACTTGACCTGTGTAAGTTCCGTTTAGGGATCTAACTTGGTCACCAATAGCAACCTTAGAAGTGTCTAGATCAGCACTAAAGTCAATGACAGTGGAACCAACACCTACAGCAGCCTGGAATCTCGTTCTCTCCATTCTGATTTGAGAACCAGAAGAATCAAAGACTCTATAAAGGTTTGCGTGGTTTGCACTCTCAGAGTATGCGAGACCAGCAACGTGATCTAGAAGTCCTTGATCGTATCCTAGGAATGCTCCAGTGCTGGAACCTTCTTCATAATCAACTTCATACCACTTGTTCTCTCCCTCAACATACTTGGAAAGAACTTTAACATCAACAGATCCGTGATGGACATCAGTAATGACACCCTTTAGATATCCAGTTTGAACGCCAACGGTTCCGTTTGTTAGTGCAACAGAAGTGGAGAATCCAGCAGTAATAGCGTATCCAACGCCGATACCCTCTGTACCGATTGCCAGTCTCTGGTCGGCTCTTCCGTCAACAATACAAACTTTTAGGTCATTTGCCCAAGATCCTGGGTTTCTTGCTGCATACAACCAATCGCCATCGGTCGTGTGATTGTTGTAGTAATCTTCTGTAGAATTTACTTGTAAGTTTGTAAGTGCAACACCAACTGGTACGTTAGCATTTGCCAGATACGAGTTGCTAGATCTTACGACTCTTAATACGCCACCGTAAGAAAGGAAGGACGAAGCTGTCATCCAGTACTCATACTGGTCGTCCGTGCTGTAAGGCTTTCCGAAGGTAGCGAGTAGATCCTGTTCTGTCTCAACCAGGATGGGAACGTTAACTGGACCCTTCGCAAAAGGACCAGCAATTGCGCCTACCTGATCAGTGACATCATCAATTCTTCCAATAGTAAGATCAACTTCCCTTACCTTGACGCCTGGTGATACTAAATTTAACGCCATGTTTGTTCCTCTTGAAGAAGTTCATTTTCCCTGTGATTATTTAGAAATTCCTCTTGCTCAAGTGGGGAAACAATGCATGAACGTACTACCAGTCAGGATATTCCCATCTACCAAAGATATTTGTTACCATTTTATCTACGACCTTTTTTCTTGCATCAGCAACTCGTTTTTTTGTGCATTCTTTACACTCATATGAATAGGCAGACAACGTAGTTCTATCTCTTCTTGTTCTATAAAAGTCTGTAAGAAGGTCTTTTGTTTTTCTGCATGACCTACATCTTCTTTCTTGTAAAACTAGATGACCTAAACTAAATTCATCATCCAAGTCCATCACAGATACTCCCACATAAACGAACGATCTCCATACTCATCTACGTTCCATCGATCACCAGCAGAGTCTACAAAACTACTCTCCTCAGTAATACCATCACTTAAGAATCCAAATGGTGCCATATCTTGTTCAATTTGATCTCTCTGATCATCGTAGACTCTTTTTCTGATGTCATCATCAGTCATTTCTTTGAAGTAGTCTTGAACAATCAGCCAAGCAAAAATAACCAGACACATTGCCAAGTCATCGTTACATCCTTCTTCTGCCTCAAATGAATTTGCTTTCTCTACAAAAGTCGTAAGTTCTGCAATGACATCATAATCACTTATGAGTAGTTTATCACTTTCAATAATTGCTTTGAGATTAAGAGCACCGACTTTTTTAACAGTCTTGGACATCTTAACTCCCAGTTGCACTTTATTTCCCGAAAACCCTTGACCCACGATTTGACCAGCACGTCCACGCATTGATGCCATGAGTAGATTTTCATACTCAAGATCATATTGGATAATACTTGCAACCTGATCACCAATGTCATTTACCTCACAGAGAATAAAAGCATTGTTATATGCTTTTGCAAACTCCATGATGACATTTGGGAACAACATTGGTTTAATTACATTGTTCCTATATTTCGCAACTACTTTATATGGGAATGAAGTTGTGTCAAAAACAATAAAAGCAGAATAGTCTTTTTCTACACCCCTGGCAACGTCAACTGTTATAACATAAGTATGGTCTTTTTCTGGAGAAGCATATATCTCTCCTCCCTTTTGTCCTTTACCTATTGGTTCATCGTAGACCATCGCTTTGAGTTTAGCTGGAGCGATTAGAGTATCAACCGATCCAAGGA